>Ga0206907_1029_pt2 | contig 17165 bp, 16 predicted proteins | sample Alteio_BWOrgHeat_80_FD_152951 | JGI IMG/M metagenome (GOLD analysis project Ga0206907, IMG submission 152951) | Enriched cells from forest soil in Barre Woods Harvard Forest LTER site, Petersham, Massachusetts, United States -... | ecosystem: Environmental > Terrestrial > Soil > Temperate forest >...
AGCCGTGACGGCGTAAATGCTTCTCGGGGTCTCGCCGAATTCGATTTTCACGCCAGCATGCGCGATCTAACCGGCCGCGAGCGCGCCCGCCTTCTGCTCGCAGGCACAAAAGGGCAAACGGCTTCTACATCGACAGCATGATTGAGCACGGGCGACGATCGCGCAGCGTCTTACTCGACGGCGTCCTTTGGATTCGCCCGCTTCTGAGGACTCCGAGTAGGTTTCCCCTCAGCGCGCCGGCTCGCTTCAGCAGTCTGGGCGCGCGACAGGGGAGGCGTTTTCAGCAGCAGTCGCGCTGCTGGCTGCCGTCGCTTCCCTGATGGCTTATGCGGGAAGAATAGCATGACGGATGAGCAAATGCTTCGGCAGGCAACGCGCTTCCCTACAGACGGCGAAATCAATGTCGCGTTCGCGGATTATTCCCACTTTCTTGGTCGCGTTGTTCATAGCTGGAACCGCTTGCATGAGCGATTAGCAGAACTTTTCGCCGTCGTAATGGGCGGCTCTCAGCGCGTAGCGTTGGCGGTCTGGCACTCATCGCTGAATGACCGCGCTCAACGCAACATGCTAGAAACAGCGGTAAAAACCGTATCGGACGATCGGTGGGAAAGAAAGTTTCCTCAAGCCAAAACAGACCTTATTTGGCCGATAGCAGAAATAAACTCATTGTCAGCACACAGGGACAACGCGGTTCACGCGCCGGCGGTCCTGACTATTAATGATCGACACATAGAAATGGCTGCAATTCAATACACGCAGCACAAGAGAGCAAAAAATCTTGTGGGTAAAGAACTGCTCGTTGAGTTTGATTATTACGCCAGGAAATCCGACGCATATGGCGATTTCACGGGAAGTGTTTCAGCCTGCCTGCAACTATATAACTATGCCTCATGGCCGGATAGACCGCCTCAGCTAAATCGTCGGCCCAAAACGGCCCTCCTAGGTCTGCGCCTCCGATACGACGCCAAATAGCCTCCGCACCCGCCTTAATCATCTCGGCGTAATTTCAGGAGAACTAGCATGGCTACCATCTATCTCGCCCGGATCAGTTCGCCTGACTATGAAATGGTTCGCGGCATCCTCAACGACGATCTCCCCGAATCCTATGAGAAATGGTTCGAGTTCCAAGCGAAGGGCCAGAGCGACACCCGCCGGCAAGGTCATGCCGTCAGTTACATCCCAATCGACCCTAACGAGCTGGCGCGTTACTGCGGGGCACATGGCGGCCACCGCAGTCACCACGGTCTCCTGCATTTCGTCATAAAGAAATCCGAGGGAAACGAGTACTGACGTGTACAGTTCGGCCGTAGAGGTGCGCGCCGCCGTTCGCACAACGGCGGCAAACCTGACAGCAAAAGTCATCTTCGCGACGCACGGCCTGTCACGCGGTAATTAGATACCATGCCACGCGTGGTACAACCCGGATACTTCCCGCTTTTTTCGTCCTCCCGGCCATGACGACGTTCCGGCTATTTCCCCAGCATCTGGTCGATTTCGCCAGTGATCGCCTTGTCACCGGGGCGGACCGAGGACGGCCAGGCGCCCGCCAGCTCGCCATCAGGTCCGATCAGGTATTTGTGAAAATTCCAGCGCGGCGCACCGCCTTCACCCAGGGTCGCGGCGACCCAACGGTAGAATGGGTGCGCGTTGCCGCCGATCACCCGGTATTTCTCGGTCAACGGGAAATCGATCGCGTAATTGGTCTCGCAGAAGCTTTTGATCTCGATTTCGGTGCCCGGTTCCTGCGCGCCGAAATCGTTGGACGGGACGCCGAGCACCACGAGCCCGCGGTCGCGGTATTGCTGCCACAGCGCCTCGAGATCGCGGTATTGCGGCGTGTATCCGCAAAACGACGCGGTGTTGACCACCAGCACCGGCTTGCCGGCCCAAGCGGCGAGCGGTAAGGCCCCGCCGTCGATCGCGGTGAAAGCGAAACTGTGCGCATTCTCGGACATCGATGCCTCCTGGCCGGGCCCCGCAAAAACCGCAACATTTCGCGGACAATGTAGGTACCATAGCGTGAATCACGGCGCCGTATAGACGGCTGACCGCGCGGTTGGGCATTTGCCGTTGCGCCAAGCCGACGCTTCACGGACACTGTGCCAACCGCGTTGGAGATAGAACAGGGATGCTGATCGGCTTTTTGCTAAAGGGTCTGCTGGTTGGCATCGTCATCGCGGTACCCGTAGGCCCGGTCGGCGTCCTGTGCATTCGTCGGACTATCCTCGACGGTCGGCTCGCCGGTTTGTTCTCCGGGCTTGGCGCCGCGACGGCCGATTCGGTCTTTGGCATCATCGCCGGCTTTGGCCTGACCGTGATTTCGGATTCGCTGTTCTATTATCAGGACCTGCTGCGGATCGGCGCCGCGGCGTTTCTGTTGTATGTCGGCGTGACGTCGCTGATGTGGGATCCGAACACGCGGCGCCGATCGGATGAAGATCCCCAGGGCCTTTTCGGTGATTTTGCCTCGACCTTCGTGCTGACCATCACCAATCCGGTGACCATCCTATCATTCATCGCGATTTTCGGGGCGATCGGCTTTACCGGCGAGGAAGCGACGATGACCCATGCTGGGATCCTCGTCGCCGGGGTATGGTGCGGCTCGTTCCTGTGGTGGATCAGCCTCATCGCCGCGACCGGCCTGTTGCGCATGACCTTTCAGCGCCAACATCTGGTGTGGATCAACCGCGGATCCGGCGGGATTTTGGTCTTCGCCGGGGTGATGCTGATCGGCAGCCTGCTGCTGGAACACGGCTGGCTGTGGATCTGAGCCCGTGGTTTACCTGCCGCCGCATTTCACCGAAACCCGCGAAGATGTGCTGCTCGCCCATATCGAGCGCTACGATTTCGGCACGCTGGTCACCCACGGCAACGAGCTGATCGCGAGCCAAGTGCCGCTGCTGGTCGAGCCACGCGACGGCAAGCTGTTCTTGATCGGCCACCTCGCCCGCCCCAATCCGCAGTGCGCCGATCTCGATGGCGGCGACGCGCTGGTCATCTTTCAGGGTCCGCACGCCTACATTTCGCCTAGCTGGTATGGCGCCGGCCCGGCTGTGCCGACCTGGAACTACGCCAGTGTCCATGCTTACGGGAAAGCGAGCCTGATCTCTGACCGCGACTGGCTAAGCGACCTGCTACGCCGCCTTTCCGAACGACACGAGGCACGCGAGCCGGTGCAATGGCGAATGCAGGACCAGCCGGCAGCGTTTCTCAACGGCATGCTCAACGGCATTGTCGGATTCGAGATCCCGGTCGCCCGGCTCGAAGGCAAATTCAAGCTCAGCCAGAATCGGCCTGCGGCTGAGCGGCCGCGCATCATCGCGGCGCTCGAAGCGCGCGACGACGCCGAATCCACTGGCGTCGCCCGGCTAATGCGGGAACGCGAGACGGATTAGCTTCTTCGGTACTGCCTAGTGCAATACGCTTGATGGATGGCGCTCGGCATCCGACGCTTCGCGTGCCTCGGCGAGAAATTGCAGAGCCTCGGCCGTCCAGACATGCTTTTCGCCAACGGTGGCTTGATAGCCGCCGACGGCGGCTTCAGCGTACTCTAGTGCTTCGGCGCGACGGCCGGCGGCCAGCAACAGGCGAGCGTAACTGTAACGTGCCCGATGCGTATAGGGATGGTCGGGGCCATGCAACGTCTGCCATCGCAGAAGACGGGGCAACACCGCCGATAGCTTAGTTTCGGTCACCGCGCCCATAGCGACAAGATTACTGCCGATTGGGCCCCCTTCTTGTTTCTGACGCTCCAGCGCACCCTCGACATCCTCTATAGTGACAAGGCCCTGCATGACCAAAAGCTCGCCAAGACGCATCGGGGCCTCCGTGAACCCGTATTGCTTACTTGCGATGACCGGTTGGTTTCTTCGTAGATAACGGAGTATTACGCCGTTATTATTTAAAGAACCGTGAAGCGGCAACGCCGGCTGGCCGTCAGCCGAGCCACCGCGCGGCCAGTGCGTATGCGACGCAGGTCATGAGGACTATTGTTTCTCGATATTCCAGAAGACCGGGAACGCGAACGGGATCAGCCCTTTGAGATTAGCGCGCAGCGCTGGCGGCGCGGAAAACTGGCCGCCCAGTACCATGTTGACGTTGTGGTGGAACGCCGCCTGAAGCTGGCCGGCAAGCGATTTCCGTTCATCCTCCCCCGTCGCGACCGCATAACGGCGTAGCAGGTCGGTCTGCACCGGGTCGCAATACCAGCCCGGATAGGTCTCGGCGCAGTTGTTGGTGACCGCCGGGTTGGAGAGCGGGTTCACCAGATCGATGCCGTTCCAGATGATCCCCATCGTGCTCCAGCCGCCCTGATCGACCGGCGCCTGGCTGGAGCGCCGCTGCGCAACGGTCGCGAAATCAGACGTTTGCACATCAACGTTGAACCCGGCTTTGCGCATCTGGTCGGCATAGACCAGGTTCGGTGAGTTCAGCAGCAGCGAGGTCTGGGCGTGCAAGAGCGCCACCCGCTCATTGTTGTAGCCGCCTTCCTTGAGCAACTGCTTCGCCCGTTCGATGCCGGCCCCCTTGTAAACTTCGGTGCCCGCGTCAGTCGTACCCGGCGAGTCGCACATGTAGATCGACTCGCAGTTGTTCAGATACATGTCGGGCGTCCCGCCCAGCGAACTTAGCACCTCTTCCTGATTGATCGCGGCTTGCAACGCCTGACGGATCTTGAGCTTGTCGAAGGGCGGCTGACGGTGATTGATGACCAGCACCTCCATCGTCTGCTGCACCCCGCGCTGGGCGCCGACCACGACGCTGGGATCGGCGCGCAACGCCGGGACATAGTCGAACGAGACCACCTCGACGAGGTCGAGTTCGCCGCTTTGCAGCGCGGCGACGCGGATTGCCTGGTCGGTCATGCTGACCAGCTCGACCCGATCGATCTTGACCGCCTTGCCGCCCGCCAGCCCGTCCGCCGGCTCGGAACGCGGCACGTAGTTCGGGTTGCGGTCAAATACCGCGACATCGCCCGGCCGCCATTCCTTTTGCCGGAAAATGAACGGGCCGGAGCCGACGACTTCCGGCACCGCCTTGCTGGCGTCGAGCTTGGCGAGTCGCCCCGGCATCATCACCGGGACGGTATTGCCCGGTTTGCCGAGCGCCTCGATCACATAGGCGAAGGGGACCTTCAGGTGCAGCACGAAGCTCTTGTCGTCGATCGGCTTGAGGTCGTCGGCGGCGTCCATCATCTGCCGGCCAAATGACTCGCGCTTGGCCCAGCGCTTGATCGACTCGACGCAATCCTCGGCGGTGACCGGTGTGCCATCGCTCCATTTGAGTCCGTCGCGCAGCTTGAACGTGTAGGTCAGCCGATCGTCGCTGATCTGCCAATTGTCGAGCATTTGCGGGTGGTATTTGCCCTCGTTGTCGATCCCCACCAGTTCGTCGAACACGAGATAGGCAAAGACGCGAGTGGCATTGATCGTCGTGACGATGGGATCGAGGATTTGCAGCTCGGTGTTAAGCGAGGCGCGGATGACTTTTTCGTCGGCCCGGGCCTGCGTAGCGGCGGTCAATGCGGCGGTGACCAGGGCGAACGAACAGAAGGTACGACGCAAGCTCACGAGCTTCCTGCTTTCGTTGATGCGGCGGGGATGCAACGGGGAAATCGGCAAGACTCATGCCAGCAAGGTGAGGCCTGCTGCCGCAGTTCAAGGAACGCCGCGGCCCGCGACACCGTTGAAAGGCATATCTGCCGCGGCAGCGAGAGAGCCAAGATATGATCGTCAATGTGATGCGACGCACCGGCGATAGCGTGGTGCTGGAGCGGGTCGACAGAGACCTGTTTTTCGAGGGCGGCGCGGCCGAAGAAGGCGTGCTCGCGACCTTTCAGCTCGACGGCCGGGAGGTAACCGGGCGCATCGTCCGGGTTCTCGACGGCGCCGGCGGCGGCGAGGCGATCGTCGATGTCGAATTGATCGACGAGGCGGACCACGATTTCGGAACCGAGGTCACGCGGGCCAACTTGCCGCCACCCAACGACACCAAGACAAAAGTATAACGTGCCGCCGGCTACAGGTTAGAGTTACGTGACATTGTCCGACGGCGCGCGGGGCACGAGGAACCAGGTTTCGAGCGGCCCCAGGCCTTTGATCTCGATTTCGCCGCGGCTTTCGAAATCGAACCATTCCTCCGACATCGCCGCGCGCGCGTCGGCCGAAACCTGGATGCGCTCCGCCTCGCCGCTCGACTCGAGCCGCGCCGCAAGGTTCACCGCGTCGCCCCACACGTCGTAGGAGAATTTGTGCGTGCCGATGATCCCGGCCATCACCGGGCCGGAGGCGATGCCGATCCGCATGCGAATCGTCACCCCGAACTGGGCGGCGACCTCATTTTTTGCCACGAACATCTCGATCCCCATCCGCGCCAGCCGGTCGGCGTGGTCGGTCACCGGTTCCGGCAATCCCGCCACGGCCATGTAAGCATCGCCGATCGTCTTGATCTTCTCGACACCGTATTTGACCGCCAGCGCATCGAACCGGCTCATCATCTCGTTCAGCAACGCCACCGTACGGGCAGCGCCGAGCCCCTTCGACAACGGCACAAAGCTCTGAATATCGGAGAACAGGATCGAGGCGCGTTCGAAAGCGTCCGCGATCGACTGCTCGGGGTGCTCGCGCAACCGGGTGATGATCGCGCCGGGCAGGATGTTGCGTATCAGTGCCTCGGTCGCCGCTTCGGCGCGCTCGAGCAGGCGAAATGAATAGAAGGTAAGTGCTCCTATCAGCATGAAAACATTGACCGCCGAGCCGATATAGAGCCGGGCGAGAAAGCCGCTTTCCACCGATATCAGGCCCACCGGGAACCAGAACCAGGCGGCGACATGCGCCGCGAAGCAGGCAACGACGGTTACGATGCCGAGGACCGGTCGCGTGCTGCCGAAGATAAAGAAAGCGGCGGCGGCGCCGACGATCAGATTGCTCTGGATCCCGGAGTCGCGGCCCAATATCGCGACCAGCGCGAACAACGCGGGGACTTCCGTCGCGAGGATCAGCAGACCGCCCGCGAGCTCGTGGATCCGGTGCGCCGCCGGCACCATCAGCGCCATCGCGAGGAGGGCCAGATTGATGACGATGACCCAGCGATACACCTGCGCGTCCCGCAGCGCATACGACACCGCATAGCCCGCTGACGACAGAACGATCAGTACCGCCATCGCGTTCAAGACATTGAGTCGCCGGCGCTGATTGGTGCTGTATCCGGCCGTGCCGAGATCGAGAAGCCAGCCAAACATGCGTCGTCGGGGCGCGGCCATGGCCTCAACAGCCCGCCTGTTTCGCCCTGTCGTCTGCCTCGACGGCGGCGTGGCTGGCATGACCGCTGACTTCGGCGCCGTCATCCTCGCCGAGCTGCAAAAAGCCAAGGGTCGAGATTAGCGGAACCAACGCGATCAGCAGGAACACGACGCGGAAATTGCCGACTGACACCTGGTCGCCGCTGGCGACCAGCGCGAGCAGCGCCGCGCCGAGCGCCACGCCAAAGCCGCGCGCCAATTGCTGAAACACGCCGCTGACGCTGGTGCTGCGCGACAACAGCGGCGAGGGCACATCGGCAAAGCTCACAGTGTTGAGCGCCAAGTATTGGATGCTGCGCACACAGCCGGAAACCAGCACACAGGCGATGACGATCCAGGTCGGCGTGTCGGCGTCGAGCAAGGCAAAGATCGCGGTCACCACCGCGGCGCCGAGCGCACCGAAAATCAGCGCGCGGCGGAATCCCAGCCAGCGCAGCAGCGGACGGGAGCCCGCGCGCACCAGCATAGCGCCGAGGGTCGACGAGAACGTCAGCGACCCCGCCTGCATCGGGCTTAACCCGAACCCAATCTGGAACAACAGCGGCAGCATGAAGGGCGTCGCGTCGAGCCCCATCCGGCACACCCCGCCGGTCACCGTGCCGATACGAAACGTCTTGATCTTCAGCAGATTGAGATCGAGCACCGGCGCCGGGCTCGTTCGCGCGTGACGGACATAGAGGTAAAGGATGGCCACCGAGATCGGAAAAAACATCTCGCCGACCCACGGCGCGATCATCGGACGGCCGAGGTTCTCGATCGCGAACTCGAACAGAAAGAGACCGATCGCGGCGATAAGAAACCCGCCGAGGTCAAAGCGCTGGGGCGCCGGCGCGCGAAAATTCTCGAACAGCAGAAAGCCGAGTACCGCACCGATGATCCCCATCGGGATGTTCAGATAGAAGACCCAGCGCCACGACGCGTAGCTCGTCAGAACGCCGCCAACGATCGGGCCCACGGTCGGGCCGATCATCGCCGGGATCGTCATCCAGTTCATCGCCGAAAGGAGGCTGGCGCGTGGAAAGCTGCGCAGCAGGATGAGCCGCCCGACCGGCGTCATCATCGCCCCGCCAAACCCTTGGATCACGCGAAAACACACGAGCATCGGCAAGCTCGTCGAGAGTCCGCACAACGCCGAGCCGGCGGCGAAGATCAGCACCGCCACGCAAAACACGATTCGGGTGCCGAGCCGGTCGGCGATCCAGCCGCTGACCGGGATAAATACCGCAAGGCTCAACAGGTAGCTGGCGATAACCAAATTCAGGCGCAGCGGGCTCTCGCCAAGGCTCTTCGCCATCGCCGGGATCGACACCGCGATCATCGTCGAATCCAGTCCCTCCATAAAGAAGGCGCAGCCGACGACGAGCGGGATCAAGATACGCAGCCGCGGCGGCAGTATCGGAGGGGTAAAGGCCGCTTCGCTCACCGCCCGTCTCGGATGTTATGGCCGGATACTGTGACGCTGGGGGCGATCGTAGAGGACAATGCGCGGCATGGGGGAAGAAACTCGGCCAACCATCGACGGCGCGCTGATCGAACGCTGGGCGCTCGCTTATCTCGGGCGCTTTGCGAGCTCGGCCGAAAATCTGCGGCGCATCCTGCTGCGCCGGGTGCGGCGTCGCCTCGGCGAGGACCGCGAGGCGGCAGGCCAAGCCACCGCGCTGATCGACGGGCTCGTCGCGCGCTATCGCGCCACGGGGCTGGTCGATGATGCGGCCTACGCGGCCGGGCGCGCACGGACACGGCTGCGTCGTGGACAGTCGCTGCGAATGATCCGAGCCGGGCTCTCTGACAAGGGCGTCGCGGCCGAAATTGCCGAGGCGGCAATCGACGCGCTGCGCGAGGCATCCGGCGACCCCGATCTCGCCGCCGCCTGCGCTTTCGCGCGCCGCCGCCGGCTCGGGCCGTATCGCCGCGATGGCGAGGGCGATCGTGATCGAGCAAAGGAACTGGGCGCCTTCGCCCGCGCCGGCTTCTCGCGCGCCGTCGCCGAGGCGGTCCTCGCCTGCGTCGAGCCCGACGAAGCCGAAGCGCTGGCGCGAGGCGAGATCGAATAAGCCGGAAGACCGTGATAAACCGGGGCGCGATGGGGTGAATTGACAGAGTTATCCACCATCCTCATACTCCGCCGCTTTCCTGCTCGGCGCCCTCATGAACGGCGCCCAGGCGAGGAGAGCGGCGATGATGCGCGATCCGGACTGGAACAAGACGAGGCGCCACACGGCGTTTGGGATCGCGCCTTTGGGCGGGCGACGACGACGATAGATCTCGATCGTCGATCCATATCGCCAACCTATCGCTGAGGAGAATTTCCGTGATTACACCCGTGATGCCGACCTATGGTCGGTGGGACCTCGCCGTCGAGCGTGGCGAAGGCTGCTATCTGTACACCACTGACGGCCGCAAGTTTCTCGACTTCACCAGCGGCATCGCCGTTACCTCGCTGGGGCATTGCCATCCGCACGTGATCGAAGCGGTCACCAAGCAGGCCGGGCAGCTCTGGCACTCGTCAAATCTGTTCCGCATCCCGGGTCAGGAGAAACTCGCCCAAAGGTTGGTCGAGAACAGCTTCGCCGACACCGTTTTCTTCAACAATTCGGGCGCCGAGGCCTGTGAGCTGTCGCTCAAGGTCGCGCGCAAGTATCAGAGCACCGTCGGCCATCCGGAAAAATATCGGGTGATCGGCTGCAATGGTTCGTTCCATGGACGCAGCTTCGCGACGCTCGCCGCCGCAGGCGCCGAAGCCTATCTCAAGGGCTTTGGTCCGGTGATGGACGGGTTTGACCACGTCGCCTGGAACAATCTCAATGAGATGCGCGCGGCGGTGACGCCGGAGACCGCGGCGATCATCGTTGAGCCGGTGCAGGGCGAAGGCGGCGTGCGCGCGCCATCCGCAGATTATCTCAAAGGTCTGCGCGCGATCTGCGACGAATACGGCCTGATGCTGATCTTTGACGAGGTGCAATGCGGCATGGGCCGCACCGGCAAACTCTTCGCGCATCAATGGACGGATGTCGCGCCCGACATCATGGCAGTGGCGAAGGCGCTCGGTAACGGCATGCCGATCGGCGCGTGCCTGGCGACCGAGAAGGCAGCCGTCGGCATGGTGCCAGGCACGCACGGCTCGACCTTTGGCGGCAACCCGATGGCGGTCGCCGCGGGCAACGCGGTGCTCGACGTAATGCTGGAGCCGGGATTCTTCGACCGCGTCAATGACGCCGCCAAATATCTTTGGAGCAAGCTGGACGCACTCGTCGCGGCAAACCCGAAAATCTTCGACAGCGTGCGCGGCTCGGGGATGCTGGCCGGCATCAAGTGCGTCGTCACGGCTGGAGATGTCGTCACCAAGGCGCGCGAAAAGGGCCTGTTGGTGCTGACCGCTGGCGACAATGTGCTGCGCATCCTGCCGCCGCTCATCGCCGGGAAAGCGGAGATCGACGAGGCCGTCGGCATCCTTGGCAAGGTCGCGAGCGAATGGCCCGCGCAGTAAGAGCGGTGGCGGCGCCGGCCATCGGCGGCGCCACGCTGGTCGGCGGCCGGCCCGAAGCCGAGCCGCCGCGCCACTTCCTCGACCTCGACCAGTTCCAGACACCCGAGCTGAAGGGCATCCTCGATCTCGGTGTGGCCTATAAGAACGGCCGGAGCGACCGGCCGCTCGACGGCAAGACCCTGGCGATGATCTTCGAGAAGCCGTCGACGCGCACCCGCGTGTCGTTCGAGGTGGCGATGCGCCAATTGGGCGGCGACACGATCATTCTCGGCACGCAGGACAGCCAGCTTGGCCGCGGCGAGACCGTCGCCGACACGGCACGCGTGCTGTCGCGCTATGTCGACGCGATCATGATCCGCACCAACCACGCGCAAAAGCTTGACGAGCTGGCGCGCCACGCGACGGTGCCGGTGATCAATGGCCTGACCGATTCCTCGCATCCCTGCCAGATCATGGCCGACGTCATGACCTTGCAGGAAAAGAAGGGACCGGTCGCCAACACCGTCGTGGCGTGGAGCGGCGACGGTAACAATGTTGCGTCGAGCTGGATACACGCCGCGGTGCGCTTTGGCTTCGAGCTGCGCCTCGCCTGCCCCGAGGAATTGCCGCCCGCGGCCGAAGTGCTCGACTGGGCACGTCGCGAGGGTGGCAAGGTGCGGGTGACGACGGTGCCGGAGCATGCGGTCTCCGGCGCCGATTGCGTCGTGACCGACACCTGGGTGTCGATGGGTGTCGAGGCGAGCGTCAACCGTCACAATTTATTGGCGCCGTACCGGGTTGACGACCGGCTGATGGCGGAAGCCAAGCCCGACGCGATCTTCATGCACTGTCTGCCCGTCAAGCGCGGCGAGGAGGTCACCGCCTCGGTGATCGACGGACCGCAATCGGTCGTCTGGGACGAAGCCGAAAACCGGCTGCACGTGCAGAAAGGCATCCTCGCCTGGTGCCTGGGTTGAGCTTTTCGGCTCAGTAATCAAATACTATCTCGTCGCCCCCGCGAAAGCGGGGGTTCTGGGCTGCGGCACACCGTCTGTCCTGGATACCTGCATTGGCGGGTTTGACGGTTCAAACTGTTCTATTGCGGCGATACCGCTTCAGCGGAGTGCGACCTTGCCTGACGACCAAGCCCCCCGAACCGACGACGTCGTCCAGCCGTTCCAGCTCGACCCCTTTGCGCTGCGGGGGCGGCTGGTGCGACTCGGCCCGACGGTCGACCGCATTCTCGCCCAGCACGATTATCCCGAGCCGGTCGCGGCGTTGCTCGGCGAGGCAATCACCCTCGCGGTGCTGCTCGCTGGCGCGCTCAAATATGACGGTGTCTTCACGCTCCAGACCAAGGGCGATGGCCCGGTGCGCCTGCTCGTCGCCGACGTCAAGACCGACGGCGCGGTGCGCGGCTATGCGCAATACGACGCGCAGCGGCTTGGCGAGATTCCGCCCGGCAATACGGCGGAGGGCGACAGCCCGTCGGTGCCCGCACTGCTCGGCACCGGCTACCTCGCCTTCACTGTCGACCAGGGTGACGATACCGAGCGCTACCAGGGCATCGTCGAGATTATCGGCGGGACGCTGGCGGAATGCGCGCAGCATTATTTCCGGCAATCGGAGCAATTGCAGGCCGGGCTGAAGCTCGCGGTCGCGCGGGCCGGCGAGGAAGGGTCGTGGCGCGCAGGCGGGCTGATGGTGCAGCGCGTCCCCCCGGAAGGCGGGCTTGCGCCGATCGGTGACGATGTCGAGGACGCTTGGCGCCGCGTGATGGTGCTGATGAGCTCGGCGACGTCAGCCGAGCTGGTCGCGCCCGACCTCCCGCCGCGCCGCCTCTTGTGGCGTCTGTTTCACGACGACGGCGTGCGGGTCTATGACACCCACCCGGTTGAGGCGCGCTGCCGCTGTTCGCGCGAGCGCGTCGCCGGCATTCTTCGCTCCTTCCCGGTCGATGAGATCGACGACATGCGCAAGGAAGCGGTGACCACCGTCACCTGCGAATTCTGCAACACGCGCTACGAATTCGCCGCCGACGACCTGGAGCGCCTAGCGCAGGCATAAGGCCGCGTCCGCTACTTTCCGCTGCGCGCCGCGGCGACCAGTTTCTTGAGATCGTCGGCGCCAATCGCGCCGGGAATGATCGTATCGCCGACGATAAACGAAGGTGTACCGTCGAGGTCGAGCTGCTTGCCAAGCTCGAGGTTGGCTTTCAGTTCCTTATCGACATCGGGTGATTTCATGTCCTGCTTGACCCGATCGACATCAAGCCCGGCCGAGGCTGCCACCTTGTAAATCGCCGCCTCGTCGATATGACCGCCCGTAGCCATCATCGCGCGGTGAAAGGCGTCGTATTTGCCCTGCTTGCGAGCGGCAAGCGCGACCCGGGCGGCGGTCTCGGAGTCCGGTCCGAGCACCGGAAATTCCTTAAACACAAAACGCAGCTGGCGGTCGTCGCCGATCAGTTTCTCGAGCGCCGGCTCGACCTGTTTGCAATACGGACAGCGATAGTCGAAAAACTCGACCAGGGTCACGTTGCCGTTCGGATTGCCGGCGACCGGCGATAGCGGGTCGTTGAGCACCTCTTGCCGATGCGCGGCGAGCGCCTGGGCGGATTTGTCCTTCGCGTCCGCCTTCAACTTGTCCTCGGCTGCCTGCATCGCGTCGACCAGCACCTCGGGATGGTTTTTCAGATAGTCGCGAACGACCGCCTCGATCTGTGTCTTCTGGTCGGCAGTGAAATCGGCTGCCGTAGCAAGCGGTGGCAATAATGTCACAACCGTGAAAGCAAGCACCGAACCAAATAATCTCAATAACATGGAGGAGGCTTTCCAAGAAAAAGGTTTCACTGAGCGGAGGACGGAAGATCAGTCGTCGGACTCCTTTGCCTCGCGCTGGATTTCCTCGGCGCGCGCATAGGAGGCCGTGCTGCGCGGCAGGTTCTGCTTCGCGCGCTGCGCCTGCTGCTGCGCATCCTTTTTCTTGCCATCGGCGAGCGCTTCCTCGGCCAGCGACAGCGCCGCCATGCCGAGTTGGTTGTCGCGCCCGTAGGCCGTCGCCAACAGGCGCCACAGAGTCCCTTCGCGACCTTCGGTCTGCGCTGCGGCGTTGAGATAGGCGATAGCCCGCTTGTTGAGCGTCGGGTCGTTGCTTTCGATATAGACTTGCGCCAGCGAAATGCGGATCAGCGCCGATTGCGGCGCCAGCTTCACCGCCTCCTCATAGGGCGCGATCGCCTCGTGGACGCGGCCGTTCTCGAACAGCATCTGGCCCTTCAGCTCGCGGTAATATGGATTGGCCGGGAAGTCGCGAATCAGCCCGTCGATCGTCGGCACCGCCTTGTTGAGGTTCGGAAAGCGGTAATAGGCGATCGCCCGCGCATAGCGCGCATCAGGCGACTGGTCGCTTTCCGGATAGGTGCGCAACGTCGTCGAGGGGTTATCGAGAAAGGCGCGCAATTTGACCTGGATTCGCTTCAGCAACGCGACGAAATCGGGCGGGTCTGGCACGTTTGAAAACCGCGAGGTCTCGACATGATGGCGTATATAGTCGATCCGCTGCGACGTCAGCGGATGGGTGCGCGCCCAGGGATCGGTCGGCTCGCCGGTTAGCGGCTCATCGGCCTGCAGAATCTCGAAGAATCTGAGCAGCCCGCTCGCTGACTGGCCACTGCGGTCGAGATAATTCATCGCGGCATGGTCGGCGGTTGCCTCCTGGGCGACCGAGAAGCTCATAAAGGCGCGCTGGCCGACGCCGGCCGCGGCGATCAGCGGCGCGCCATTGCCACCCGCCACCGAGGCGCCGAGCGCCGCGACCAGTGCGATGATAGTCTCAACGCTGGCGTTCTTCACCGCCTCCAACGAACGCAGGATATGGCCGCCGGCGATATGCCCGGTCTCGTGTGCGATAACGCCGATCAGCATGTTCGGAACTTCGGCACGCAAAATGAGACCGCTATTGAGGAATATCGCCTGACCGCCGGCAACGAAGGAATTCAATTCCTTGTCACTGACGATGTAGATGCCCATGCCGACCGGATCGAGCCCGGCGACCCGCCAGATTGGCGTCGCCAGTGTGCGGATACCATTCTCGATCTCGGTGTCGCGCAGGATTTCTTCCGCGCTGGCCGGGCGCAGCCATAACGCCGCGACGACGAGGGCGACCGCCGCGGCGCGAAGAATGCGGGTATTGAAAAGGCGTCGACCGTCCGGTCGCGGTCTCACTGGATCAGCCGCGTCCACCAGCCGCGCCGGGGCGACGCCGGCTTTTCGACCACGGCGTGGATATCGACGCCTTCGGGGACGCTCGACGCGCTCCGCGACGCGGCAGGCGGCGGTTCAGCTTCTGCAGCGGCGCCGTTTCCCGCGGTCACGGTTTCAAGCTCTCGCTCCGGCCCGGGCTCGGGCTCGCTCGGCGGGATTTCGGCGCCTTCGATCGCGGCCTCGACGATTTGCTCAACGATCGGCGCTTCGACCGGCTTCTCGGCCGCGAAGGGCTGCGGAATGTCGAGCGGCGATGGAATTTCGCCGCCGCCGGCTTCATACATCCGGAACGGCGACGGCATTTCACCACCACCCGCTTCCGCCGCGACAGCGGCCTCCGACGGGATCGCAGCGCCTTCTACCGCCGCTTCGACCATCGCCTCGGCGGCTGCCTCGCCATCTTCCGGCGTCTGCTCGCGCGCACCGTTCTCCGTGCCATCGCGGTTGCGCCAGCGCCCACCACGCCGGCCCCGACGGCGCCGACGGCGCTCGTCGTCGCGCTCCCGTTCGCCATTTCCACCCGCCGCCTCGACGGGCTCATGCTGCTCTTGCACAGTCTCCTCGCCATCCTCTTCGGCGGCGGTCGTCGGCATTTCGGCGCGGCGCGGTTCGCGTCCTTCTTCGCCGCGACGGCCGCGACGGCGACGGCGACGGCGCGGTCCGCGCTCGTCCTCGCTGCCGCGATCCCTGGCACGCTCCTCGCCGGGCTCCGCCTCGCGCCGCGACGCGGTTTCGACGATTTCTTCTTCGTCCTCGTCTTCGTCCTCGATCTCAACGGGTGGCGGCGGCGCGAGACGCGGCGGCGCCTCCCCGGCGGCAAAGGCGCGCAGCCGCTCGAGCCGGAAATTCGGCGGGATCAGCGCGTCGTCGCGGCCGACAACGACCTTGAGGCCGTAACGCGCCTCGATCTGGTTTAGTGAATCCCGCTTCTGGTTGAGGATGTAGAGCGCGACGCCGGTCGGCACATAGATGCAGATTTCCGCCGAGCGGCCCCGCGCGCCTTCCTCCTCGATCGAGCGCAGCACATAGAGCGCGGTCGATTCGGTCGAACGGATGAATCCGCTGCCGCCGCAATGCGGGCAAGGCTGGGTCGAGGCCTCGGCCAGTGACGGCCGCAGCCGTTGCCGCGACATCTCCATCAGGCCAAAGGCGCTGATCCGCCCAACCTGGATACGGGCGCGATCGTTCTTCAGCGCCTCTTTGAGGCGGCGCTCCACCGCCGCGTTGTGGCGGTGCTCCTCCATGTCGATAAAGTCGATGACGATGAGCCCCGCAAGGTCGCGTAACCGCAACTGGCGGGCGATCTCGTCCGAGGCTTCGAGATTGGTGCGCAACGCGGTCTCTTCGATGTTGCGCTCACGGGTCGCCCGCCCGGAATTGACATCGATCGACACCAGCGCTTCGGTCTGGTTGATCACGATATAACCGCCGGAGCGCAGCTGCGCGATCGGCGAATGCACCGCGTCGATCTGGCTTTCCACCTGATATTTGTGGAAGAGGCCAACCATCGGGTCGCGGTAGGCCTGTACGCGCTTTGCATGACTCGGCGTCAGCATGCGCATGAAGGTCTTGGCGGTCTTATATCCCTCCTCGCCCTCGACGACGACCTCGTCGATGTCGCGGGCGTAAAGATCGCGGATCGAGCGCTTGATCAGATTGCCTTCTTCGTAAATTAGCGCCGGCGCAGTCGATTTCAGCGTCAGCTCGCGAATCTCGCTCCACAGCCGCATCAGATATTCATAATCGCGCTTGATCTCGGCCTTGGAGCGTTCCGACCCGGCGGTGCGGACGATCACTCCCATACCCTCCGGGATCTCGAGGTCTTCGAGAATCTCCTTGAGGCGCCGGCGATCGCTGAGGCTGGTGATCTTGCGCGACACGCCACCGCCGCGCGCGGTGTTCGGCATCAGTACGCAATAGCGCCCAGCCAGCGACAAGTACGTAGTCAGCGCCGCGCCCTTATTGCCGCGCTCTTCCTTGGCGACCTGCACCAGCATGATCTGGCGACGCTTGACGACCTCCTGGATTTTGTAGTGGCGCATCGAGTGCGATCGGCGGCGCTGTTCGCCAGCCTCTTCCGCCTCTTCATCGTCGTCGAGTGTTTCGACTTCCTCGGGCTGGACCGGAGACGTGG
>Ga0206907_1049_pt1 | contig 17106 bp, 12 predicted proteins | sample Alteio_BWOrgHeat_80_FD_152951 | JGI IMG/M metagenome (GOLD analysis project Ga0206907, IMG submission 152951) | Enriched cells from forest soil in Barre Woods Harvard Forest LTER site, Petersham, Massachusetts, United States -... | ecosystem: Environmental > Terrestrial > Soil > Temperate forest >...
AACACAATCGCCCCATTCCAGCCATTCGCGGGCTAGCCGAATTCGGCTCACAAGCGTGGAAAAGGGCCGATCTCTGCCGCTACTTCGAGAGGAAAACTTTGCCATTGGCGGCGGCTGAGCTATCAATCTGCGGCGCGGGGCAGCTGTCGCAGCTGTGCCTTGAGGGCGTCGAAATCCACCGGCTTGGTGAGGAACTCAGTGGCACCGAGATCGCTAGCCCGTCGTCTCCGCTCATCGTCACCGTAGGCGGTCACCATCATCACCGGGATGTCGGGGAAGTGCTGCTTGATCTCTCCCAGCAGCTGCAGCCCATCCATTCCCGGCATATTGATGTCGGAGAGGATCACGATCAGCTGCGGCTCGATACCGTCGCTCAGCAGACCGAGTGCCGCATCACCTGAATTGGCAAAGTGCATGACATAAGTGTCCTCACGCACCTCGCGGCGGAAGCGCTGGCGAAAGAGGTCGGCGACATCTGGCTCATCATCAACCACGAGGATGCTGACGCTCATCCAACCCTCCAAGGTGCTGTGGCGTGCTAGTGACGGGGCAGGCGGATGGTGAACTTGGTGAATGACCCGGGCTCGCTCTCGACCGTGATGGTGCCCCCATGCTGTTGGGTGACGATGTCGTAGCTGATCGACAGACCCAGGCCGGTGCCCTCGCCGGTCGGCTTCGTTGTGAAGAACGGCTGGAACAGCTTGTCCTTGATCTCGAGTGGAATGCCGGTGCCGTTGTCGCGCACCTTGACCTCGACCGCTTCACCCAGATCGCGTGTCGCGACCTGCAGCATCGGGCGAAACCCGGCATCCCCATTCGTGCGCGCGCGCTTGTTGGCCGCGTAAAAGCCGTTGCTGAACAGGTTGAGGAAAACGCGGGTCATCTCCTGCGGGGCCAGTTCGATCTGATTGAGAGATGGGGCGTAGTCCCGCTCCAGCGTGACGTTGAAGCTCTGATCTTGGGCGCGAGCTCCGTGATAGGCGAGGTTGAGCGCCTCCTCGATGAGCCCGTTGAGGTCGACCGCCCTACGCTCGCCCGACACCCCGCGCGAGTGTTCCAACATGCTTTTGACGATGTTGTCGGCGCGCTTGCCGTGCTCGACGATCTTTTCGAGGTTGCCAGTCAACAGCTCTATCGTGTCGCCGACGTCAGCGCGCTTCTCCTCATCAAGCGCGGCGACAGCCGGCGCTGCCGTCTCCTTTAGCTCGTCCAGCAGTTCGACCGAGAGGCTGGCGAAGTTGTTCACGAAGTTGAGCGGGTTCTTGATCTCGTGCGCGATGCCTGCGGTGAGTTGACCCAAGGAGGCCATCTTCTCGGCCTGGATCAGACTGGCCTGAACGGCTTTGAGGTCACGGAGCGTCGCCTCTGCGGTATCCCGAGCCCTCTCGATTTCCTGCTCGGCCGCCTTCCGCTCGGTAATGTCGCTGTAGATCAGCACAAACCCGCCACCAGGCACTGGATTATGGTGGACCTCGAGTATCTGTCCATTCGGTCGGGTTCGCTCGAATGTATAGTGCCGCCCGATATTTTCCGTGTAGCGACGCAGCTCGGCCTCTGAATCGGCCGCCCCGAACTCTCCGCGCTCGGTCAGAAAATGTAGGTAGTCCTCATAGGTGCGAGCGTCTGCCAGAAATGAATCGGGCAGCGACAACATCGTAACGAAGTTACGGTTCCAAGCTGCCAGCCGGAGCTGCTCGTCGAACCTGACAACTCCATCGGCCATGTTGTCGAAAGTTACGCGAAGGACCGCTTGCTGCTGTCCCAATTCAGCGGTGCGCTCTGCGACTACACGCTCAAGCCGGTCCGCCGCCGCGGCCCGCTCGATCAGAAGCCCATCAAGCTCTATGGCGTTTTGTCGAAAGGTTTCAACCGCGCGACCCATTTGCGCAATCTCATCGCTGCCGCTTATTGCTACGGCGAATTCACGGTTTCCGCCGGCGATAGCAAGCATTGTGGAGCTCAACTGGTTTAGTCGGGCCACGATGTTGCGTCCGACATAGCGCCACACAATCAGGATGGACGTCAGGAGACCGAGCCCGAGCAGAAGGCCAATTGCCCCAGTGCTGATCCGTTGAACGCGAAGAGCTGAGCCAGTGGCGTCCCGCACCTCACGTTTTGTCGCCTCAACCAATTGCTCCGCCGCAGTGGTAAGTTGCGTCGAAAATCCTGTGTTCTCTGCCAAAAGCCGACTCGCATCCGCAATCAAGTCCAATTCTTTCTGGCGCAACAGCGGGATCGAGCTCGCCCCGTCGACTAGCGTCTCAAACTTGTCCACTTCTGCGAGAAACAGGGGCCGCAGCTTCGGGTCTAACGTCTCCGCACTCTTCTCCAGGTCGTCGATCTTCCGACGTAACTGAAAGGCGAGGACCAACAAGCGCTGCTTTTGATCACTACTGGAAGCTTGCGCAAGGAAGTCAGCCACATCCGAGGTTTGTTGCTGAACTCGTTGCACCTGACGCGCCGCCAGGAGGCTACCGACCAATGGTCGGAAAATCTGCCAAGTCGGCTCGTTCTTTCCCTCGCCTCCACTCATTAATGAAACTAGGCGGCCGGTTTGGCTGTCGTAAACAAGGAGGGTGGGCGATAGCAGCTTTCGCGTTTCTTCGTTGGTGTCGAAGACGCCGCGCATCAAATCCTTGATCCGCCCAATCAACTGCAGGCGGAGGCGCACGTCGGCGTCCAACGCGATCAGGTTCGCATCAAGCTGAACAGCGATTTCTTCGATAGGAGCGAGCTTCTCATAACTAATTCCGCCATCACGCATTGCGTTGAGCAACGCTTGCAGCTTGAGGGACTCGGCGGAGAGGCCGGCAAAGACGTTTCCGCGTTGCTGTTCAGTGGTAACGGCCGATAGCGACGAGGACGCTGTGATAATGCGCTCGACCGATCGCGATACTTCAAGCGACGCCAAAATCGGGTCTATACGCTGGTCGATTAGCGCCAGCGATTGTCCGACTTCGTAGAACGCATAAATTGCCGCGCCGGCGACTAGCGCCGAAAACGCACCGATGCCAAAAACTGCCAAAAGCAGCCGTGCCCCGACTCCCCGCGCGATTGTCGGTATACTCCGCACCAGATAACGTCCTTCGGGTTCTAGGCGCACCGATTTTTCTCGTGATAGTGCCCTAGAATAGGGGGCTATACAACCGAGCCCACCTAGGGCCACAGGGAGGAGTACCGATGCGGCGACGTCGTGACGTGCTGCTGGGGGGCACAGTTGTAGTGGCCGCAGCCGGGAGGCTATCCGCTCCGGCGATCGCGCAAGGAATAAAAGAACTCAAGATGGCCACCAGCTGGCCAGCGGGCCCGAACGGACTGCAAATCAGCGCCGAACGATTGGCACGCTCGATTACCGCGTTGTCGGATGGGCGTCTCAAGATCACGGTCTACCCGGACGGTAGCCTCGTCCACGCTTTCGAAGTCTTCGACGCGGTCAGTGCCGGTGTCGTGGACATGTGTCATTCGGCGGAAAGCTATGTTCAGAGTAAGGCTCCGGCACTGAATTTTTTCGACGCGGTGCCCTATGGTTTGACTGCCGACGAGTTATCTGCGTGGATCAATTACGGTGGGGGGCAGGCGCTGTGGGACGAGATCGACGCACAGTTCAACATTAAACCCTTAATGGCTTGCAATCCCGGCGTTCAGATGGGCGGCTGGTTCACCAAGGAAGTCAGCACTCTCCAGGACCTTGAAGGTTTACGCTATCGGATGCCGGAACTCGGTGCGGAGGTCCTGCGCCGGATGGGAGCTATAGTGGTGACGGTCCCGGGGGCCGAAATTGTTGGAGCGTTCAAATCTGGCGCCATCGACGGCAGCGAGTGGATAGGCCCTTGGATGGACATGGATCTAGGCCTCCACAAGGTGGCCGATTACTACTATTACCCCGGCTTTCACCAACCTGGCGAAAACTTCATGCTTGGTGTCAACAAGTCGCTGTGGGACGGCTTAACATCCACGGACCGTGCAGTGATTGAGGCTGCCGCGCAGGCGGAGGTCACCCGTTCGCTTTCCCAGTTCAACGCTGAGAATGTCAAGGCGTTAAGGCAGCTGCGCAACGATCAGCGGATCAAGATTGTCAAGTTCAACGACGTGCTCGTTAAGGAGCTTGGCAGGGTAAGCAAGGAAGTGCTTGCTGATATTGCCACCAAGGATACGCAGATTCGGAAGGTTTATGAGGGCTATATGGACTTCCTTGCCGGGGTCATGGACTGGGGCGAGCTTTCGGAAACCGGTTATCGCAACATGCGGCGCCTGGCTTTGTCTTGAACATCAAGGGGCCGGGCTGGGAGTTGCACGGGCCAATAAATCAGACTCAGCATCAGCACGTGGGAGCAAATAGGTGGGAACACCAGTGGGAGCAGCTCGCTTGCGGTTATCGATGATCTTCTGAGTTTTCAGTGATTTACCGAGGGCCGGGCGTCACTGGCGTCCCCTAGGGGATTCGAACCCCTGTTACCGCCGTGAGAGGGCAGTCATAACTGGTTCGATGGGTTGCGTCCTTCCGGTGCCGTTAATCCATGCCAGCGAGCGGCACGACGTTTGATGGCTCAACTAGGCCAAGGCTGCCAAAGGCGTTGCGGACGGTCTCCGCCACGTAGCTCGGCGCGAGATGGCCGTAATGCTTTTCGACCATGCGCGTATCGCTGTGGCCGAGCTGGGCGGCGATGACCGCGAGCGGGGCGCCCTTCATGGCGAGCCGGCTAGCATAGGTGTGACGCAGCCCATGAAAATTAATGGGCGGATCGATCCGGGCGGCGACGCAGGCGGCAGCAAGGGGCCGCTGCTGTTCCGATTTACCCCAGGCTCGCCCATTGTTCCGCAGCAGCAGACGGGCGTTGCCGGGCTTCCCGACGGCAAGGCCGGCCAAGAAATTGCACCCTTCTTCGGTGATCACAACGTGCCGCGGTTTGCCGCCCTTGCTCGCTCTGACCCACAACGTCCCGGAATCGGGGTTGAAGTCGCCAACCGTCATCGCCGCCAACTCGCCATAACGGCATCCGGTCAGCAGAGCCGTGTTCACCAGAGCGCGAAAATCGGCTTGGCAGGCATTGGACAAACGACGTGCCTCGGCATCGGAAAGGTAGTGCAATCGCGCAGCATCGGCCCCTCGGAAAGCCTGGACCGCGCGCCATCCATCATCGCTCGTACATTTGCCCTCGCGGTGGGCATGGTTGAGTGCGGCCTTTAGGATCGTCAGCACGCGGTTTGCTGTCGAGCGACGGCGGCGCATGGCCTCGGCGCTACCATCTGCTTCCCGATAACGCTGCTGGGCCCCCGGCTTGGTACGCAGCCGGGGAGGGGTCTCGGCGATCTTCTGATGCCACGCGACGATGCGCGACCTGATAAGCTTCGTTAGCTCGATGCTGCCGAGTTCCTGGCCAATCCAGGCCGCCGCGGATGCATCGAGCCGGTCGACTGCCTTGCCGCCGCGCCGCAGGTAATCGGCCCGGTAGTCGGCCAGCGCATCGGCGACGGTATAGGGCCGATCGAGCACAGCGATGTCGCCGGCCTGCTCTCGCGCCTTCTGGTGAAACCAGGCCCTGGCTTTGGCTTGCGCTTGCCCAAAATCGAAAACCGTCAAACCATCGGCATCCCGCGCGTCATCAGCAGCCCCAAGCGGGACGTAATGCTGTCGGCCATCACTTGCCCTAAATCGCGCGATCCAGGTGCCGCCCTTGGCCCCCCGACGATAGCCGAGCGCGCACCCCATCGAAATCACCGTCCAGTAGGGTTCACGACGTCCGGGTAGCCGCGCTCGTGCCGACCGGGTGTCGATCTTCGCGTTGCGAACGGTCCGCGCCATTGCCTACCCAAAAAGCGCTGTTTCCACAAACGGCCGGAAAATATACGGATAAGATGTGGTTGGATATAGGTGGAGTCCTACGGAGTATAAATTAAGTGGTATCAAGCTTGTAAAGGTCCACAGAACTCCGCTGAACTCCAAAAAACGTGGTTTTATCCCTCTTTCACAGCGGTAACAGGGGTTCGAATCCCCTTGGGGACGCCATAATTTATCAAACGCTTATGGACGCACGCGGAAATTTGAGTCCAGTTTGAGTCCAGTACGTGGATTCGAGACGCTTATCGGTCGCAGGTATTATTGACGCGACGGAATCCGCATCAGTCTGCCTCCCGACGGTCGAACGATGCCGTCAGCCATTGGCCGCTTTCGGGCACAAAGTGGTCATTCTTACTGCTACCGCCGAGCGGCCGGATCTGTCCCCTCAGCGGACCTTCGTGATCATTCCGAAAAGTGACGTCGTCCAGGCTTACGAACCGATAGCGGCGCCCGAATTATCGTCGGGGTGACGTGACAACGTGGCGCTAGGCTCTCGCGGTGCGGGACTTCGCCGATGGTGCGAGTTCGGTAGCGGTGCCTCTTGGATATCTGAGTTTGGCGTCGAGGCGGTGGATGGTGAGGGTGACGGCGCCAGGGAACGGCACGAGCAGGTCCACGGGCAGACGGGCGAGGCCGTCGGTCCAGCGCCGCGGTCCCTCATCGGCGTGGAAGCCCTGGCTCAGTCCCAGATGGGCGTGCGAGACCTCGAGCCGCAGATGCGCATCGGCGAGCACGATTCCGTCGAGGCAGACACCGAGCCGGCGCGTGTCGGTCGACATCAGCTCGAGCTCGGCTGGGATCGCGCTGCGTGATGCCAGCCACAGTTCCTGCGGCTTCTCGGCGAGGGTGAAGGTGTAGAGGTCATTCTCAACCGAAGACGGCCGGATGACCGCGCCATCGGCGACGAGGTGCAGGTCGGGGTCGTCAGTGGTGGGGAACCCCAGCACCTCGGCGCGGTCAAAGAGCTTCTGGCGGATCGTCCCCAGCACCGGCATCTCCGGGGTCACCCGCGGCGCGCACTCGGCAAAGGACGGCCGGTCGTCATCGGGGTACAGAGCATAGAACTCATCGGCATTGTGAAACCCGCGCCGGTTGTGGCTCTCGACATAGCTTTCGGCCGCCGCGCCTTCGGCGACAATGATCTCATGGCCCTCGAACTCGAGATGGAAATAGTCGACCCGCTCGACACTCTCCGCCTGGGTGATGGTGAGACCGTTGACCAGCAATCGCGCTGGCACCAGCACGTCCTCGAGCCAGAACGCGTGACCGGGCGACACCCAGAGGTCGCGCGCCGGCACGCCGCGCCGCAGCGCCCCGGCGGCGATGTCGATCGGCAGCACGTCCTTGTTGCCGCGGATAAAGCGCCCGTCATAGCTGCGCCGGCCGATCCATTTGATGGGCTTGGGCTCACCCGAGACGGTCACCACCAGATCGCCGATCTTCAATTCCTCGACCGGCCGCTTGCCGTGCGGCGTGCGGATCAACGTCCCCCGGCAATAGCAGGGGGTGGTGTTTTCGGTGATGTCAGTGCCGCCGAGGCCACCGAATGCGGTGGAATGGTCGCTCGCCAGGTGAAAAAACTCGCCCGCTGGAATGCCGGACAGATTGAGGTCGTAGGTGGTGCCGTTCTCGGTGACCTGAAGCTGGCTGCCGACCAGGATCGCCGTGCCGGGCGCGCTGTCATAGGCGATGCCAGTGAGATCGATCGTGTTGCCCGGCGTCATGTCGATCGTGTTCGACGGCATCGTCGTGCCGTCGATCTCGAGCGTGTCGCCGGTGCCCGAGAAACTGATCGCCCCGCTTCCGGCGGCACCCACCGCGCCGAGCTCCAGCGTGCTGCCGCCCTCGATCGTGGTGCCGCCGGAATAGGAATTGCCGCCATTAGTGAGAGCGAGCATGCCGCCGCCGGTCAGCACAACGTCGCCGGGGCTCGTGCCATCTGCGATGTTGCTTCCGATGACGTTGGTTTGCCCGGTCGGCACGTCAAAGGTCGGGTCGCCCGACACTGTGATGCTGTTGTAGAGATTAAATCCGGCGGTCAGGTCGACCGTCGTGCCGTTTTCGAGCGTCAGCGTGCCGCCGCCGATATTGCTGGCGGTGAAGATGGACAGCGTGCCTTCTTTGACGACCGTGCCGCCTTGATAGGTGTTGGCGGCGCTGAGCGCGACGGTTCCGGCGCCGTCGATGATCAACTGACCAAGACCGCTGCTGCCCGACCCGCTCATATCGGCGATGACGCCGGCAACGGTCAGCGTCTGCCCCGAAAGCGGCGCCAAAGTAAACGACTGGTTGCCGCTGAGGAACATGCCGCTGCCGAAGGCGGAGCCGCTTTGGGCGACTGGCTCGCCGGGCGCACCGCCGGTTACCGAGCCGGCGCCCAGCGAACCGCCGCCAAGCGCATCGCCTTCGATGGTCAGCGAGCCGCCCTGCTGGACAAAGATGTCGCCACCGGCGCCGAGGCCGCCGCCGCCGCCGCCGCTGCTGTTGTAACCCCGTCCGCCGCCAAATACCGAGCCGGCAGCCCCCGTCGTGTAGAAGCCGCTAGGGCCCCGATAGAGATTACCGCCGGCCCCTCCGCCGCCGCCAAAGCCGGCCTCTCTGCTCTGACCATAATTACCTAGAGTGCCACGGACGCCCCTGCCGCCGCCGCCGCCAAAACCGCCGACCTGAAGCTGTCGGCCGCCGCCGCCGTACTGACCGGGGCCGAGATCAAAGATGCCACTGTCCAGAGCACCACCACCACCGGTGCCGGGTACAAATTCGCCTCCTCCATTACCGCCTTTGGCGGCGTCGCCCGAGAAGTTGACATTCTCCAGCGTCACATTGGCGCTGCCGCCGCCGCCGCCGCCGCCACTGCCACTGCCATTGCCGCCCTTGGCGATCGTGTTCTCGATCGTCAGGTCTTGCAGCGTGATGTTACCGGAATAGGCGAAGAATCCCTGATAGGCGTGCTGGCCGTCGATCGTCACGACCTGGGCGGCGCTGGCGCCGGTGGTCGTGCCGGCGATGGTCAGCGACGCGCCATACGCCAGGTGCAGCGCGGTGATCTGGCTGCTGAGGGTAATCGGGCCGGTGATGTTGATCTGGTAGACGCCATTGCCTGCGGCATCCGCGCCGCCGACATTGATCGCGCGGATAACGTTGTTGAGACCGCTCATGTCGCTTGGCGACGAGCCGTTCTCGCTGGTGACGTCGAAGGTCAGCGTCGTGACAGGCGGCGGTGGCGCGGTTACCGCCGCGACGTTGACGTCGCCGACGAGAACCTGGTTGTTGGCGTCGTTGGTGATCGACAGCGTGACGCTCTGGCCGGCAAGGCCGAGCGCAGCGAGGTCGTCGGTCGTAAACTGAACCGTGTAGGCTTCGCCGGGCACTGCGGCGACGGGATTGAAGGTGGTCTCGCCGACAATGGTCGAGCCGACCGTGGCGGTGACGGTCACCGTGCCGCTGGTGGGCTGAATGTCGGCGCGCGCGCCGAGCTCCAGCGAGATCGCGAGCCGCTCGGGCCCGCTCGTCACGGTGGGCGTCGCGAAGGTTTGCGTGAGTATCGTGGGCGTGGCCGCGCCCACAGATTCAGTACCAAGCAGATACGCGACGTCGGAACCCGCGAAACCCGGCGGGTTGGCGGTGTCCGAGTGGGAAGCAACCGTCGTCGGCGCGAAAAGGCCGCCCTCGCCCTGGGTAAAGGTCCAGCCCGGCGGATTACCGCTCGTGTAATTGCCGCCGGACCCACCGTTTTGAACGCCGTTTACGCCGACGTCCGCCAGATTGATCGCGTTGAAACTGCCGTCGCTGACCAGATTAGGGGATGTGACCGAGACATTGCCGACGAGGACCTGGCCATTGGCCCCGTTCGAGATCGTCAGCGTGATGGGCTGCCCGGCAAGGCCAGCCGGTAGAGGTCCTCGGTAGTGAACGACAGCGGCGTCGCGGCGCCGTCCGTCAAGCTGGAAACGGAAACGCTGGTCGAGCCGACCACCGTCGCCCCGACCTTGGCGGTGATCGTCAGCGAGCCGCTGGTGGGCGCGCCCTGGAGCCGGATGCCGACATCGAGTGAAATCACATACTGGTCGAAGCCGGCCGCGCCGACAGCGGGCGTCGCGAAGCTCTGCGAGATCGCGCCGTTCGGATTCAGATACGCGACTTGCGACCCGACAAAACCCGGCGAGGTGGCGGCAGTTGGCGCGAAGGTGCCGACATTGCCCGTCGTGCCGGTCCAGCCGAACGGCACGAGGCCATTAAAAGCACCGTCGGGCGAGCCCTGGTTGTAACCGGGTGCGCCGGGCGCCAGGCTGACGCCGTCGAAATTGCCGTCGGTGAGCAGGTTGATCGTGCTGGTTGTCATCGAGGGTCCGGATAGCGTGGCGTCGATGGCTTGTTGGAGGCAGACAACCGCCGCATCACGGCGGCGCACCAAACTACGGCACTAGGCGCCTCAGCCGGCGACGTACCGGGCCGAGCCTTCCCAATCGACCTTTGGTCGACCCACTCCGCTTCATACCAGTGGCGCTACCACCTCGATGTCGCGGGCAAGTTCTTCGTATAACAAAATAAAACTAAAATTCAATCCATCATATGATTTACGAAAGGCCGATGCGATAAGTTGAAACAACTTCCGGATATCTAAATCAACCTCCGGCTTCTCGATAGCGGTGCGGGCATCCCCTTTGACGTTACCCCCAAGGTAAATGACCGCTATCGGCGCAACCCAGCCGTTGGCAGAACCACCGCCACAGGTCTCCTCTCCGAACCGATAGCAGTCGCTCGCCCCTGGCGCGGAAGCGGAGCACTCGTCCCACCAAATTTCGCTAATTGCATGGGCGAGGATAGCCGGCCTTAGTCGCGCATCAGGTGCAGGAAATCGCACTCATCGAGCCGGGCGAACGCGCGGCTGTGCAGCGGCGGCGTCGGCTTTCGCGCGTCGCCAGGGCCTTCACGCGGCGATCTCGTTGCCCAGGCATGCCAGCTGGGGCGGGCTCGATGCGCGAACATTTCCAGCTTCGGCATGTTCGGGTTGCGGCCGTGTAGGCAAGGACCTCTAGCCGCCGGGAGCCGTACCAAGCCGCTTGGGTGGGCGCGGCCCGTGCCGGAGTTTGACGGTCTTTCGGCCGCGTCGGGTCGCCCGAAGTTCCTGGGGCCACGTTTTAGTCATCAAACCGTCACGCAGCGCGAGTATTTCTATATTTCAATATTTCTGGTTAAACAGAAATGGTGGCATGCGCCGCCACCTCAGATGCTGGCTTTGGGTGAGTGCGCTCTTGCTCAGCCTATCGCCCGTGCCAGCCGCGTCGTCCGAAATCTCTGGTGCGGGATCGACTTTCGTCTATCCGGTCTTATCGAAATGGGCTGATGCTTACAAAACCGGGCGCGGCGTCGCGGTCAATTATAAGTCGATCGGCTCCGGCGGCGGCATCGAGCAGATCGAGAGCAAAACCGTCGATTTTGGGGCCTCGGACGCGCCGCTCATGCCGGCCGAGCTCGACAAGTTCGGGCTACTGCAATTTCCCCTGGTGATCGGCGGCGACGTTCCGGTCGTCAATTTACCTGGCATCGATCCGGGCCAGTTGAAGCTGACAGGGCCGATCCTCGCAGACATTTCCCTCGGAAAGATCACGAACTGGAACGATCAGGTCATCGCGGCCGTCAATCCCGGCCTCAGCCTGCCCAATCAGGCCATTGCCGTGATTCATCGGTCCGACGGGTCGGGCACCACCTATATCTGGGCCGATTACCTCGCCAAGATCAGCGTGGAGTGGAAGGCGAAGGTCGGCGTGGCGACCTCCCTTGACTGGCCCGTGGGCACCGGCGGCAACGGCAATGAGGGCGTCGCGGCGCTTGTCGAGCGCACGGCAGGCTCGATCGGCTATGTGGAGTATGCTTATGCGAACCAGCACAAGATGATTTACGCCCAGGTCCAGAACCGCGCGGGCAACTTCATCGTGCCGAAGAAGATGGCGTTTCAGGTCGCCGCAGCGAATGCCGATTGGTCCGCGGCGCCATCGTTTTTCCTCATGCTGACTGATCAACCCGGCAGCGGCAGCTGGCCTATCACCGGTTCGACGTTTGTCCTGATGTACAAGGTGCAGCAAAATTTTGAGGCCGCGCGCACCGCCCTGCAATTCTTCGATTGGGTTTATACCGGCGGCCAGCACCTTGCCGAGGAGCTCGACTACGTTCCTATGCCCGCCGGTGTTGTCCGGCTCGTGGAGTCAACCTGGACTGAAATCATGGGCTCGGACAACCGCCGGGTCTGGGCGGCCGGCCGGTAGCACGTCCGAGCCGTTGTCTTGCAGCACAAAACATAGGTATTCTGGAAATATGGAAATCGCCGACGCCGCACAGATTTTCGGAGCACTCGGGCAGGAAAGCCGCCTGAGCGCGCTGCGCCTCTTGCTGGATCGGGCGCCAGAGGGCGTATCGTCCGGCGAATTGGCGGACAGGCTATCGATGCCGGCCTCGACCACCTCGTTTCATCTGAGTGCCCTTGAAAAGGCCGGGCTGGTCGAAACCAGCCGCCAGGGCCGCCAGATACTCTACTCCGTTCGCACCAGTGCCTTGCGCGAGCTGCTCGCCTTTTTGACTGAGGCGTGCTGCGGTGGGCAGCCCGAGCTTTGCGCTGATCTCGTAAGCCTGCTGCCGGCGCCGGCCGAGAAAGTCGCGGGCGTGCAGCCGGCGTTCAACGTGTTATTTCTCTGCACGCGAAACTCGGCCCGGTCGATCATGGCGGGAGCCATCCTCGCGCGCGCGGGAAAGGGCCGGTTTCGGGCGTATTCGGCCGGATCGGACCCTGCCGCCTCGCCGATGCCGGAAGTGCTCGAAAAGCTTCGCGCTGTCGGCCACGACATCGCCGGCCTGCACTCCAAATCCTGGGAACGGTTCATCGGCCCGGAGGCGCCCCGTATGGATTTCGTGATCGCGCTTTGCGACACGCTCGATGGGCAGGCCTGTCCCGAGTTCGGCGATGCGCCGCTCACCGCAAAATGGGGAATGCCGGATCCTGCCAAATTCGCCGGCAGCCCGGTCGAGTGCTCGACGATGCTGAATGAGCTTTACGCCAGCCTTTACCGGCGCATCCAGATTTTCATCAACCTGCCCTTTCCGAAACTCGAGCGCCTGGCCCTGAAGACCCGGCTCGATCAGATCGGCGAGGGACCGGTCGTCGCAATGATGCGGCGCCAGGAGGCTGACCATGCGGGTCGGCATTAACGGCATGGGCCGCATTGGCCGCCTGGCTTTCCGGACGGCTCTGGGCGCGATGGAGCGGCCGGAGGACGATCCGCGTTCCGCCAACCGGCTCGACATTGCCCATATCAACGAGATCAAGGGCGGCGCGGCGGTCGCCGCCCATCTGCTCGAGTTCGACAGCCTGCACGGCCGCTGGCGGCAGAGGTTCAGCGCCGAGGACGACGCCATTGCGGTCGGCAACCGGCGTATCGGCTTCAGCGCCGCAGCTCTCCCGGGCGAGGTGCCGTGGGGCGATCTCGGCTGCAAGGTCGTGCTCGAATGCACCGGTAAGTTTCTCCGGCCGGAACAGCTAAAGGGCTATTTCGATCGCGGCGTGAAGCGCGTGATCGTGGCTGCGCCGGTCAAAGACCCGGCGGCCTTAAATGTCGTGGTCGGGGTCAACGACGACCGTTACGAGCCCGAGGAACACTGTCTTCTAACAGCAGCATCTTGCACAACCAATTGCCTCGCGCCCGTCGTGAAGGTCGTGCACGAGGCACTCGGTATCCGCCACGGCCAGATCACCACGATCCACAATCCGACCAACACCAACGTCGTCGTCGACGCACCGCACCGTGATCTGCGCCGCGCCCGCTCAGCGATGCTGTCGCTGCAGCCGACGACGACCGGCAGTGCAACGGCGATTGCTCTCATCTATCCGGAGCTGAAGGGGCGCCTCAACGGCCATGCCGTGCGCGTGCCGGTGCTCAACGCCTCGTTGACCGACTGCGTCTTCGAACTTGAGCGATCGACGAGCGAGATCGAAGTCAACGAGCTGTTCCGCGCCGCGGCGGCAGGGCCACTGGCCGGCATCCTTGGCTTCGAGGCGCGGCCGCTGGTCTCGGCCGATTACACCAACGACACCCGCAGCTCGATCGTTGACGGGCCAAGCACAATGGTTACCGACGGCACGCTGCTGAAAGTCTATGCCTGGTACGACAACGAGGTCGGTTATGCCTGTCGCATGGTCGATCTCGCCAACATCGTCATCGAGCGAGGTGTGTGATGGGTGGCGCCCGCAATTACCTGATCGTCACGGCCAGCTACTGGAGCTTCACGCTCACCGATGGCGCCTTGCGCATGCTGGTGCTGCTGCATTTTTACGCGCTCGGCTACACGCCCTTCATGCTGGCAAGCCTTTTCCTGCTTTACGAGACAGCGGGTATTTTCGCCAATCTTGGCGGCGGCTGGCTCGCGACGCGCTTTGGCATCCCGCGCACGCTGATGGTGGGCCTCGTCTTGCAGATCGGCGGCCTGATGCTGCTCTCGGCCCTTCAGCCGGGCTGGGATGCGGCCTTCTCCGTTGTGTGGGTCGTGCTGGCGCAGGGGATTTCCGGCGTTGCCAAGGACGTGACCAAGACCGCCTCGAAATCGGCGATCAAGGCGACTTCGGGAGGCGGCAATGGCCAGCTCTTCAAATGGGTCGCCTGGTTTACCGGCTCGAAGAACGCGATGAAGGGCTTCGGCTTTTTCGCCGGAGGTCTTCTGCTGCAAGCGATTGGCTTCCGGCCGGCACTTTGGGCGATGGCCGCGATGCTCGGGCTCGTGCTGATCAATGTGTTTGTCAGCCTGCCGCGTGAACTCGGTAAGGCCAAAGCCTCGAAATCCTTTGCCGAGCTTTTCGCCAAATCGCGCGCAATCAACCTGCTCGCGGCAGCGCGCATCTTCCTGTTTGGATCGCGCGACGTATGGTTTGTCGTCGGCCTGCCGGTGTTCCTCTACACCCAAGGCTGGCAATACATGCAGGTCGCGGGTTACATCGCCGCCTGGACGATCGGTTACGGCGTCGTGCAGGCCGTTGCCCCGATGTGCGTACGGCGCAGCGCCGACGGGCTATCGCGGGAAATCCCAGAAGCGCGGCTGTGGGGAGCTGCCCTCACGGCAATTCCGGTCGCGCTCGCACTGTTGATGCAGACGCGTTTGCCGCTGAGCCCGGCTCTGACCGTAGTCGTGGTGCTCGGGGTGTTCGGCTTCGCCTTTGCCGTGATTTCCTCACTGCATTCCTACCTCATCCTCGCCTATGCAGGGACGAAGAAAGCCGCGGAGGATGTCGGCTTCTATTACGCTGCCAATGCGGCGGGCCGCCTGATCGGTATCCTGCTATCCGGGGCGCTGGCCCAATATGGCGGTCTGTCGGCGTGCTTGTGGGGTTCGGCGATCATGCTGGCGATTTGCCTCGGCCTCGTGCTCTTGCTGCCGTCCGAAAAGGACGAGCCGCAGCAAGGGTTCGCCGCACCGGCCGAGTAGGGCCACGGACCGGCCGCAGCGGGCACGGACATTCGCCTCTTCGTTCCCCGCCAGCTTCGCGGCTGGCGCCGGGACAATTCGCCTTCAGAAGGAGCAATGCTATGGTGCCGAGAATGGCCATCGCCGTGCTTACCGTGGGTCTATTCACGGCACCTGCTGCGCGCGCGCTTGATCAAAATCTTCCGAGCTACCAGAGCGTCCCCGGCGTCGCGGGCGAACTCAAATCGATTGGGTCCGACACGCTCAAAAATGAAATGGCGGGATGGGCCAAGGGGTTTATGGCGCTCTACCCCGGCGTGAAAATCGACATCCAGGCCCAGGGCTCGGGGACCGCTCCGCCGGCCTTGCTCGCGGGGGCTTCGCAACTGGGTCCGATGTCGCGCCCCATGTCATCTCAAGAACTCGATGAATTTGAAGCAAAGTACCACTACAGACCAAGCAGCGTGCGCGTCGCGGTCGACGCCCTGGCGGTCTATGTGAATAAAGCAAATCCCGTCGCATGCCTGTCGTTACCCCAGCTCAACGCTATTTTCTCGTCGACGCGGGACATCACCGGCGGCGGCGATATCAGGACATGGGGGGACGCAGGCGGCTCGGGTGAATGGGCAACAAAGCCGATCTCCCTTTATGGCCGCAATGACCTTTCGGGAACCTACGAATTCTTCAGAGACCAGGTTCTGTACAAGGGCGTCTACAAAGCGGACGTCAAAGCACAACCGGATTCGGAAAGCGTCGTGGGGGCTATCACAAACGATGTGGCGGGTATCGGCTATTCCGGCATCGGGTTCAAGACGGAGGGGGTTCGGGCCGTTCCTTTGTCTTCGGCCACCGGGGGCCAATGTTTCGATACATCGGCCCAGTCGACCCTCTCCGGCAGCTATCCCATCGCGCGTTACCTATTCATTTACCTGAATAAGAAGCCGGGCGAGGGGCTCGACCCGCTGCGCCGCGAGTTCGTGAAGTTCATCCTGTCGAAGGATGGCCAGGCGATAGCGGAAGCCGGCGGCTTTTACTCAATTACGAGCACGATGCGCGAGGAAGAATTGCGCAAGCTTGGCATCACGACCGCGACGCATTGATCGCGATCCATTGGCTTATTGGCGGGTCGAATTGAGGTTGCGTGATGGCGGAGCCCACGACCCGGCGCATCATTACATCCTTCGGGAAGTGCTCATCCATGCCGTGGCCTTCTGTGCTGCGGCCGCAATCGGGGCGATAGTGCTTTCGCGCTATTACGGGATTTTCCAGCACGATACCGACAACGCAAGGGAGGCAAGCGAAGCATTTTTGGCCGCGGTCGCGATCGTCGGCGCCGCTGGACCGCTAATCACGGCGCTGTTTTTCTGGTTGCATGCGATAATCCGGCGACCGGGCGAGCGCTGAACCGCGCTGGTGAAAACATTGACGGCGGTGCGGATGCCGGCATCTATGTCATTTCGGTTTTTCTTGAACGGTCGAGCGGCGCGATGGATGAAAAGCATGCACTGGCCGCGCTCGGCGCGCTCGCGCAGGAAACCCGGGTAGGTCTCTACCGCCTGCTCGTCGCGGCCGGCGCCGAAGGTTTATCGGCCGGCGTCATCGCTGAGCGATTGGGTGTTATTCCGTCCTCGCTCTCGTTCCACCTGACGCATCTGACCCACTCGGGGCTGGTGACGCAGCGCCGCTCCGGTCGCCAGATGATCTATGCGGCAGACTTAAGCGTGATGAGCGATTTGATGGATCATCTTGCCGCCAGCTACGTCCGGCCTGGAATTGAAGAGTGATGATCTGATCATAGTTCATTTTGAAATTTGACAAAG
>Ga0206907_1046_pt2 | contig 16865 bp, 13 predicted proteins | sample Alteio_BWOrgHeat_80_FD_152951 | JGI IMG/M metagenome (GOLD analysis project Ga0206907, IMG submission 152951) | Enriched cells from forest soil in Barre Woods Harvard Forest LTER site, Petersham, Massachusetts, United States -... | ecosystem: Environmental > Terrestrial > Soil > Temperate forest >...
CGCCTGCGCCCCGCGACTGCCAACACCGAGAAAATTCTCGGCGCGACGCTCAATGTCGCGGCGATTGATGCGGGCGGGTCAGCCATGACACCGGTCGACGCAGCACGCGCCGATAGTTGGCTGCCAGAAATAGCCGACGCTCTCCTTCCTGACGCGAAGTGGCGCGATGAGGGCGGCGAGCGGCGCTGTCTCAACCAAGGCGGGCTGACTGTTAATGCTCGCAAGCATGTGTGGTTCAGCCACAGCGCGGGCAAGGGCGGCCACGCACTCGAACTAGTTCAATTTGTAAAGCAGTGCACCCGCGAGGAGGCGACCCGATGCGTCGCGGCTTGGCTGCTGGCGCACAAGGGCGTCGGCAGCGGCGGTGATGGCAGTGACAGCGAAGATGCCGACATCGAGAACGCCAACCTCGCCAAGCAGATTATCGACCGCCTGACTGATGCCACTGGCACCTCTGCGGCGACGTATTTACACAGCCGCGGCCTTACGGGACCGCTGCCCGCCTGTGTCCGATTTTTAGCCGATGCGCGCCTTGGCGAATGCGCGATTGCCGGCCTCCTGACCTCCCACGGCCGCACCGTAGGCGTGCAGCTCACCTACCTCGATCCGGACGGCAGGAAGTCAATAATCCTACCAAGTCGCCGGCGGTTTATGTTGGAGCGCGCGCCTGACGCTGTGTTCGCCATCGCATCACCGGCTGCCGGTGTCACGGATCTGCTCGCCGACACCCTAATCTGCGAAGGCCTCGAAGACGCATTATCACTGGTCGAGCTGGGCCGCCAAGCGGGGATTATCGGCCTTCCCGGCATCGGCGCGTTGCGACAACTGACGGTCAAGCGTGGTGAGCGCATCGTCGTCGTCCGCGATGGCGACGAGCCCGACAGCCCGGCTGATAAATCGCTGATCGCTGGTACTGATGCTCTGTTGTTGCAGGGCGCCACCGTCACGGTCACCGCGACACCGCCAGGTGAAGACGCCAACGCCATTTTGCAGCGCGGCGGCGCCGAGGCGCTCGCCAAGCTCCTCGCCGACACCTATCCGGCAGAACTGTCGACAGTCGGCGAGATCACTAGGTTATCGAGGCTGGATCGCGTCGACTACGACCGAGAACGCGAGTCGGTAGCTGAGAAACTCGGCATTCGCCGCTCTACGCTGGATCACGAGGTAAATAAGCGGCGTAGGCCCGCTGAAACCGACATTGCTACCGATCCCGATATTGATGCTGTTGAGTTGCTCGACGAGCCGGTCGAGCTGAAAGACGTGCTCGATGAAATCCTTGCCGAATTTCGGCGCTATATCGTTGCTGACGATACGGCGCTTGCTACCGTCGCAGTGTGGTGCGCGCACACCCACTTGTGCCACCACGACCGCATCCGGCTTCAGCGGTCACCACGCCTTGCAATCCAGGCGAGGACGCCAGGAGCCGGCAAAACCACGCTTCTGGAGGCAGTGGGTGCGCTAGTACCGCGACCGCGGATCGCCGCGTCGGTGACCGCTTCGTCCGTGCTGCGAGTTGTTGACCACTTGCACCCGACGCTGCTGATCGATGAGGCGGACCGCGTACTGCACGACCAAAACTCCGATCTTTTGGCGATACTAAACGCCGGTGATCGCCGCGCTACCGCTTATGTCGAGCGCTCGGTCCCGACACCGGATGGCGGCTGGAAGGCGCAGCGTTTCTCCGTGTGGGGCTCCGTCGCTTTCGCCGGCATCGACGAGCTTCCGCCAACCCAACAGGACCGCAGCCTCGTTATTCAGCTGCAAAAGGCGCTCTATCGCGATATCCCCGACCATCTCGAAGACGGCATGTCCGCCGAGCTGATGCTGTTGAAGCGCAAGCTGGCAACTTGGGCACACGCGCTCGAAGATCTATCTCGGCCGACACTACCCGATATCCTGACACGACAGGCTGGGCGGGCGGGTGACAACTGGCGGGTCCAGTTTGCGATAGCGCAACTGGCTGGCGGGCGCTGGCCCGACCTGATCGAGCAGGCCGCACTCGAAGCAGTAAAACGCGAAGTGCAACTCACGGTCGTACAGCGATTGTTGGAGAGTATCTGGCGCGTTTTCGAGAGGCGTAAAACCGACGCTGCAATCCAAAAAGCTGACGACAGAACCAGAATACCAACCCCAGACCTACTCGCGGCCCTAGTGGCTGACGAGCAAGAGGAGTGGGCTACCGCCAATCGCGGGCGAGCGGTGACGGATTATTGGCTGCGCGGCAACCTGCGGCATTTGCTCACCCCACCGGGCTCACAGCAATGGGAAGGTCCGGCTCGCGGCCAGAAACGCGGTAAGCATTGTCGCGGGTACGTTAAAGAGCAGTTCGAAAAAGCGTGGGAACGCCACCTGCCGACATCCTTTTTCGCGAATGCCTTCGAACCATCCGGTGTATCCGGTGTATCCGGTGAAAGTCAGCAATTTCAATCTGATCAGGGCGCCCAGGCATCCGGTGGGGCCGGGAGCATCCGGTGTAGCAATGACGGTAACCCTACACCGGATGCAACCACCTACACCAGATCGGCAAACGGCAAAAACCGTGACATTCCCGCTAGTCCACCAGATCCACCGGATACACCGGATCCTCTGGACGGGCCGGATAAGAGAGAGGTGGCACCGGTCTCAAACGGGGAGGAGCCAACACATGGCGGCAGGCGCCCCTTGAGCCAGTTGGACAGCGACATCGTTTCCCACGCGAAGGCCCACCCCAAGCTCACGGTTGAAACTATCGCCAAGCACTTCGGCCAGCCGCCGCGTGTTGTCCGCGAGCTGTTAGGGAGCACCACCCGATGACCGACTGGCCAGCACTGTGGAAAGCAGTGCGTGAGGCGCACATGCTCGGTACCGAATTCCGTATTGTGGGCGCCGATGTCGAGATCTCGGGCGAACTCCCGCCGAGCCTGCGGGACAAGCTGCCAACTGGGCTGTTGTTCGAATATCTCGGCGGCGCGCGCGCCGACAAAGCCGCTTGCGCCTTCCTCGATTACCTTGGGGTTGCGCCGGTGCTGGTCACCGACCTGGGAGGGGCCGACGCAGCGATGGCCGAACTGGCCGGTTGCGATCCGATCGGACTGGATATCGAAACCTCGCCGCCGGACGGGAGGCCCGCTCCGGTACGCGTCAACGGCGATGGCGGCGTGGCGGCGCGCCAGGCCGAGCCATCCGGCGACGGCCTCGATCCCCACCGCGCCGGCATCGCGACCGTGCAACTATATGGCGGCGGTACCAAATGCTTTGTGTTTCGCGGCGCGGCTCTCGTCTATCTGATCAACAGCCCTTGGCTCCGCGAGCAACACCTGGTTGCGCATAACGCCGCTTTCGAGATTGCCTTTTTGCAACACCACAGCACGGCGCTAGCTGGGGTGACGGTTGCGCATCCGATCGAATGCACGATGCAAGCGGTCGGGCTGTTGCGTGGCACTTGGGACCGATCGTTGGCGGGAGCCAGCGAGGATCTGCTCGGTGCCGAACCGCCGAAGGCCTTGCAGACATCATGCTGGTCGGCACCAAATCTCAGCGCCGGACAACTCGCCTATGCCGGCAGCGACGCGGTGCAGGCGTACCGGATATGGCAGGCGATGTGGCCGGAGTTGGTGGAGAAGAGTCGGGACGAGGCTTACCAGCTTCAGCGTAACGCCCTCCCGGCTGTTGCTGATATGCAGGTGCGTGGCCTTGGCTTCGATCCGGAAGCGCACGCTCACCAGGTTGATGCCTGGGCACGCGACCTGGCCCAGGCCCGACGGGACTATCTTGACCTGACCGGCAAGCCGCCGCCCTCGAAGCCGAACGAGGTGCGCGCGTGGCTTGTTGATGTTGCCGGTGAACTTCTCGCCACCTGGCCGCGCACAAGAGCAACCCAAGAAATTTCGATCGAGCGAAAGTACTTAAAGCGCCTGATGCTGTCAGACGAACCGACCGTGAAGCCGGTATTGGACATCCTGGCGCGCGAAAAGCTGCTTTCTACCTTCGGCCCAAAGTTGCGAGCATTCGTCAACCCCGTGACTGGGAGGCTGCACGCTCACTACAACCTTGCGGCGGCAAAAGCGGGCCGGTTCTCCTGCTCTCAGCCGAACCTGCAACAACTACCGAGCGTCAAAGCGCCCGAATTCAAACGGGCCATCGTCGCCGCACCAGGCTACGTGCTTGTTGCCTGCGATTGGTCCCAAATCGAGATGCGGGCCGCTGCCTGGATCAGCGGCGACCCGGCGCTGACAGCAGTGTACGAGCAGGAGCGCGACATCCACAGCGAGACCGCCGCGGTGATTGCTGGCGTTGCGCCCGCCGAAGTGTCAGCCGCCCAGCGGCAGGGTGCCAAGGCGGTAAACTTTGGCAGCATCTACGGTGTTGGACCGCGCACGCTGGCCGAAGATGCTTTTGACACGTACGGCATCGAAATGACGGAGACAGAAGCGCGCGCCGCGCTGGACCGGTTCTTTCTAATCTATCGTGCGCTGAAGCGTTGGAGGTACAACCATGCCGACCTGTGTCAGCGCCGCGGCTATGTCGAGATCGGCTGCGGCCGTGTGGTCGAGGCGAAGTGGGAGCCCAGCGGCTGCCTATCGTTCCCGCAGTGCTGCAATCTTCCAATCCAGGGCGCGGCGGCCGACGCTATGTTGCGGGCGCTCACAATGGTGTTCCACCGGCTGGGTGGGCTTAATGGCGGGCTGGTCGCCTGCGTGCACGATGAACTCGTCCTCGAGGTGGCCGAAGCCGCTGCCGAAACGGCTGGTCGCATCCTCGTCGAGGCGATGACCGAGGCTTTCGAAATGACTTTCCCCGGCGCACCGACTGGCCGTCTGGTGGCGCTCGGCACCGGCCAAAACTGGAAGGAGGCACGGGCTTGATGATCGACACCTTCACGGAATCCTTCCTGGACGCCCCGGTAAGCAGTGTTGCAACAGCAAAGGTCGCGCGGACCTGGGCTGAAGTTGAGTGGATGCCACTACCCGGCAGGCTTGGGTCGTAGGTATCGAGCTGGAGTTCATCCGTGCAGATCCAAAACCGACACAAATACACTGACGGTCTCGACGATCTTGACCCGTACTTCACGTGTCCAGAGGCGATCGACAGTCTGATTGCCCTTGAGGGAAATCGTTTGCCCCAGAAGCTCTGGGAGCCGGCTGCGGGAGATGGAGCAATCGTGCGCCGGTTATGCAAAACCGGACGCACCGTCCTGGCCAGTGACATTCACGATTACGGGCTCCCCGGCTGCCGGATCGTCGACTTTTTCGCAATGCCGCCTCCGCCGCGCGGCCGGATCGACGGCATAGTCACCAATCCACCCTACAAGATAGCGCTGGCTTTCGCCCAGAAAGCTATCTCAGAGGTGCCATACGTCGCGATGTTGGTGCGGTCCAACTTTGCCACTGAAGGTGTCAGACGCGATCAGTTTTTCGAAGAGTACCCACCGACACGCACATGGCTTTCAAGCCGTCGTCTGCCCATGATGCACCGCAATGGCTGGGCCGGGAAGCGGGCGCCTAACAATACGCCGTATTGCTGGTTGGTATGGGAACAAGGTGCAGAGCGCGAGTTTCTTCACCGCTTCGACTGGCGGAAAGTACTTGGTTTGGAACTGCCAGACCGCTCAAAGCAAGGTGCGCGGATGGCAACGCAGGTCATGAAGGTTCCTGGGCTAGTTGGTCGACGATAGAGGTCCGCAAAGCGCGCACACCAGCGTTCGCCGAGATGCACCTGGATGACGTAGATGCACCGATTGCGGCGTCGACCGTCAAACCCGCTTGCCCGGATGAGCGTATTGCTTAGCCGCCGAATTTTGCCCCTGACGGCGCGGCACCGTGCGGTATTTGGCGTTGCTCGAGCCGTTTAAAGGCGCGATCCTCATTCGCTGAGTTGGGCGGACGTCATCCGCCTACTGCCATTGCTGCCGCAGAGCAGCCGGCATCCTGGCGGGGAGGGATCGGATGGCCGAAAAGCGGATGCGGATCGATCGCCGGCGTGCGATCGCAGGTGCGGCGGCGACTGGGGCGCTGCTGACGCTGCCCGGCAAGGCGCCGGCGCAGGGGGGCGCGAAGCCGCTGACCGGCATCACGCTCAACGTTGCCTGCTGGAGCTCGCCCTACGCCAAGGCGCTGACTGACTATATCGGCGATTTTGAAACGCTGACCGGCGCCAAGGTCAATTACGACACCCCCGCTTTCCCAATCTACAACCAGCGCGCGGACATTGAACTGTCGACCCGCGGCTCGGCCTATGACGTGCTGAACGTAACGTTCATCTATGCCGGACGGTGGATCGGCGCCGGCTGGTTCGTACCACTCGACGATTACATGAAGGATGCCAACAAGACGCCGGCCGATTGGGATCCGGCCGATTTCCTACCCGGCGCGACCGCCGCGTTCAAGGACAAGGACGGCCGGCTCTACGGGATCCCGTGGACCGCTGACATCTATATGACTGGCGCGGCCCGATACGACCTCTTCGAGAAGGCCGGCGTCAAAATGCCGGACACGTTCGACGAGATCGACGTGGCGATGAAAGCCGTTCACGGCAAGGAGCGCATCCCAGGGTTTCTCACGGAGAACCATTACGGTTGGAGCTTTATCCCGTTTCTGCAGGGTTTCGGTGCGAATGTGTTCCGCAACCCGCCCGACGATCTGATGCCCGCGCTGAACTCGCCGGAGGCCGTCGCGGCGGCCGAGTTTTTCGCCCATCTGCTGCGCGATTACGGTCCGGATGGCGCGATCTCCTACACCTATGACCAAGTGGTCGCGACGCTCAAGGCGGGTCGCGTGAATTATTCGCCCAACGGCCAGATTTTCCTGCTGCAGATGGGCGCGCAGGACAGCAAGGTGGCCAAAACCTGTGCCTTCGCGATGTGCCCGGCCGGGCCGAAAGGCCGATTCCCAGGCGTCGCCTCGCATGGCTGGGGCATCCCGTTCGGCGCCAAGAACAAGGACGCGAGCTGGCAATTCATCCAGTGGGCGATGTCGAAAGCGATGATCGCGCGCATGGTCGGCGAGAAACGCTACACCTCGATCACCCGCCACTCGCTGATCGAAAGCTCGCCGTTCAAACAGCAGCTCAATGTTAACGGCCACGACATCTCGAAAATCTATCTCGACACTATCGCGCTCGGCGCGAACGGCTACATGAAATACCGCACGATCCATGTCTACCCGCAGGTCGACAAGCAGGTCGACATCGCGATCCAGAACATCGCCTCCCAGCAATTATCGCCGAAAGAGGCAATGCAGCAGGCGCAGGACAACTCGATCACCGAGTTGAAGCGCGCCGGTGTCACGCTCTAGCCTGCCGCTGTCATGGCGTTCGAGCGGATCGCGTTACCGACCACCGCGCGGGCCGCGATTGCTGCGCGGTCGCGCCGCCCCGGCTGGCGGGTGCAGCAGAACCGCGCCTTCATGGCGGCGCTGGTTCCAGCGCTCGCTGTCTTGGCGGCGATCACGCTGGGGCCCACGATCTATCTGCTAGTCACCAGCCTGACGCCGCTCAACCTCGTCAATCCCGCGACCGCTCTCGATTTTTCGGCGCCTGCCCGCAATTACGTCGCGCTGATGGCCGATACGCGCTTTCTAAATTCGCTTTGGGTTCAGGCGAAAATGTCGCTGGCGACCGTTGCCGGGCAACTAGCGCTCGGGCTTGGGATTGCGCTCCTGCTCAACACCCGCTCACGGATCCTCGAACTTGTGCGCACCGCGTTCCTTATCCCGATGGTGCTGCCGCCGATCGTCGTCGCGGTGATATGGAAGGTGATCTACACGCCGGATGTCAGCCCGCTGCACCAGCTGCTCGCTGCTGCCGGGATGCCGGTCCATTCGCTGATTTCCCGGTCCGGCACCGCGCTATGGGCGCTGGTCGCCGCCGAGACCTGGGAATGGTTCCCGTTCACGATGCTGATGGTGCTGGCGGCGCTGCAGATGATCCCGATGGAGCCGATCGAGGCCGCGCGCATCGACGGGGCCGGCAGGCTGCAACTCTTTCGCCATATCCTCTTCCCGTATATCCGGCCGACCCTGATTGTCGCCGGGCTGTTCCGGCTTATCGACAGCTTCAAGGCGTTTCCGCTGATCTACGTGCTAACCAATGGTGGTCCCGGCACGGCGACCGAAGTGACCAACTATTACGCCTTTGTCGAGGCATTCAATTTTTCCTACTGGGGCTACGGCAGCGCGATCGCGACGCTGATGGTTGCGGGCGTCTTGCTGCTGAGCTGGATCATCGAGCGGCTGACCGGGGGGCAGGCTGTCGATGACCCTTAGTTCTGCGCGGACAAGCCGGCTGCTGCGGCGCGCCGGGCTCGTCGGCGCGACGCTGGTCCTTCTCGCGGTCATCCTGTTTCCGTGCCTATGGGTGCTGCAATTGTCGCTGCGCCCGGATGGCGACATCTTCGACCTCAGTCTCGTCTTTCGCCCGACTTTGGACAATTACCGAGCGCTGTGGACCGGGCACTTCCCGGCCTCGTTCGGCAACAGCATCATCACCAGCCTGGCAACGACCGCGCTGTCGCTGCTGTTCGGCGTTCCGGCGGCCTATGCGTTGTCGCGCTGGCGGTTTCGCCTGCGGCGCGGGGTGGCGCTGTGGATCTTGGCGACCCGGATGGCGCCGCCGGTCGCCTTCACCATTCCATTCTTTCTGGCGTACCGCTATGCCGGCCTCATCGACCATCTGGCCGGTCTTGTTATCATCTACTTGACCTTCAATCTGGCGCTCGTCATCTGGATGATGCAGGGCTTTTTCGACAGCGTGCCGCGGGCGCTCGAAGAGGCGGCCTGGATTGATGGCGCCGGCGTCCTCGAGGCGTTCCGGCGGATCGCCCTGCCACTAAGCGGGCCCGGCCTGGCGGCTACCGGCGTCTTGTGTTTCATTCTGTCGTGGAACGACTTTTTCTACGCGCTGATCCTGACCCGCACCAACGCGATGACCGCGCCGGTCGCGATCGTCAACTTCATGCAGTATGAGGGTTGGGAGTGGGGCAAGATCGCCGCCGGAGGCACGCTCGTGATGCTGCCGGTGGTCGTGTTCAGCCTGTGCGTGCGCACCTATCTCGTCCACGGCCTCATGGCCGGCGGGATCAAGGACTGAGTGCCCGCGAGGAATTATTAAAGTGCAAGGTTGGAGCGCGTTGCTCCTCGCCAGCTGCGGCAAGATCATTGGGAGCTCTCAGGCTCGACCGCTTTCGGATGTTTTTTCCATCCGCAAAGCCTTCAGCAAGGCCCGAACGGGCAGCACGGATTGCCGGCTCTAACTCTAAACCGAACCGCGGCCGTTTCGCGTTGCTAGGTCGGGTTGCCGTCCCTGCGACAAGGGGAGAATATGGGGCACACTGCGGCCGAAATCCGAAGAGGGATGAACGGCCGGCTGGTTCTTGGAGCGCGGCGAAATGCCACTCGATTCCTACCGTATTCACGAAATCCCCGACGACCTTCTGGCCGCCCTCGATTATTGCTACGAGCAAGGTTGGACCGACGGGCTGCCGGTCGTGCCGCCGGTCACTGACCGGGTCGAGGCGACGCTGGCTCACGAAGGGCGCCCGCCGGAGGCCGTGATCGCCACCCATCCCGCCACCGGGCTGCAATTGTCGGTGCATGCCGCCGCGGTCAACGCCGTCATGGCGGGGTGTCTCCCGGAATACTTTCCGGTCATAGTTGCCGCGTTCGAGGCTATGGACAAGCCGGACTTCAATTTTCACGGATCAACAGCCAGCACTGGCGGCTCGGCGCCGCTGCTGATCGTCAGCGGTTCTGTCGCTGACGATATCGGCATGAACGCGGATGTGAATCTGTTCGGTCCGGGCAACCGGGCCAACGCGACGATCGGCCGGGCCGTGCGGCTCATCCTGCGCAATGTGTTTCAGATGATCCCCGGGATTTCCGACAAATCGACCCAAGGGCAGCCGGCCAAATACAGCTTCTGCATCGCCGAGCGCGCCCGCCGCAACCCCTGGCGGCTGCTGTGCGAGGCACAGGGGTACCCGCAGGGTGTTTCGAGCATCACGGTCTTTGCCTCCGGCGGCTTCTGCAATGTCGAAAACCATGGCGGCAATACACCGGAACAGGTTCTCGGCTCGGTCGCCGACGCGATGGGGAATTACGGCTGCATCACCTTGGGCCAGAGCGTCGTCATCCTCTCGCCTGAACATATGCGGATTGTCGCCGGCGCAGGCTGGACTCGCGAGGATGCCCAGTCATTCCTCTTTACGCGGGCCAAGCGACCGGTCGAGGGTATGAAGACTGTCGGCAAGCATCGCGACAGTGAATACGATAAGCAGCACGACAACGGCGCGCATCCGCTTGTCGAAGCGGGCAAGTTCCATCGCGGGCTTTGCCCCGAAGATATCCTAATCACGATGGGCGGTGGCGATGCCGGGGGTCATTCCTGTTTCATCCCCTCGTGGAGCCGCGGCCGCGGCTCGATTATGCAGCACAAGCCGATCGGCGTGTGTATCGACTGCTGCTAGAGGGACAACGGAGGAGCCAGACTCATGCGATTATACGATCCCACATCGTCCGGACCGAAGAAGTCCCTGTTCCGCGCACCGGCGATCGCCAGCCTTGAGGGCCGAACCATCGGTGTCCTGGAAAACGGCAAGCTGAACGCGGTCGAGATGCTGCGGGAGCTGGCCGCACTTTTCGAGGCGCGGCACAGCTGCGCGCTTCGTCCGATTTATTCCAAGTCCAACGCCAGCGCTCCGGCGCCGGCGGGCGTCCTCACTCAGGCCGCTGCGGAAGTGGACTTTCTGATTACCGGGCTCGGCGATTGAGGCTCTTGCTCGACGTGCAGTTTGCATGACGGCATCAGCTTTGAGCAGTTGGGAAAACGAGCGCTGGTTTTGTGCACCGAACCATTCGAGGTGACGGCGAAAAACATCGCACGAATTATGGGGCTGCCAAATTACCCGTTTCTGATGGTGCAGCACCCGATCGGCAGCTGCACGCTGCCAGAGCTCAAGGCGCGAGCGGAGGTCGCTTACCGCCAGGGACTGTCGATCCTCCTCGAAACCGATTGAAATGGGCCCACACGACGCGGATACCGCACGCTACTTGGGTTTTGTGAAGCAAGGCCGGTTGATCTACTGCGCGAAGCTTCGGGCTGAAAGCTATGGAGCCTTTCAGCCAAGGTCGCCGACGGCGACCAATGAACCTGATCCTCGCGCCTGGCACATTTGATGTCTCAGTCGCGGCCGCAGAGAATGAGTGGCGGTTGAGGGGTCAGTAACCAGACCTTTGTCGGAACGTCCAGCGACGACGCAGTTGCGCCGTCAGCAGCCAATGGTCGTGGAGGGAACCGGTCCCCCGACACCCCGATCACGGCTCCAGCTCACGTTATTTCGTCGGGTAAGGCCGACGGGCGGGCGTTTCGCAGAAAGTGAATAGTCCGGCAGCTCGTCAGTGTGCATTGTCTCGTCGTTGGATCGTGATCGCTGGCACCCGACGCGACGGGTAAAGGTGCTATCGAGCCGAATCTGAGGGGATGACAAAGCATGGGCCGAAACATCTCCGCCGCCGCGGCGCTTATGCGCGGCTTGGCAGCTGGGCTTGTCGCGGTCGGAACGTTGCCGGTGCCGATATCGGCGCTGGCCGCCCCGGCAGTCCCCGCGGGTGTGGAGATCTTCAGTGCCGAGCAGCTCGATGCGCTAATGGCGCCCATTGCGCTGTATCCCGATCCTCTGCTTGCGCAGGTGCTGATGGCTTCGGCATACCCCGTGCAGATCGTGCAAGCCCAGCGTTGGCTGGACGATCCCGCGCACCAGTCGCTCTCCGGCGATGCGCTCGAACAGGCTCTGCGGACGGAAAATTGGGATCCGAGCGTCAAGTCGTTGATCCCGTTCCCGCAGGTGCTTTCTATGATGAGCGCCCAGCTCGACTGGACACAACAGCTTGGCTACGCCGTATCGACTCAGGAAGCGGCGGTGATGGATTCCGTCCAGCGATTGCGTCGTCAGGCGCAAAATTCCGGCAGCCTGACATCGACCCCGCAACAGACCGTCACAAGTGACGGTCCGACGGTGATCATCCAGCCGGCCGAACCAACCACAGTTTACGTGCCGGTCTATAACCCCTCGGTCGTCTACGGTGATTGGCCCTATCCCACCTACCCGCCGGTCTACTTCCCGCCGCCGCCTGGCTATGTTTTCGGGACTGCTCTCGCCTTTGGCGCCGGGATCGCGATTGCCGGCGGCTTGTGGAATGTCGGCTATCCGAACTGGCGCTACGGCAATGTCAACATCAATGTGAACCGCTGGAACACGGTCAACGTCAACCGGCCGCCGATCAATTCGCCGGCGTGGCGACCGCCCGCCACCACGCTCCCCGCGCGGGTCAACGGACCGGTGGGACGGCCAGGCGGTGCCACCGGCTTGCCGGCAAATGCGGTGGGGCGGACCAACGTCAAGGTCCCCAGCGCCGCTGTCAATCGCCCGGCCGCACGCCCGGCGCCTGGCTCAGCCGAACGTCCGGCGCAAGTGCCCGCGCGGGTGAATACCTCCACGGTTCGGCAGACGCCGACAATTCCACAGGCACAGCCGCAAGACCGCGGCGCGGCCTTTAGCGGCGTCAGCGAGGGGCAGCGCGCCGGTCAATATGGCGCGCGGGGCAGTCAGAGTATCCAGTCACGCCAGCAGGTTAGTGCTCCAGCTGGCGGTGGCGTCCGTGGTGGCGGCGGCGCGGCGCGTGGCGGAGGTGGCGCGGCACGCGGTGGCGGCGGTCCTGGAAGTCGCCGGTAAAGCGGGATGACAGCGATGTTCAATTCAAATCGTTTTTTCGGTTCCCTCCGGCCGAAGCTGCTTGGGATGGCGGGGGCGATCCTTGTTGCGGTCCTCGGCGCTGCCTCGACCGAGGCCGAGCAAACCAGTGCCCCAGCAAGCTTTGCCTCGGCCGACGAGGCGGTTGGTGCCTTGATCGCCGCGCTCACTGCTAATAATACGGGGGAGCTGAAGCGCATTTTCGGCCCCGACAGCGAGGCATTGATTAATTCTGGCGACCCCATCGCTGATCAGCAGCGGCGCGAGGGGTTCCTGGACAGCTATACGCAGCAGCACAAACTCGTGCCCGCCGGTGATGACCGCATGGTGCTCGATGTCGGCACGGGCGACTGGCCGATGCCGATCCCGTTGGTAAAGGACGGAGCGCTTTGGCGTTTCGATACGGCGGCGGGGGCTCAAGAGATCATCAACCGGCGGATCGGCCGTAATGAGGTCGCCGCGATCCGTGTTTCATTGTCCTACGTCGACGCGCAAAAGGACTATTTCGACCGGGTCAAGCAAGCCTCCGGCGCCGGCGAATACGCCCAGCGTCTGGTCAGCACGCCCAACCAGCACGATGGACTTTACTGGCCGGCCGCAGCCGGCGAGCTTGAAAGCCCGCTGGCCCCACTGGTTAATCAGGCGAGCGAAGAGGGCTATCCGAGCGAACCGACCTCGGGAAAGCGCATCCCCTATCAGGGATATTATTTCCACATCCTCAAGGGGCAGGGTGATCACGCGCCCGGCGGCGCTAAGGAGTACATGGCCGGCGGAAAGATGACCGGCGGGTTCGCGTTGGTGGCTTGGCCTGCGACCTATGGCGTCTCAGGGATCATGACGTTTTTGGTCGACCAGGATGGCGTCGTGTTTCAGAAGGACCTGGGCGAGCACACCGCCGCACTGGGCACCGCAATGACCCGCTTCGACCCGGACATCAGCTGGGCTCGCGTGGAAGTCACCGATAACTGACCCGCCGCGAACCGCGGACGTCCTTGTCGCCCACGGAACAGGCACCTGAGACGTTTTGATGAAATCCGATCTGATCCGACGCTTGTTGCGGATTTTCGGAATCGCCCTGCTGATTGCCATGGTGCTGTTGTCGGCAGGCTGGGCGAATCTGGCGATTAGCTATCAGCTGCCGACGACCGACCCGATCCGCATTTGGGTATGCCTGGGCTTTGATCTTGTCGCGGTTGCAGCTGCGACGGCGCTCGTTTTGCGCAAGTACAGGGGGGCTCTGCCGATCTACGCCGCAGCCTATGTCGTGCTCTTGATCTGGTGGGCCTCGATCCATCCTTCGAACGACAAAGATTGGGCTCCTGAGGTCGCGTATGGTCCTACCGGCTCGCTCGACGGTGACCAGCTCGTGGTCCAAAACGTACGCAACTTTAGTTGGCGAAACGAAACTGACTTTACCGAGCGATGGGAGCAGCGAACCTACGATCTGTCGAAAGTGCGGTCGCTCGACTTGTATCTCGTTTATTGGATGGGACCGGCGATTGCCCATACGATTGTGAGCTTCGGTTTTGACGACGGGCGCTACCTGGATTTCTCCATCGAACTGCGGCGGACGCGAAACGGTGAATATTCGGCGATCGCCGGGTTCTTTAAGACAAGCGAGCTGGTTTATGTCGGGGCTGACGAGCGCGACCTCCTGATCCTGCGCAAAAGCCGTCACGAGGATGTTCGGCTCTATCGTCTTGGAACACCGCCACAACAGGTTCGCGCATTGCTCGTCGAGTATATCAACGTGGCAAATGACCTTGCCGCCCACCCGCGCTTCTACAACACGCTCACCACCAATTGCACCACGACGATATTCGACATGGCGCGCACCGTGTCGGCTTCGATCCCTTTTGATTGGCGTATCCTTTTGACTGGATATCTGCCCAGTTACCTCTATGAACGCGACGTGCTCGACAAGACCGTTTCGCTCGATGAGCTGAGCCGCCTCGCAGATGTTAATGCTCGCATCGACGCAGGGTTGAGCGAGGTAGATTTTTCATCATCGATCCGAAATGGAGTTCCCACCCCACGCTGACCCTCGCGATCACCTGAGTTCGTGCCGCCTCAGGCCCCAATCGTAACAAACTTGATCTATCCTAAAAGGCCAGCTCTGGAGCCATCATGGGTCGAATGACGACGAGGCCGTCTGGCGTACCGACCGCCTCGGTGCTGTGCTGGACAATCTGGCTCCTGCTGGCTGCCGGTTGCGGGACACCGGTCAGCGTCGAGCGGCTCGATGATGTCGCTGCCCACCGTCAGCTTACCGCGAACGCCCTCACGGAAAGCGAGCTGAGTACTTCGGCGCGCAACGTCCTGCGCCGGTGGGCACTCTCTGAGCGCTACGATAGCGATCCCGAGGGGGCCATCGCCGCGCTGCACGCGATCGTCGCCCAAAGGGGCGGTGGAGACGACGAGGTGATCACATTGGCTGAGATGGCTTTTCTCTACGCGGAGAAGAGCCAAAAGCGGCCGTATTTCATCGCCGCTATCGTCTACAGTTATGCATTCCTCTTTCCTGAAAGGGGGTGGGAGCCGCCGAGCCCTTATGATCCGCGTCTTCGTCTGGCCGCCGACCTATACGGCCTGGGCATCATTCACGGCTTCGCCTCCGCCGACGGGGCCAACGTGGAACTCAAGAGCGGTGTCTACAAACTGCCCTTTGGCCAGCTCTCTCTGGACGTCGATCCTTCAGGGTTCGAACGGTACAACCGCCGTATCGTAGCGCTCGCGCCCGAACAGAATATCGAAGTCCACGGGCTCGCCAACCGATATCGCCATGCCGGCATTGGCGCGCCACTCGCCGCCACGACCGAGCCGGTTGTCGCCGAGCGCGGTATGCAGGTGGCGCCGGGAATGAAGCTGCCGATCACCGCCGTGCTCCGCTTCGACGCACCGCGCCGGCAACTAGGACAGGAGGAGCTCCGGGCTAAGGTGAACCTCTACAACACCTTTGATACCGCCACGACAACGATAGCCGAACAGCGTGTGGCGCTCGAGGCCGATGAAACGACCACGCTGGCGTATGTCCTGGCCTCGCCGGAAATCTGGGAACGCGAGCTTAAAGCATTCTTCTCCGGTGTGTTCTCGGAGTCGACGCCGACCCAGCTCGCCTCGATCGACGCCTATCGTCCTGGGCGGATACCGGTCGTATTCGTGCACGGCACCGCTTCGAGCACCGGACGTTGGGGCGACATGATCAACGATCTCCTCGACGATCCGCGGATCCGCGAACGTTTCCAGTTCTGGTTCTTCACCTACGATACCGGCAACCCCGTCCTGTATTCAGCGGCACTGCTGCGCGAGGCGCTACGCGATGCCGTGCGAAAGCTCGATCCCGCGGGGGCCGACCCCGCACTTCGGGAGATGGTGGTCATCGGCCACAGCCAGGGAGGTCTTTTGGCGAAGGCGATGGTCGTCGATACCGGCGATCGGGTGTGGAACGCGATTGCCTTCAAGCCGCTCGACGAGATGAGCCTTTCGGGAGAGCAGCGAGACCTTTTTCGACGCACGGTCTACATCAAACCAATGCCCAATGTCCGGCGGGTTGTCTTTATCGCCACGCCGCACCGGGGCAGCTACCTGACCGAATACCCAATCACCGGGCTCCTCACCCGCTTTCTCACCCTGCCTATGCGCATCGTGCGGGCCTCTGCCGAACTTGCAACCCGGAATGCCGGTGATTTCAAGGTTGATCCCCGGAACCTCGGATCCGGCAGCCTTTTCGGCATGACCCCAAACAACCCCGTCCTCCGGGTCATGGCCGCGACGCCGATCGCTCCAGGCGTCCATGCAAATTCGATAATCGCGGTCGCCGGCAACGGCTCCATCGAGGACAGCGACGATGGCGTCGTCACGTACGAGAGCTCCCATCTCGACGGCGTCGACTCCGAATATATCGTCCGGTCGGGCCACTCGACCCAATCGAATCCATACACGATCGCGGAAGTGCGCCGCATCCTACTGCTTCATGCCCGCGATGTTTGCGCCCGCATCCCATGCGGTAATTCCATGGCGCGGTCGGGTGCACCGGTCGCGATGGATACGCGGTAGCGCGGTGTCCGCCGCATTTTCTTGCTTGGACCGCTGCCAGCGAGTGTGTCAACGAAGGGTGAATTCTCCCCAGCTCGCCCTTCCGAAG
>Ga0206907_1050_pt1 | contig 16331 bp, 13 predicted proteins | sample Alteio_BWOrgHeat_80_FD_152951 | JGI IMG/M metagenome (GOLD analysis project Ga0206907, IMG submission 152951) | Enriched cells from forest soil in Barre Woods Harvard Forest LTER site, Petersham, Massachusetts, United States -... | ecosystem: Environmental > Terrestrial > Soil > Temperate forest >...
TTAATCAAGTCTTTTTTATCGAAAAATGATAATTTAGACACGATTTTCACGAATTAGCACTAATTGAGAATGATTCGTGAAAATTCGTGCAATTTGTGTCAAAGTTTTCCATCAGCGTTTCTGCTGTGGCAAATTCCGGCGATTCGTTTTATCTTTTCCAAAATTTATGACCGACCCGCGTTACAAAAAACTGGCTGACTTGCTCGTCAATTATTCCACCGAGCTGAAAAAAGGCGACCGCATCCTGCTCGACATGATTGACGTGCCGGACGAATTCACCGTCGAACTCATCCGCGCCGTGCGCGCGTCGGGCGCCACGCCGTTCGTCGAGACGCGCCATACGCGCGTCGGGCGCGAGCAACTTCTGGGCATAAACGAAAAGCAGGCTGCCGACATCCGCGACATGGAAATGTTCCGCATGAAAAAGATGCAGGCCTACATCGCCATCCGCGGCGCGGACAACATGAATGAAAATTCCGACGTGCCGAGCGACCGCGTGCAGCTTTATTCCAAAATCATCCGGCCCGTGCAGGATTATCGCGTCAACAAAACGCGCTGGTGCGTGTTGCGCTGGCCGACGCCGAGCATGGCGCAGGCGGCGGGCATGAGCACGGAGGCGTTTGAGAATCTTTATTTCGACGTCTGCACGATGGATTACGCCAAGATGGGCAAGGCGATGATTCCGCTCGAACGCCGGATGAAGCGCGCCGACAAAGTTCATTTGAAAGCGCCCGGCACGGATTTGAGTTTCAGCATCAAAGGCATCGGCGCGAAGATGTGCAAGGGCGACCGGAACATTCCTGACGGCGAAGTTTTTTCGTGTCCGGTGAAAAATTCCGTGAACGGCACGATTCAATTCAACACGCCGACGCTGTATTCGGGAACGAAATTTGAGAATGTGCGGCTGGAATTGGTTGACGGCAAAATCGTCAACGCCACGGCGAACAATACGAAACGATTGAACGAAATTCTCGATACCGATCCCGGCGCGCGCTACATCGGTGAATTTTCGCTGGGCTTCAATCCGTATATTTTAAGCCCGATGTGCGACATTTTGTTCGACGAAAAAATCGCCGGTTCGCTGCATTTCACGCCGGGACAGGCTTACGAAGATTGCGGCAATGGCAACAAGAGCGCGATCCATTGGGACATGGTTTTGATCCAGCGCAAGGAATGGGGCGGCGGCGAGGTATGGTTCGACGGCGAACTCATCCGCAAGGACGGGATTTTTCTGCCGAAAGATTTGAAGCCGTTGAATCCGGGAAATTTGAAATGACTGGCTTGACGTGACGCAACCGACGCACAATCTCGGCTTATGAAGAGTCGTAGCTTTATTAATCAATCTCTTCAAGTTCAAATATCAGCGTGGGTCTAATCCAGCCACGAAGCGCATATTGATTTCTCTTCATCAATGCCAGCATCTCTGAACTTGTGATTGTTTCAAGAGTCGAAGAGTCATTATCCACCTCCACAAGCACGATGCGCGGCTTGTATTTTGTCCAGTTATTTGACTTCAAAACTTCAAGATTGTGGTTCTCAACATCCACGGTCAAAAAGTCAATGACCTGCCCTTTTGGAAGGTGCTCATCCAAGATATGTTCAAGCGTCCGCGACTTGACGATGAATTCCCGCGGTTTTTGCCCGCTTTGCCGGGCTGTCTGGCCGGCAATCTCCTTGGAAGTTGTATTCATCACATGGGGTATGCCCCAAGTATAGTAAGTGATTTCCCCTTCGTGACTGGAGACTGCCAATTCAAGATTAATATCGCGCCGACGAATCCGGTGAAAAATCCTCATCGAACCGGGAGTCGCATCGATGTTGATTCCTCTCCAGCCGCGCTTGTAAAACCAATATGTGTTCGAGTGCTGAATCGGAGCAAACGCCCCAACGTCTACATAAAAACCGCTGTGCGCTTGAATTTTTCCAGATTTGTTTTCGAGAGCTTGCCGCCACGCCAATTCTCTGAAAATATTCTGCAAAACGGCGTCTTCACCAAATTGCCCATAATATTTCCGTTTCCACAAAACCTCCAAAGATTCCACCACGTCCCGAACCAATTGAACGAAAGGGCTTGGCAACAATCGTTTAAGCCTCTTATTCCATTTCATTAAAACCCAGAGTAAATCCATAATCAGATAATCAACAAATTTTAAGCGGAAAGCCTATGCGGCCTCCTTGAGAATTCCTAGAAATTGTTTCATCGCGGGCGAAAGCACCTTGTTCTTTTTATAGATTGCGGCGAGCGGACGGAAAAAATCACCGTCCTCGATCGGCACGGCGGTCAACGTTTGCTTGGAAACCTCCTGCCCTATCGTGCCCAGCGGCACGATTGAAATTCCAGCGTCAATCTCTACGGCGCGCTTTACTGTTTCAACATTATCAAATTCCATGACGTGCCTGATTTCCACGCCGTGTTCCTTCAAAATTTTATCCAGCGCCTTGCGCGTCGGGATGTCCGGCTCAAACCCGATGATTTTTTGCCCGGCGAGCGCTTTTAATTTCACCGTTTTCTGTTTGGCGAACGGATGTTGCGGGTGGCAAATCAAGACGAGCGGCTCTTTGCGGAGCGGGATGATTTCCAGTTTTGAATCCTTGACAGGATACGCGATGAGTCCCAGATCCACGACGTTGCTCAACACGTCATCATAAACCTGGTTGGCGCGGCGGTATTCGACGTGGATGTTCACCGTCGGATAACTTTTCATGAACCGCTTGATATACGGGGGCAAATCATGCAGTCCGATGGAATAAATCGTCGCGACGCGGATTGTTCCTGAAATAATATCCTTCAGCTCCTGCAACTTGCTATGCAGCGAATCATAAGTCTGGATGATTTGCTTGCTGTATTCGTAAAGCATCTGGCCTTCGCGCGTGAGCCGGAATTTTTTCTTGCTCCGCTCGATGAGCAGCGACTTGAAATTGCGCTCCAGCGCGCTGATTTGCTGGCTGACGGCGGATTGCGTGACACTGTTGACCTGCGCCGCCTTGGTGAAACTTTCCGTCTCGGCCAGATCGCAAAAGACTTTGAGACTCTCAATCTGCATAAGAAAAATTAACAGGAAAACCGCGCGTCAGTCAACAGAAGCCGCGCTCGACATGACGCGTTTTACCTTGGCCAGCAAATCGTCGCTCGTGAAAGGCTTTTGCAAATATGCCGTGCCGCCCTTTTTATCCGCCGGCATCACGTAGCCGCTCGTGCATAAAATTTTCACCCTCGGCGCGAGCTGCCGGATACGCTCGACGAGTTCCCGTCCGCCCATCCCCGGCATCACCAAGTCTGTGACAACCATGTCCACCTTCACGTCATCGCGCGACAAAACCGCCAGAGCCTTCGTCCCGTTGTTCGCCGTCAGAATTTTGTAGCCGTAATCGCTCAAGATCGTTTCGGTCATCGAAAGCAGCATATCCTCGTCGTCCACCACGAGGATTGTCCCCGTGCCCTGCAAGTTCTGGTTCGCACCACCGCCTTCATCAATGATTTCTTTTTCCGCCGGAAGATAAATCCGCACAGACGCGCCCTTGCCCGCCTCGCTGGAAATCGCCACACCACCGCCGTGATTCGTCACGATGCCGTAAACCAGCGCCAATCCAAGACCGCGATGCGGTGCTTTTTTCGTCGTGAAAAACGGCTCGAAAATCCTCGGCAAAATATCCGGCGCAATTCCGCTGCCGTTATCATTGACTTCCATGCAAACATAAGCGCCCGGCATCAGCCGCACATTGCGATCTTGCGTTGGCTCGGATAATTCCGCGTTGCGCGTCAGCACGGCGATCTGTCCGTCAGCGCCGCCGGACACCGCATCGAATGCATTCTCCAGAATTTTCGTCAACGCCTGCTGGATTTTCGCCTCGTCGAAGCGCGCCGTGAACAAATTCTTTTCCAATTGCGGTTTCCATGCGATTGCGCCGCCGTGAGCGTTGCGGAAAAATTCCACGCAGCGGTTCACAACGAGATTCAGATTACCCGGCGGCGAACGATGCGCCTCTTTTTCCTGACGGCTGAAAGTCTGGAGTTCATGCGCGACTTCCGCCGCGCGCTCCGCCGATTTTTCCACCTCCATCAGCGCATGACGCCACGGATGCCCCGCCTCGGCCTTGCTCAACAAAAACGAAACATGTCCGAGGATGCTCGTCAGCGCGTTGTTGAAATCCAGCGAAACCGTCCGCGCCAGTTGCAGCGCGCAATCCAATTTCTGTTTGAGAATTAAATCACCTGCGTCCGCCGGTTTTGTTTCAACGCGTGGCGGTGGCGAAGTTTCCAACGTCGCCGGTTCGATCGGCGGCAATGGCGCGGGCGCGGAAATTGTTGGTGGTTCAATGTTCATTCACTTTGTCAATATAGCATATAAAACATTTTACCTTGATTTCAAGGAACTAGGACGAACGCCGATGGCAAAAGTTCCTTTACCGTGAACTGGCGGATTTTTTTCAAGTCATCGCTGTCCGCCACGAACACCTTCGCATCCGGCGCATATTCGCGCAACAATTGGCGGCACGCACCGCACGGCATCGGCCCGCCATCACAACGCGCGACGACCGCCACCGCCACAAAGTCCCGTTTTCCGACAGTGAGTGCCTTAAAAAGAGCCACACGCTCCGCGCAACACGTCAGTCCGTAGCTCGCGCTTTCCACGTTTGCGCCGCCGATGATTTCGCCTGACTTCGTGAGCAGCGCCGCGCCGACTTTGAATTTTGAATACGGTGAAACCGAGCCTTTGCGCGCTTTTGCCGCCGCTTGAACCAATTTATTTTTGTTGATGGCCATATAATTCCGAGAAGGTTTTAAGCACCTTCGCTGCCAATGTCTTCACTTTTTCAGCAGTTTCCAGCACCTCGCCATGTGACAAATTCTCCTTACTGATGCCTGCCGCCAGATTTGTGATGCACGAAATGCCCGCGACGCGCAATCCGCATTGCCGCGCGACAATCGCTTCCGGCACGGTGCTCATGCCGACGGCATCTGCGCCTAGTGTTGCGTAAGCCCGAATCTCTGACGGTGTTTCATAAGTCGGCCCGCTTACGGCTAGATAAACACCGCGTTGTAATTTCAGTTTGGAAATTTTTCCGGCCTTGAACAAAAGCTCGCGCAATTTCTTGTCGTAAGTTTCTGTCAAATCCACGAATCGTGGCAAGTCGGGAATCGCCGCGCCGCGCAGCGGATTTGTCCCCATGAAATTGATGTGGTCGGTGAGAACCATGAAATCGCCCGGGCGGAAATTTTTATTGATGCCGCCCGCCGCGTTCGTCAGAAGCAGATCCGTGATGCCGAAGGCCGCGAGCGTGCGCGTGGCGAAGGTGACGCGTTCCATTTCGTGGCCTTCGTAAAAATGCGCGCGTCCGCTCAAGACCAGCACCGGCGTCCGGCCGAGATGGCCGAAATACAATTCGCCCGCGTGGCCGCTGACGGTCGGTTTGGGAAAGCCGGGGATTTTGGCGTAGGAAATTTTTTTGGCCACGCGCAGTTCCGTCAGCGCGTGATGAAAGCCGCTGCCGAGCACGATGGCGAGCGTCGGGCGCAGCGGCGAAATTTTTTTGAGCCGCGCGGCGGCGGTTTTAAGGTTGGATTGCTTCATTGCTTTTAATTCGAAACAACAATATTGCCTGAATCGGATTCAGATTCACCAAGAACGAACTTGAAAGTTTTTTTCTTCGTGTCCACATAAACAGATATTCCTTTTTCCTCGAGAAATTTTTGAATATTGGCAAATTCCTCGATTCCTTTTCCCGGAAAGCAAATTCCAAGCTGTTCTTTTGTTAATTCAATTTCACCGTTGTGACAACAGCGATCAAAAATCCATTCTTGAAATTGATACGGCGTCATAAATTTAATTCGAGTTGAAATGCATTTGCTTCACACGACTTGATTTCCTTCACCGCTGCATTACTATACTTTCCCTTTGATTATGGAATTGAACAATGACGAAATCCGCCGTTACTCCCGGCACCTGATTCTGCCCGAAGTCGGTCTGGCAGGCCAAAAGAAAATCAAGGCCGCCAGCGTGCTGTGCATCGGCGCGGGCGGTCTCGGCTCGCCCATCGCCATGTATCTTGCCGCCGCCGGCATCGGCAAGATCGGCATCGTGGATTTCGACACGGTGGATTTTTCCAACCTGCAACGCCAGATTCTCCACACGGACGCGGACGTGGGCCGCTCGAAGGCCGAGTCGGCCAAGGAAACGATCCGCGGCATCAATCCGCATTGCGAAGTCGTCATCCACAACACACGCATCTCGTCCGAAAACGCGCTCGACCTCATCCGGCCTTACGACATCGTCGTGGACGGCACAGACAATTTCCCGACGCGCTATCTCACGAACGACGCCTGCGTGATTTTGAAAAAGCCGAACGTCTATGGCTCCATTTTCCGTTTCGAGGGACAGGCGAGTGTGTTCGCGCCGCATCTCGGCGGACCGTGCTATCGCTGTCTGTATCCCGAACCGCCGCCGCCCGGCATGGTTCCGAGTTGCGCGGAAGGCGGCGTGCTCGGCGTGCTGCCCGGCATCATCGGCTGCATTCAGGCGACGGAAATTTTGAAGCTCGCCATCGGCAAGGGAAATTTGCTCGTCGGGCGTTTGCTCTTGTTCAACGCGCTCGACATGAAGTTCCGCGAATTGAAATTGCGTCGTGACCCGGCGTGTCCCGTTTGCGGCGATCAGCCGACGATCAAGGAATTGATTGATTACGAAGTTTTTTGCGGCATCGAACCAACGAAAGAAGATGAAAATTCAGATGAAGTGACTGTTCAAGACATGAAGAAGGCTTTGGACAATCCGAAACTCGGTATCAAGGTCATTGATGTGCGCGAGCCGTTTGAATACGAAATCGCGCGCATCGAAGGCGTGCCGCTGCTGCCGATGAGCGAATTGCAACAGCGTTTCACCGAGCTGGATCCGAACACGCAGTATTATCTCCTGTGCAAAGTCGGCGCTCGCTCACATTCGGCGGTGGAATTTTTGCGCGAGCAGGGATTCAAATACGTCAAGAACGTCAAAGGCGGCACGAATGCCTGGTCGGACGAAATTGACAGAAATTTGCCGCGTTACTGAAAAATTTTGTGACCGAAGATTTACAAAAACGCATTCAAGCCGCGCTCGCCAATCCGCAAAACATGGGCGAGATGGCGGGCGCGGATTCCATCGGCACCGTCGGCAACGCCGATTGCGGCGAGATGCTGCGGCTGTGGGTGAAGTTCAAGCAGCAGGACGGCAAACGTGTCATTGATCGCGCGACGTTTCAATCTTTCGGCTGCGAGACCGCCATCGCCGTCGCCAGCCTTGCGACGGAATTGATCCGCGGCAAGACCGCCGAGGAAGCGCTCGCGCTCAAGACCGAGGAACTCGCCGGCGAACTCGGCCCGCTGCCGCCGATGAAAATCCATTGCGCGCAGCTCGTCGAAGGCGCGCTGCGTTCCGCGCTCGAACCGCAAAACGTGGAAATGAGAATTGAAAAATCTCCCGCGCAAAGTTCCAGCTCAAATCTGCTCGACAGTTTTTCAAAGCCGAAAGATGGCGTGAAGTTGACTTTTCTGGACGAGGCCAATTAAAGTTAATCACGAAAGGAATCTAATCGTGAAAATAACCATCCTGGAAGAATTCAGAGAGTTTGCGCTGCGCGGCAACGTCGCAGACCTTGCCGTCGGTGTCATCATCGGCGCGGCGTTCGGAAAAATCGTCAGCGCGCTCGTTGCGGATCTCATCATGCCGCCGGTCGCCATCCTCGTCGGCAACATTGATTTCACCAACCGTTATTTTGCGCTGTCTGAAAAAGTCCGGGATGCGCAGTCGGCTTACGAAACGGCTCCAGCAACCCTCGGCCAACATTTGCCGCTGGATTTGGCGCAAAAAGCCGGGCCGGTGCTCGCGTGGGGCGATTTCGCGACCATCACGCTGAATTTTCTCATCACGGCCTTCTGCATTTTTCTGCTCGTGAAAGGCATGAATGCGCTCAAACGCCACGAGCAGGCGAAACCCACATTGCCGCCCGAACCGACAGCGCAGGAAAAACTCCTGACCGAAATCCGCGACTTGCTGAAAAACCGTCCGGCTTAATTTTTTTTCTCGCGCAAATTTTTCAAAGCCGCCAGAGCCGCGTCGCTCTCGGCGGCTTTTTTGCTCTTGCCAGAGCCACGCGCCAGTTCTTTCCCATCATGCAGCACGGCGCAAATAAATTGCCGGTTATGATCGGGACCTTCGACGGAAATCAATTGATACTCCGGCGCGTTTGGCGAACGCGATTGCAACAATTCCTGCAATTCGCCCTTCGGATTTTCGATGCCGGACGATTCGGCCAGCGCGCTGAAATCAGCGGCGAACTCGCGCAAAATAAATTCGCGCGCGGCATCAAAGCCGCCGTCCAGAAAAATCGCGCCGAGCAGCGATTCAAACGTATCGGCCAAGGCCGATGCGCGTTCGCGTCCGCCGCTGGTTTCTTCGCCGCGACTCAAGATCAGATGCGCGCCGAGGTCGAGCGCGCGGGCGTGTTCGGCCAGCGTGCTGCGATTGACGAGTTTGGCGCGCGCTTTCGTCAGCACGCCTTCGTCGAACGCGGGAAATTTTTCATAGAGCTTCTGCGTGAGGACGAGTTGCAGCACGGCGTCGCCGAGAAATTCCAGCCGCTGATTGTGTTCGCTCGCCACGCCGCTTTCGTGCGCGACGGACGGGTGCGTGAGCGCGAGGCGCAAAAGATTTTCGTCACGAAAATTATATGCGAGACGTTTTTGAAGTTCGGTCAATGACATCGCAAATTTTTTGCCACAGAGACACAGAGACACCGAGTTAAATTCATTTTATTTCTCTGCGCCTCTGTGGCTCTGTGGCAGAAATCATGAATTTTCAGCCGAAACTTCGGCAACTTGCGGCACAATTTCATTTTGCGCCACCGGACTCACTCCCTGTTCCAGCAACATCGCCACGTCGCGCTGGACTTCTTCGAGTTGATCCAGGCGCAGGTTCGGGTCGGCGATGGTGAAGATGTCGCCGGTCTTCGGCTGCTCGTAGATGAACACGCGCTGGCCGTCGCGGACGATCTGTTCCTTCACCTTGAGGATGCGTTTGCGTTCGAGCATCACGGCGAGGATGTAACCGGCGGCGGCGTGGCGCGGATCATTCTGCGCGATCAATTTGCGCAAGACCGTTTCCGCCGTGTCTTTCTGGATCGCGTCCACTTGCGGCGCAGGCGCTTCGTAAATCCCCTGCCAGTGCGAGATGAAACCTTTGCGTTCGCGCGCGCCGTCGCTGAACTGGTTCTGCCAGCACGCCTCGCAGATGTCGGAACGGCGCAAATCTTCCGCGCGTTCGTCGAAGAGCAGTGTGTGCAGCGGCTGCTTGTCGGCGAACGGCTGGGCGCACGATTCACAGGCGTGGGCGCGGGACTGGATGTTCCATTCGTTCATGAAATCGTTTTGAAAGATAACGTTTCTTCTAGGCCGACTAAAGACAGAATTTACAGAATTAACAAAATTCAGATTCGCGGAATTTAATTCTGAAAATTCTGTTAATCCTTTCTCAATCAATTTGCGAAATCGAAATCCGAGCAACTCATGAAATAATGGCAGCGCGGACAACGCAGCTTGCACTTCTCGTTGATAAAGTGCTGTTTCTAACTACATCGTATGCAAGCCATCCGAAAACGCATGGCCGACCCCGCCGATTCACACATCGCCATTGCTGGCGACCATCAACGAAGCGATGGGAGAAACCTGAAGTCCGTGCTATTGGTCCCAAACTTTGAACTCGCCGTCTTGCAAATGAATTAAATAGAAATCGCGCGCGCCAATCCAAATACCGTCACGTATGTGGCACGACCGCTGGACCAGCCGGAATTTGTAGAAATCGTCTGCCATTTATCCGCCGCACGGCGGGCGAGGAAACTGTTTTCCGTTACCGCCAAAACCGTGCCGTTTGCGTCCTCGCAAACGGATTGCACTGATTCAAACGGCAAACTCATTTGCCACGAAATCATCAGAATGGTTGCAGCCGCAGTGGCTGCGGCTGCAAAACAAAAAATAATTGCGGCACAAAGAAAAACAAAGGTCCGCATGGCGCTCCAAATGGATTTTTGAAGAATAAAGTGGACTTCGTAACACTACAATCGAAAAGGCATCTAATACACACATGATGGATATGATGCATGCTCGCCGTAGGACGCGCTGATAGCTAAAAATCAAAGCGCCGCCGCATTTCTGCGACGGCACTGTTGTCAGTTTCAATTTATTGTGGGATCAATACCCATTTCTGGTTGCTGCCGCTGTTGGAACCCCACTGATCCATTTGTGTTGTCTTGTTTGTGCTCGAAGCAGGGTCTTCGAGCACCAAGCCGCTGTGCAAATTGAAGAACGTGTAACTGCCGTCGCTGTTTAGTTGCGGCAACCATTGGTCATTGCCGGCGGCGCCGAACGACCACTGGATGATGCCTGCGCCGTTCGCCGTCGAGGCACCCTGCACCACGGCGTCCAAGCCGCTCTTGACGCTGTTGATCTGGTAGTAACCGCCACTGGTTGGAATAAATGTCCATTGCAGATTAACACTGCTTCCCGGCGTCCATTGCGTGATCGCCGAGCCGTTCGTCAAGATGCCTTGATTGTTCAACACCAAACCACTGGCTTCGTTTTGCAATTCATAATTACCAGAGAAGTCCGACACCTGATCCAGGTTATTTACGTCGGACGAATTAAAGAAGGTTTCCGCACCGGCGGTGGAAAGCGTGCCACCGGTAAGATAATTCTGCGCGAAATAATTATTTGAGCCGGTTTGATCCGATTTGATGGAGGCGTTCGTGACCGCGTTGTTAAAAAAGAAGTTGTAAGACGTGATCGTGTTCGCGCCGACGGATGCCGACACGATGCCGGTGGCACCTACGGCGGTGTTGCACAGGTAGTTGTTGTATTCGGTTGCGACCGTGTCGGCGTTGTTGCCGGCGTCCAGTTGATAGTGGGTGTTGTTCTCGCAATCATTGCCGATGGAAACGTTGTGCGTAGCACCTTGTTCATACCACAAACCGTAGAGGTTGGCATCGCAGGTATTGAACATGCAAACGGCGCCGAAGGTCTGCGCGTCGCAATCAATGCCCGCGCGCGTGTTGTTGAGCGTGTTCGCCGAATAGAGAGCCTTCGCATTGGGCGATTCCGACCAGATCGCGCGTCCGGCGCTGTTGTTGACGTGACAACGCGTCACGATGTGCGGTGGCGAGCCGCCGCCGAAGTTGCTGAATTTAATCGCGTCAGATCCGGGGACGGACGTGGCGTTGGAGCCAAAATTCTGGAGCGTCATACTGTCGATTTGAATCATCGTGCAATCCAAAGTGGAAATGCCGGTGATGCCCGTGTTGTTGCCGGCGTCAATGGTTCCGCCGGAGATGGAAATCAATTGGCCGTGCGAGCAATCGATGGCCGCGGTCGCCGTCGTCGAGGAATTGATCTGAATCGTGCCGTTCAACAAAATGCAAGTATTGGATTGCACTTCCAACGCAGCCGAACCAACAGTGAATGTGCCGTTCAAATGCAAGACGATGACATTATTTGGATTCGAACTACGTGCAGAATTGTATTGGCTTTGAACGCTGGCGATCGTCGTTGAAGCAATTGTCAAATCTGTGCGACCCTTTCCATTAACTATGGTAGTGACCGAATGCTGGTTGTCGATCAGCGGCGGGTAGAAATAATTTTCACCGGAGCCGCTGAGCGCGGCTTTGTAAGCCACGATATTGTCACTCGTGCCGCCATTGCTGAAGTTGACCGCATTCCCCGTGTTGAACAGGTTGTCAGCGAAATTGTTGGCGGAACCGGCTGAACTGATTCCAGCGGTGGTATTGCCGCCCATCGAATCAGAAACAATCATGTTCGCGGTGCCGGCGACGTGAATCCCAATGCCATTGTTGTTGCAGGTATTGTTCGCCACCACGTTGTCATCGCCGCCAGCGACGTCGATGCCGGTGGTGTTATTATTGCATGTGTTGTTCGCGACGTTGGCCCAGGCGCAAGTGAGATAAATGCCGGTCGTATTATTGTGGCAATTGTTGTCGAGAACCGCCGTCTGCGTGGAGCTGTGAATACTGATGCCGGCGTGCGCGGCACTGCCTGAGACATCGCAACGGGTCACGGTAATTTCACTGTCGTAGGTCGTATTGCCATGGCCGTAGAGCAGAATGCAATCGAGTCCGCAATTCCGGACGACAACCGCGTCCACATTGACATGCGCGGCGGCCGGAGCGTAGATGGCCTGAATGCTCGCGCTATTGCCATCAAGCGTGCCGCCAGCGACCGAGACGTCGTTTGCGCCGGATGAAATCGTGATCAATGGCACCGTGACAGACGAGCTCGATGCCTTGATCGTGGCGCCGCTGCCGATCAGACATTCGTTGGAACCAAGCGTCAGACCGGCGCTGCTGACCGTGTAGGTCGCGCCGCTCTTGAGAGTGATGATGATGATCGAACTGGGATGCGCACTGCGGGCATTGTTAATTGAAGTCTGGAGCGTTGAAATGGAACCTGATGTGTCGTTGACTGCCACCGTGCTGTCGCCGGCGGGATTTTCGATAAACGTGCTGTTGGGCACGGTGTAAAGCATCGGTTGCGCGCCCTGCGTTGCGACAGCAGTGGTGGCTGTCAAAGCAAACATGCCAAGACAAAGAAGAAATGCAGATGTTGTGAGGGGAAGATTTTTTTTGAGTGATTTGATCATATTATTGATGGTTTTACAATTCAAGTGCGCCAAATGAATGTTTTGGTTCTACTTTAGTGATTTGAGTTGGTGTTGCTGAGGATGTAGAACTGTTGCGCGTCGCCGGGAGCCACCACGTTGGTGCCGTTGAACGTGAAGTTCCCGTTGGCGTTCAACACGTTGGTCGCCACCACGTTCCACTGGCTCAGGGGCAGCGCCACATTGGTGCTCTGCAGCAGGTAATACGCATCACCAGCCTGGCCGCCCGTCCCGGTGATCACCACGTTGCCGCCTGCCCCAAGGCTGAAGGTCAGGTTGCCAGGCGGGGTTGTGAATGTCCCGGCACCCGATGAGGTGATGCCGATCGAGCCGTCCACCGCAAGGCCGTTCGTCCAGCTCAAACCAGCCGGCAGTGTCGGCAGGTTCAATGTGCCGAACGTGCCGCTGTAGGTTGTGGCTTTGAACAGCTTGAAGTTTTCTCCAGCCGCCAGCGTTGTCGTTCCAGATGCGTTTGTTGTCACGTTTAGAGTGCCGCCATAGGTAAGCGTGCCGCCGACAGAGATCACGTCGTTGGTCGTATTGTTGAGGTTCATCACATTCGTGCCCAGAAGCGTCACGTTGTTGGTGACGGTCAACAGGTTGTTGGTGGAGCTGCTGCCACCACCGCTGAGCGAGATAGTGCCGTCGGCATTGTTGGTCAATGTGCCGTTGATCGTGCCGCTGCCGGTGAGTTTCTGTCCGGCAAGCGTCAGCGTGCCGTTGGCACGCCCTGACACGTCAATCTTCGATCCCGATTGCAACGTGATGTTCGTGCTCTGGGCGATGCTGCCTGTGCCGGTCAGGAACAACGTGCCGTTGTTGCTGACGCTGGTGTCACCAGTGTAGGTGTTGGTGCCCGCGAATGCCACACCGCCAGCGATTCTCAATGCGCTGGGACCACTGACCGTATTGCTGAATGTTACAGATCCGGCACCGCCGATGACGACAAGCCCATTTGTCAGAGTCACCGGGCCGGCGATGACGTTGGTCGGGCCGCTGTTGAACCAAATATTGGGTTCAAAGCCTTGGGCCAGTGCACCGCCGTTGACAATGATAACCTTGTTGAACGGAGCAAAAACGTTGAAGAATTCCAGAGTTGCCCCCGATTCAACGGTTATTTTGTTCGCCGGATTACCAAGGCTGGTCGTGGCGTTTTCAATACCCAGTTCGCCGCCTTGGATGTCCACATCAGCCAGATTGGTATCCACTGTGAGAGAAACCAGCGAGACTTGATTGGTGCCGACCTTGAAGAGGTTGTAGGGGTGGCCACCGGTGCTCAATGTCGCCGGGGTGACGCGTCCCAAGTCAAAGCGACCAGCACCATTGATTGGTCCATCACCCCCGATGGCCGCGTCAGCGGTCATGATCACGTTCTGCGCGGCATTTTCCTGCGTGTTGGGGCCGCTGTTGATGATGGCACCTTTGTTGTTGAAACCCATGCCTGCGATGTAGACCGCCTTGGCTCCCAACAAATTCGTCGTATTCGCGGCAATAGAAGCACCGCCGATGTCGAGCGTGCCGCCACTGGTGACGATGATTGGCGAACTGAACGCACCCAGCGCGCTGCTGGCATTGACGATCAATGTGCCGTTGGAGATGGTGGTTCCACCGGTGAAGTCATTGGTGTTGTTGATGGTCAGGGTGCCTGTGCCCATCTTGACGATGCTTGCTCCGCCCGAGATTTTGCCCGGGCCGTTGATCACCTGGCTCACCGTCGCATTGTTCACCAGCAGCAGACCCGGGGTAACGGCGCTGTTCGTCGTGCTGGCCGCGCTGTTGGTGTTGATGGTCACAATGTTGGTCTGGCCTCCGATGCTGTCGTCCAGCAGGGCCGTGTCCAGTTGGTCAAAGATATCCTGCGACGATGTCGTCTGATTCAGCCAGTTCGACGATGCGGCCACGTTCCACAGGCCGTCGCCAGTCGCGTTGTTCCATTCCAGCTGTGTCCCGGCACCGCTGACCGTCAGCACCACCGCATGGGGGAAGGTCGTCTGGTCGAGGCTGTAAGTATAGCGGGTCGGGTTGATCGTCTCGCTCAAGAAGGAGCTCAAGGTGCTCAACTCGCTGCCGGTGTATTTGATCAGCGTGTAGTTGCCGTTCTGCAACGGGGCTGTCTGGTTGATGATGACCGGCTCGGAATTCCCGTCCAGATCGCCATTGATGTTGATCAGGTCGTTGACCCCGCCGCCAACCGTGTTGGTGGCTCCCAGTGAGAATTCCAGTTGCGGAGCGCCATTGAAATCCAGTTCCAGGAGACCGCCACCGCCCGTGTTGCCCACGCCAAAAGTGCCCGGCGTGCCGCCGGCCCCGGGGAAGAGCGCGCCTTGCAGCCACACGGTTCCCATGTTCGTTCCGTTGCCGCCAATCGTCGCGATCGCCGCGTTGGTCAGCCCGCTGGCCGTGTTATGATTGATGGTGTTGAGCAGGAAAGTGCCGCCATCAACAATGGTGCCGCCGGTATGGTTGTCCGTCCCGGAGACGATCAAGGTGGTGTTCGTGTCTTCCTTTTGCAGTGAACCGTTGCCGGTGATGCTGTTGAGCGTCAAAGTGCCCGAGGTGGCCGGCACGCCGGCCAGCGAACGATAGGTCACTTCCACATTGCCGTTGAGCGTGGTCTGTCCGGCAATCGTGTTGTTGCCGCTCGTGTTGTTGACCGTGCCCAGGCCGTTGTTGATGCCGGTGCCGATGCCGCCGGTGCCGCCGTTGAGGATGATGTGCTTGTTGAACTGGTTGGTCGCCTGGAAGATGGACAGGTCGGCACCATTTTCAACGGTCAACGTGTTGGCCGGATTGCCCAGTCCGGTGGTCGCCGCCTCGATGCTCAAAACACCCTGCTGGACATCGATGTTGGCCAGGGCCGGATCCACGGTCACACCCGTGATGCTCACCTGGTTGACCCCGACCTTGACCAGGTTGTAGGCATTCCCGCCCGTGCTCAAACTCGCCCCATTGGCATCCGTGGTGGTCGCGCTTCGCAGATCCCAGCGGTTGCTGGTGATCGTCCCGCCCACGGGCGCGCCAAAGGTCGTGTCTCCAAGCAATGTCAAACGCGCCAGTCCCGGTGAGGCCGCCGCAGGGGCACTGTTATAAATCGCACCCACCAACGGATTGACACCCGAACCTGATGTCACGACCACTTCCTGGGCAAGGTTCTTGCCGTTGACGTCGAGCGCCGCGCCGCCGGGGATCACGTTGGTCGCACCCAGCGCGGAGTTGTTCCCGGCCTGCAAGATCGAACCGGTGATGATGCCGATCGAACCGCTAATCGTATTGGCCCCGCTTAATGTCAGGGTCGTGGCTGTCGAGTTGGACAACGAACCGGAACCGGAGATGGAATTGGTGATCACCAGATCGCTGTTCGCACGGTCAAAGATCAATGTGCCGCTGTTGGACACCGGGTTGAGCGGGCTGCCCAGGCTGCCGCCATTGTCGTTGATACCCAATTGCACCGTCCCACCGCTGATGCTTAATCCGGCGTTGTAGGTGTCAGCACCCGTGTTGTCCAATATCAGTGTTCCAGAACCCTGCTTGAACAGATGGTTCGTCCCGCCAATGCCGCCCGTCCCGCTGAAGGTGTAGGTCGCCACATTGTTGCTGACAAACGTGTCGCCGGGCGCAGGTCCGCTGCCGTTGATC
>Ga0206907_1051_pt1 | contig 16328 bp, 15 predicted proteins | sample Alteio_BWOrgHeat_80_FD_152951 | JGI IMG/M metagenome (GOLD analysis project Ga0206907, IMG submission 152951) | Enriched cells from forest soil in Barre Woods Harvard Forest LTER site, Petersham, Massachusetts, United States -... | ecosystem: Environmental > Terrestrial > Soil > Temperate forest >...
ATGAAGTTCGGACCCATCCTCCGGCGCTGGTTTTTAATTTGGTAGAAGAATTCAACGAGCAGTCACAGCTCGAAAGAAATGTCGCAGGACTTCTTGAGCTTTTAGGAATTCCCTATACGGGTTGTGGGTTGGCCGGTATTACGCTCTGCAAGAACAAGGCACTGGCCAAACAAATCCTCGCCCACAATAAAATTCCAACAGCCAATTTTACGGTCTACGAACGAGGCAAACCCATTACCTTTCCTAAAGATGTTCATTTCCCCATGATTGTGAAGCCCTTGAAAGCAGACGCATCGACAGGCATCTCTCAAGCCTCTATCGTCGATAGTATGGCGACTTTAAAACGGCGCGTGCGATTTATTCATGTATCGCTCGAGCAGGATGCGCTGGTCGAAGAATATATTCATGGTCGTGAACTTTATGTAAGTGTCATGGGACACCGCCAGTTGGAAGTCTTTCCGCTTCGAGAAATGAAATTCCGTCGCATGCCGGATGATGAACCCAATGTATCAACGTACAAGGCCAAATGGGATAAAGCCTATCGCAAGCGCTGGGGAATTAACGAAGAGTTTTCAGATCCATTACCAAAAGGAATCAAGGAACACGTGATGCGGTTATGTCGCAAAGCCTATCGTGCTCTCCAAATGGATGGTTACGGGCGAATGGATTTACGACTCACGGACAAAGGGGATGTCGTATTCCTCGAGGCCAACCCCAACCCTTTTTTAGCGCCTCAGGAAGATTTTGCCGAGTCCGCTAAAAAAGCCGGTTATTCTTTTGATGTTCTCGTTGATCATCTTCTCAGACTCGCCTTACATCGACCTGCGGCATAATCCTTAGACGATTAAATCTATCAGCCTTAAACTGAGACTATACCTTCTGAATTTTCCAGTGGCCGCGACGGAAAAGAATGGCGCTGACGACTGCGAGGGTAGAAAAGGCGAGCGTCACTGCAAGAAAGGCACCTTGCGGTCCCATTTTAAAGACACTGGAAAATAGCCATGCGGCTGGAATTTCAAAAATCCAAAATACAAAAAAGTTAATCCACGTTGGCGTCCATGTATCTCCGGCGCCGTTGAACGATTGGGTTAAGACCATCCCGAAGGCATAAAAGAAAAAGCCTGAAGTGACCGTTCGCAAACAAGAGACGGCATAGCCATATACAATAGGAGCCATTGTAAACCAACCGATGATCACGGGAGCAAAAACCAAAAAAAGAATTCCCATAATTCCTAAAAATCCGACGTTATAAAAACCCGATAACCAAACGGCTTTTTCGGCGCGGTCGGGTTTGCCAGCGCCTAAGGATTGTCCGACCATCGTTGCCGCGGCATTACTGAGTCCAAAGGCGGGAAGTAATGCAAAAAGCATGACTCGGATGCCAATGGTATAGCCCGCGACAGCATCACTTCCAAAGCTAGAGACGACGCGGACCATGCCAATCCAACTCGCAGTCGAAATAAAAATCTGAAACGTTCCCGAGGCCGAGAGCTTGATTACTTTCCACATTAGTTCGGGATGCAACGTCCAATGACGCGCTTTTGTTTTAATCCGACCTTGTCCACGGAACAAATGAGACAACGTGTAAAGGGCTCCAATCCCGCGTGCCAATGTTGTCGCGCAGGCGGCACCGCTGACGCCAAGCTTAGGAAAAAAAAGAAGACCAAATACAAAGCAAGGCGCCAACACAAGATTTAATCCATTGGCAATCGCGAGGGCACGCATAGCAATCGCTCCATCTCCAGCGCCACGGAAAATCGCATTGGCTAAAAATAAAGTAAGGATGACAATATTTCCGGCAAACATCACACGCATATAAGGAATGGCGTATGCGACTAATTCTGGAGAGCCTCCCATGACTGACAAGAGTTGCGGCGCAAGCCCTACCCCGACGGCAGCGACCAATGCTGAGATCAAAGCCCCCAAGATGACGACCTGAACGGAGGTTAGTGCTGCGCCTTCTTCATCGTGTTCTCCAATCCGTCGGGAGACCATCGCCATAGCGCCAATACTGAGTCCAAAGGCAACGGTATAGACGAGTGTGAGAAGGGATTCGGTTAATCCAATGGTGGCAATGGCGTTGGGGCCAAGACGTCCGACGAAAAAAATGTCGGTTACAGCAAATACACTTTCCATGGACATTTCGATGACCATAGGAATTCCTAAGAGAATGACTGCTTTAGAGATTGATCCTTGGGTGTAATCTCGCGGCTTGCCTTCAATGGCTTCTACGATCATGTGCCAGAAACGTTTCATCTGATCATTCTAACCGACAAGAACTATTATCAATACACGTTCTGACTTATTGTTGTCGATCTTAGGACGATGAAATAACTTTGGGTCTGCCTATCCTAAACTATCTGTTCCATCAAAATCATTTTTCCAGTCGGGGGCATGTCCTTCATTGACCCAGCCTATTTTCCCATTAGAGGTTCGTATCTGTACCCACCAATCTTCGGATAATGGGAGGATTGGTGTTTTTAAAGAGGAAGGATTCATTGGCTGTTGTTTCGTCCAGCTTCCCGGTTCTTCATCAATAAATTTTCCTCTCGACCACCATCGGATAGCACCTTCACCGGCGTTAGCCAAGCCGAAGATCTTATCTCCAGTTTTCATTCCGTTGTGGTCTTGAACCAGGACCTTACGGATAGGTATTACGATGACTAATCCCGTAATAGCTTTTACTTTATCCCCTGGCTGAAGGGTCACGATTGCACGTGTTCCATTAGGTTTATCTAGGAGGATCACAATTTTTTTGGCTATCCACTCTCTATATATACACCCTTCAAATGGACAGGCTCCCATATCAGCACATTGAATCGGAGGCTCGTACAAGTCGGCTTGATATTGACTTAAATGTTCAGGGATGCAAGGGGGAATATTGGTATTAGTTACTTCTTTTGGTTTAGCAGATACATTCTTAAAGACGCCCATCATTATTGCTGTGATAAAAAAAATCTTTATGACTTTTGTTTGGGAGGGGTATAGACGATGTTTTCGTTCCATTTCGCAAGAAACTCCTAAAATATTTTTTATTGCATACCACATTTATTTCTACGAAGGCCGATCTTTTTCGCGTGTTGCTTTCACGCCATGAATAATCGCTAAACCGACAAAACAGAGAATACCCACACCGATCCATTTTGGAGGAACATTCAGTAGGTGGGCTCCGAGAGATAATCCCGTAATCAGGATGATATATCCTGCGATGTAAAGACCAAATGACATAGAGGAGCTCTCCTTTTTATTTACAGTATTTTTATAGCATTCAATTCATGATCAAAAAAGTGGTCGACAATTTTGCGGATATGAGCTGCATCCTTTGACTGATGAATTTGGGTCCGCAAATGGGTTCCGTTGTGCACTCCAAACGAAAAGTAAGAGGCGTACTGTTTCATTTTTCCAATCGCATCGGGCAATCCTTCTTCCATAAGCATTCGATAGTACGTGCTGATGATGTGATGGCGGTCGCTGAGGGTGGGTTGAAAATAGGTGCCTGTATCGACGTACTCTTGAATCTGTCTGAAGATCCAAGGATTTGAAGCAACGGCTCGCCCAATCATGACTGCGTCACAGCCGGTTTCTGAAACCATACGGACAGCATCTTCAGGGGTGAGAATATCTCCATTGCCAATCACGGGGAGCTTGGTTGTCTGTTTGACAGCTGCAATGCGTGTCCAATCGGCTTTTCCTGTATAGCCTTGTTCGCGTGTCCGTGGATGTAGAGCAATGGCCTGAAGGCCTTCTTCTTCGGCAATTTTTGCCATATCTACCATTACGAGTTCTCGGTCATTCCACCCCGCTCTAAATTTCATTGTGAGGGGAATCGTTAAGACCTTACGGCAGGCTGAGACGATCTGCCGAACCAATCCCAAATCCCGCAAGCATCCTGAGCCGCCATTATTTTTAACGACTTTTTTAACAGGGCAACCAAAATTGATATCGACGGCATCAAATCCCATATCCTGACAGATTTGTGCAGCCTCAGCCATCACCGTCGGGTCGGCTCCAAAGAGTTGGGCTGAAATAGGATGCTCTTCCGGTTCAAAGCTTAAATAGGTAAATCGTTGTGCTTTGCGTGATTCATTGCGCCCACCATTGGTTCCGATCACACCGTGAGAACTGGTGAATTCGGTCATCATGAGTCCACAGCCTCCCTGAGCGCGAATCAACCGTCGAAAGACGGTATCGGTTACGCCTGCCATAGGGGCCAGAACCGTCGCGGGAGAGATTTTGGCTGGTCCGATATTGAAGGTTTTGGGAATTGGCATCCGTATATTTTAGTTTAGTTCAAAGTCATTGAAACAGGCTTGATAGAGGATTATTGGTTTGAACGGGGGGGATTTTGGGCGCTGTGATTGTGCCGTTCTGGCTTTGTCCAATAGGTCGCTAGGAGTGCGATCAATCCTAAAATACCGACGACAAGATTAATAAAACAGGCAGTGGGTTTTTCCGACGTTCCATAACCGGCCATTCCAAAAATGGAAGCTACAATCCACACGACGAGAATAGCCATGAATAATCGCAGACGGCCTTTGAAGGCGATATCTTCCGGCCATAAAAGAATAACCAAGAGACTCGCCAAGGTAAATGCGGGAAGGAGGCTATACAAGTCTACAATCAGCATAATATTTTCTATCAGGAACATGAAAAAACGTCAAGGTTAGATCCATCTTATGTAACCCAAAGGCCTACTTCTTTTCTAACCTATATCTCGTAATCAAGACAGGTGCCATCGAGGAAATAAAATGTTAAAAAAGGATCTATCATGAAACAAAGCACACTAAACATCTCAACTGCAATCATGGGTCTTGGTTTACTCACGACATTAACGGTACAAGCAGATGACCTTCCCGTTTCAACAACCCGAGATACGTCTGCGACCTCTGCTCCTGCCTCTCGATCGCATAAACATAAAAAAAGAATGTCTTCTAATTCTTCAGCACTCTCAGCATCGAGTAGTGCAGCTTCTGCAAATGCGGCTCCGGTCATCCCCGAGATTATGAATCAGGAAGGCTCTGAACCTGCGGGCAAGCCCAATACCGGAACTCCTGATCACGTTCCAGGCACGACCGGAACCAGCGGTCAATAGAACCTTAATAAAGGGTGTCAATAAATAGGTCTTTAAGGCTTTATTTTTTATTCGGAAGACCCATTATTCTTTTTGTTACCTCCAGTATGATAGGGAGATCTATTCCTGGAGGTAGACTATGAAATCAACTTTAATTGTTTTATTCACAATGACGATGATTGGAACTGTACAAGCCGATCAGACTAAACTCGATGTAATGACAGGTCAACAATCTATACATGACTATATTTTCTCTGATTTTTTTACATCAATAACTCACCCTGTCCAAGCTCATTCTGATCCATTTTCAGCCGATCAAGAAACTGGCTTTTTTGCTAGCCAGAAACATGGATCGAAAACGGTTAAAACAACGTCTAAGAAAAAGTGGTGGGTTTCTATTGGCAAATATGAGAGTAAAAACAAGAGAGGGAAGGCGCAATATTTCGAGCTTGATCCTAAAGGAGTCGATCTTTCTCAATATAAATTCATCAAAATTACTTTGAGAGGCACTTATGGTAGGCACATTGCAGTTCAACTTCTAAATAGTGTTAAAAAAGCAGACGCTAACTCTTCTGTGGGTATATTAAAGATGCAAGATGTTTTAACCTACAACGAAAAACAGAAGCCTATCACATCAATGAAGGGGGAGTATTACAGCTATTATGAAAACGGGCTAACAGGTGATATAGAGACAATTAAAGTTCCACTTGAGTCTGTTTGGAATATCAAGCCTAGTCTTGAATGGTATCTCTCAAAAACCAAACGTATCGTTGTTCATTATGGAGTAGACTTATTTCCTGGACAATATGTGGATGGAGCGGTTCCTGGATATTATGGGAATATTTTGAATCGCAAAATTGCTGGGAAAGTTTCCCTTATTTCCTGGGAGCCCTCTAAGGACTAGCGGTCTTTCGTTTTTCAGGATTCAGCACGGGTTATAATAGTTCGTGTCCAAACGCTTCAAAAAAGTTTATATCGAAATCAGCAACATCTGTAATCTGCAATGTACGTTTTGTCCGGAAGTCCTCCGCGATAAAAAGTTCATGGAACCCGAGCTTTTTAAGAAAGTGGTTATGGCGGTAGCTCCTCTGACTGAGGAGGTTTGTTTTCACTTGATGGGAGAACCGCTTCTTCATCCCGAGTTTGAAGCGTATTTAAATTTCTGTGATACGCTTGGCCTTCGAGTCAATTTAACAACAAATGGAATTTTACTCGATGAAAAGAAAATAAAGGCCTTGTTGAGTCCTGCGCTCAGTCAAGTCAACTTTTCACTGCAAAGTTTTGAATCGAACTTTCCAGACAAAGATAACTCCCAGTATCTCCAAACGATTTTTGATTTTACCCACCGAGCGCTGCGTGAGCGGTCCGAGTTGTACATCAATTACCGACTTTGGAACGAGGGCGCGCCCGGAGCAAAAATCTCCAATGCTCGGATGGTCGAAAAGATTCGGCAAGGTCTGGAAGTCGATGTTGAACCAATCACAGATATTCGATGGAAAAAAGGAACGCACTTAAAAGGCCGTGTTTATTTACATCGCGATAGTCGATTTGAATGGCCTAATCCCCATCATCCTATTCGTAGTACACAAGGGTTTTGCCATGGCTTATCGTCTCATATTGGAATTTTAGTAGACGGAACGGTAGTGCCTTGTTGTCTGGATAAAGAAGGTGTTATCAATTTAGGAAATTGTCGATCGCAAGGATTGGATACTATTCTTCAGAGTTCTCGAGCCCAAACCATTCATCAGGGCTTCCAAAATGGGATTCTCATCGAGGATCTCTGTCAGAAATGTACGTTCATTGCGCGGTTTGATAATAAAGTCAAACGAATGAGTATTCCCTAAAGCACTTATTTTTAGTATGAGTTGAGCGTGATTAAGCATTTCTTTCTGTCACTTCTCTTACTTTCGCTAGCCCCTGTAGTGCACGCCAATGTAGTAGGAGAGAGTTCGGCCACTTACAAAGAAATTTTTTACGAATTTAAAGAGATGCCACAGTTTTTAATCTCAGCAATGGTTCGTAATGACGGCGAAACGCTTCTAAAAATTCGCGACGGTAATCTTCAATTGCTCCAAGTATTGGATGGAATGACGGCGCTGCAATTTAAATCTGAAGAGCTCTTAACGTTAGAAGATATCAACTTTGATGGCCATCCAGATTTGAAATTGCTAGGTGTTTGTGGAAGTCGCGGGTGTTCGAATTCCTATTGGCGTTACGATGCTAAAACAGGTCTCTTTGTTCCTGTTCCCTTCCTGAGTGATAAGTCTGTTGAAGTTGATAAAGAGCATAAAGAAATCGTTATACGTGAGGATGTTCGCTCGGAGTGCTCTGGATGCTACATTGAAAGGCGATATCGATGGTCTGCGTCCGATTTAATCCGAACCAAAGAAACTTTTTATGGAATAGATCCCGAACATCAGAAAGCCAATCAACAGGTGACCATTATTGATTATCAAGGTACACAGCGAAAAGTTGAACCTGTTGTTGTTCGTTAGTAAAACAAAGAAACTCTCCTTGCCTTTAGCCCACATCTCTATCAGAATTAATTTGTCTCAGAGATAGGATCACTTATCTCTGAAACACTATACTAGGGGGACTTTTTTATGGTGATTCAATTAGACGTAGTCGAAGCACGAGTGATGGGCTCTTTGGTGGAAAAAGAGCTTTGTACTCCAGAATATTATCCGTTGACGATCAGTGCCTTAACAAATGCCTGTAATCAAAAATCAAGCCGCGAGCCGATTATGTCGATCACCGAAGGCGAAGTGGCTCGGGCATTGAGCAGTTTACAGGCAAAGAAAATGGTTTTTCAACGCAGTGAATCAGGCAATCGGACCCCTCGTTTTGGGCATCACATCGAAATTCTTTTAGAAGGGGGAAGTCTGAAGGAGATTGCCATTATCACACTTTTGCTTTTGCGAGGCCCTCAAACGTCAGGTGAAATTCGATCGCGATCCGGCCGCTTATCCGAGTTTGAAAGTCCAGCCGAAATCGAAAGTATCCTCTTAGCTCTTTCCACACGGCCGACTGGTGGATTAGTTGTCAAATTTCCTCGTCAAGCCGGACAAAAAGAAGCACGGTGGATGCATCTCTTTTTCGGTCTTGAAGAAAGTAAGAAGGTCGCGGAATCTATTTCTAATATTACTGCTTTAGAAGAGAGAGCAGTCTCTGATGCTAAGCATACCCCAGATCTTTCTTCTATTTTGGAGCGATTAACTCGAATTGAGGCGAAACTGGATCAACTGCTTGGTCAATAGTGTGTTAATTTGAAAGTTCAAGTTACAATAGCCGAGTATCTCTATGAATTTATTTGCACGTCCATTTCGAGAAAATACTGCCGAGCGTGATAGTGCGCTAGAACGGCATTTATTAGATATCTGTGCGTTGCCCACCGAAACGCTATTGTCTAGTTTAGGAACTCCTGAACGTGGGTTATCTGTAGATCAAGTTGAATCGATTCGAACACAAGTTGGACGAAATGAATTAACGCGTAAACGTAAACTTGGGCTTCTGTCAGAACTTCTTCCACGGTTCGCTAACCCTCTTGTTGTTCTATTGCTTTTAATTGCAGGTCTTTCGATCGCCATGGGAGTTATTCGTTCCGCTGTCGTCGTAGGCGCGATGGTTCTCATTAGCGTTGTGTTGGGATATATCCAAGAAGCGCGATCGAGCAAAGCAGTGGATCAGCTTCGAGCGATGGTGCAAACCACCTGTCTCGTGATGCGCGATGGCAAGCAAGTGGAGATTCCTATTCCCGAAGTTGTCCCGGGCGATATTGTGTTATTGGCTGCAGGCTCTTTAATTCCTGCCGATCTAAGGCTTTTGTCCGCAAAAGATCTCTATGTCAGTCAATCGCTTTTAACAGGCGAATCTATGCCTGTGGAAAAAACCTCGGCTCCAAGCAAAGGGAAGCGTTCCATTGATTTGCTGAATGTATGTTTCCAAGGTTCTAGCGTGTTGAGTGGAAGCGGTCGCGGAGTGGTTATTCACACGGGGGGGAATACATATTTTGGAGCAATCTCCAAGCGCTTGGCGAGTCAACATGTGCGCACGAGTTTTGAGAATGGGATTCATGGATTTACTTGGCTCATGATCCGGTTCATGATCGTCATGGTTTCTCTTATATTCCTAATTAACACCTATGCTAAAGGCAGTTGGCTCGAATCTTTAACCTTTGCATTGGCAGTTGCCCTAGGTCTTACTCCAGAAATGTTGCCGATGATTGTGACTGTCAATTTGTCTAAGGGCGCGCTTGCCATGTCCCGTAAGAAGGCAATTGTAAAACGTTTAAATTCCATTCAAAACTTTGGGGCGATGGATATTCTCTGCACGGATAAAACCGGAACTCTCACCCAAGATCGCATTGTCCTTAAGCGATATGTCGATGTCACCAACAAAGAAAGCGAAGATGTTCTCAAATACGCTTACATGAACAGCTATTACCAAACCGGTTTGCGTAACTTATTAGATCGGGCTATTTTGGACCATTCTGATATTGATGTCGAACGAGGATGTGCAAAAGTCGATGAAATTCCATTTGATTTTCAGCGTCGGCGTATGTCGGTGGTTGTGGATTTTGAAGATGACAATGTATTGATTTGCAAAGGCGCAGTCCAAGATTTGTTCCCTGTTTGCAGTCGATATCAAGTCGAAGATGAAATTTTCCCGCTGGTCGATATGCTCAAGACCGACATCATGGAAGAGTACGTCGATTTAAGTCAGCAAGGTTTTCGTGTTCTTGCGATTGCCTATCGAGAGTTCCCTAAAGATAAAAGAGAGTTTTCCGTGAAAGATGAAAGTGATCTTATCCTTTTGGGCTACATTGCCTTTTTCGATCCACCTAAAGATTCAGCTGCACAGGCTCTGTCGCAGCTTCAAAAGTTGGGTGTCACGATTAAGATTTTGACGGGCGACAACGAATTCGTTACTCAGAAAGTATGTGAAGATGTGGGTCTTCCGGTTGAAAATGTTATCACGGGAGATCAACTCTCTGATCTAAGCCCTGAGGCATTTGCTGAGAAAGCCAAGTCTATGACGGCTTTTGCTCGGCTGACGCCCGTCCAAAAAGAAGATCTTATTCGAGCGTTACAGCGTTCCGGACATGTGGTGGGTTTCTTAGGCGATGGAATCAATGATGCACTGGCCATGAAAACAGCAGATGTTGGTATTTCCGTCGATACGGCGGCGGATGTGGCTAAAGAATCAGCCGATATTATTTTGCTCGAAAAGAATTTGTTGATTCTCGAAGAAGGCGTGATTGAAGGACGAAAGGTTTTCGGTAATATTATTAAGTACATCAAGATGGCCGCGAGTTCGAACTACGGCAATATGTTTAGTATGGTCGGCGCGAGTCTTTTTCTTCCTTTCTTGCCGATGGCTCCGATTCAGATTATGGTCAATAACCTTCTCTACGATGTCTCTCAAACCGGAATCCCGAGCGACTCAGTGGATCCAGAATATATCGAACGTCCTCGACGGTGGGATATCGGTGGGATTAAACGATTTATGTTTTACATCGGACCTGTCAGCTCTATTTTCGACTACGCAACATTTGCCTTGATGCTATTCGTATTTCATTGTAATGACTATAAGATCTTAACAGGCGTTGAAAAAGAACATGCACGAATGTTATTTCAGACCGGCTGGTTTGTCGAATCTTTACTGACACAGACATTGATTGTGCATATTATCCGCACCAATCGAATTCCATTTGTGCAAAGTCGTGCCAGCGGTGTTTTATTAGCAACGACGTTAAGTGTTGTAGCGATGGGTGTTTTGTTGCCTTATCTGCCCATCGGCAGTTACTTTAGTTTCGTACCTTTGCCGAGCATGTATTGGGTGTGGATCGCATTTTTCATGGTGGCTTATGCCACGCTCACCCATAAGGTAAAGGTCTGGTTCATTCAGAAATACGGAGACTGACAATGAAAACATTATTAACGGCTTTGCAGGAAGGTCGACTCATCGAGTTACCCGATGGGACAAAAGAAGAAGCACTCGAATTTTTAGTGCACTTGCTGGCTGCTATTCCCGATTTGGATGTTGATAGTGATGAATTGCTGCAATCCGTTCTTCAACGAGAGAAGGCGGGGAATACTGCTCTTGGACAAGGCATTGCTTGTCCTCATGCTCGTTCTCTGAAAGAGTCCGATATGCTTTGCGTGTTGGGATGGAGTCCGAATGGGATTGACTACGGGGCGTCTGATCAAAAGCGAGTTCACTTGGTTGTTCTCTACTATATTCCAGACTCACAGAAAGGAATGTATCTTCGTGAAGTATCGAGCTTAATCCAAGCGATTAAATCGGATCCCGAGATGCAGATTTTTTCTCAATCCGAAAGTTTAGCCGCTGCACGCGATAAACTTCTCGATTGGGTTTCCACCGCAGTAGAAGCGGGTATGCCACAAACCAAAGCGCGTATGATTCGGTTGGAGAGTCGGACTGCGGCAGCACAAGGTGAATCTGTTGCCGCGATCAGTAAACCAACGATGGTTTCATTTTCAATTGTTCGATTAGAGACAGGACAGCAAGTTGTGTTGAGTACATCCGATGAATTTGTTCAACGTTTAGAGCAAGACCAAACGCTTTCTCTAAGAATGCGCCAAGAAGAAGAGTTTGATTTGCAAGGATACCGGATTTTCCGTCGATCCGGAATGGTGTATGGCCCTCGCTGGTTTGGCGAAGGGCTGGCGGTTAAACTGAGTTAAATTTTTTTATGCACTTATATGATTTAAAGGTGACGCTTGTTGTTTTGTTGATGCAGGCTTAGAAACCAAATCAAGAGCGTATTGAAGCAATGCTCGACGCTTTCCCTTCGAGCGTCCGATAACGACTCTCAGCATAGATTGGTAAGTTCTTAAAAACGTATGTTTTGGATTGAGATATAAATCTGCATCATCGTCATGCTCGCCAAATTCAATGAGAAGTTTCAAAAAAGCAGTGTCACACTCCCCTGGATTTAGCACAGCAATATTTGAGATGTTCTTTTCTAAAGAAGCAGTTGTTTTCATTCGTTTGAAATCCGGTGCAAGTCGCACCATACGGATTCGTGCAGCAAGTCCTCGTGAACGGATCATTTTGAGCAATGGTAAGATGCCCATCAGATACATCATTTCAGGATCTCCGCCGGATGGCGCAATGAGAATCGTTCCATGTTCGTGAATAATTTCAGGAAGATAATGCGCTACCCTATCCATTAAAGGTGTCCAATCATCATGTATTGTTTGGATGGGCTTCCAAAGATAAGGTTTAATCCAGGAAATAAAGCGAAATTTGAACGGCATCTTGTTCAACCAACTCTGAAGCAGAATATAGGCGCTTCCGTCAGGCTGTAGTTGGGCTTGATTGTAAATGACCTTTACTCCTAAACGTTTTAATTTTTGCAAATGGCCGGAGGGCCAATCGTCTAGTTCACTTGCGATTTCTGTTCCTGCAAATAAAGTGTTTTGAAGATGCGGAGCTGCTTCTGCAATGATCCGTTGAACAACAAGCGGAAAAATCCCAAGACCTGTTCCACAATCAAGCATTGCAAATGACGGTTCGTCTTCTCCCCTTGGTAATATGCGCTGAACAATGGATTCGATGCTCGTGGTCTTCCCAATGGGAATTGCAATATATTGTCGTTCGTCAAATCGCTCCAAAGTTCCCGTTGCAATATCGTAATTTAAGGAGAGTGCTAGACGAAGAAATCGATAATATACTTCAGGCCCGGAATAAACATCAGAGACGAATGCCTTTTTGAGTCGGAGGCTATAAATTCGTAGTGCACAATCAAATAAAAATGGATCTTTCTTGATTTCACGGATGTGTGATAGTAAATCATATTCTCTATCTCGGTCGTAGGCATCGAGTTCCAGAGTTCGCAATTCAAGGATTAACCGATCTCGTAATGGAATATCCCTCAGATTGTAAAAGTTGGCCTCGTCTGTGACTTGAATGGGCCACCGACCTTTACCATAGTAAGACGTTTTAGGGGAAAGTTTTCCTAGAAGAATTTTTCTTCCTGTTGCACTGATCGAAGTTCCTTTCAACGTCAAATCTACTTCTGAAAGCCATCGGTCATAGGTATCCTCCGCAATGAGAGGAGATTTCAACGTTAGCGGTGGCACTACGGCCATTGCCATAAATACAGAAGGATCATGCATCAGCCAAGATGCAAGAGCAGTTACCATCATTAGCGCAGTCACTCGACCCAGAGGGGATTTGAAAAAAAAGCTTGTACGACTAGCCAAAGCTTGTTCAGACAGATCATTAGGAGCAATAGTTGGGGAAGAACGTCCAAGCGTTGAGGTGGGGGAGACTGCTATTGCCAAAATAAGAAAAACTACAATGATTTTTGAACCCATGGGAGAATAAGTCTAAAAGAAATCGTGCTCGATGACTATCCGTCTAACGGAAGAGAATGATCACTAATAAGCCTGATTGTTATTAGGTCTTTTGTCCTTTCTTTCTTTGGTCTGTAGAAACTCGCTTAGATTCATTAAACTAATGTAATTCCTTCTCGATATGAAGAAAATAAATCTTTTGGCCATTCTTCTCATTATCAACCTCTTAACGAATTCGGTGATGGCGTTGTCAGTTTCACCAACTGTCATTCCTGGCTTAAAACTACTCCATTCATTTCGTAGTCCTTTGATCTTTCAAGAACAAGCGTTGACTCCTAGACCGCTTGTTCGAGAGTATTCTCTTGCCACTCCCCTGTGTACTTCTATGATTCGGTTCGTGTCTCCTCCTATTTTTCATACGCCAGATGAAGGATCCGTTACGCAGTGGAGAAATCAAGCCGATAGACACTCATTCGATACTCCCTGGTACGATGACTGTTTTGTATCCGCTTATCTTCTTACTTATGAACATCAAGCAATGGGACGTCTGGTTCGTAGAGGAAATATTGAACTTTATGACGATGTTATTTTGTCCTATGCCTTCCTTCGATTGATGGCCCAAAATCTTCACTTAGAGTCCGATTGGCTTGTTCATCTCATGCGAATTCGCCAGGAACTGATACGCGATACTTTATTGCATGAGGCTGTTGAGCGTCTTTTACGTCAAGTCTCGGTTGGTCGAAGGTTCTATCGCATCGCCCGCAAACACAACCTTACCAATGTACAGGCCTATCACTTGGTTGCTCAATTAATGGACGATGAGGGAGAGTCCGAGGAACAGCGCGATCTTGATCTCTCTCAACGAGAACTAGCCGAAGAACTATTTAATGCCTTGCCTCTCAATCATCCGGTTCGATTAAGTAGAACATCGCGTTCTTTGGAGCATTTCTGGAATGAGGACCAAATCATTCATAGACGTTTGAATGATGAAATAAATGTGGAAAGAATGGGAAGTTTACTCTCTCAGCTTCGTTCCGGTTTGGCAGCTGTGGGCAATTTGCCTGCTACTGAACAACCGCAGGAAGCCATCGACCGTTTTCAGGCCGTTCTGCAGGTTCTAGAGTTGGAGTATCCCGAAATCATGAGATTGCAACCTTTCGTCGAATTGATTCCACGCTCAGACCGACTATGTGAAACGATTCCTGAGGATCTCTCCCAATTAAATCGCTATTGCTGGGATTGGCAGGCCCTTGCGAAAGCCTGGTATTTTGTTTGGTTTAATTCACGACAACAAAGTAAAGGGGGTTGGTTTTTTCCATGGATGGACTCTTTGGGTATTCCTCGAGGTGAACGGCAAGACCTTTTTCGAGGGTTAGTAACAGACGTTTTGAATGAAGCTAATAAGGTCACAACCGTTGCGGTTTCTATGGCCCCGGACCATTTGCAGTTGTCCCGAGCGCCTGTTTCAGCCGCACAAGCTTATGGGTGGTGGCTGGGCCGTCGTTTAAAACAACCGGAACTAAATGTTGATTTTCATTTGCAGCGATCAGGACTTTTTTCCAGGCATGATGCTCAAGTTCTTGTACGCCAGAGTCTCGCGGAACTCGTTATTCAAGGGGGATATGATGTTCTTTCTGAAGTTTGGACATTGTTTTTCGATGCTTTGGCTTTTCCGGACGTAGTAGACCCTGCGATTGCTATATCCGTTGATTGGCTTCGAACCTGTTTTGCAAAAGCATTACGCGATATAGAAGAGATCGACATCCCACGACCGATTGCAGAGTCTGCTTATGTTCCCTTCAACCTGTTCAATAGACCCGTTCATGGGGTTGTAGAATCTCCCGGTGATCCATTCTCGATTATGTTGCTGCAAACACTCCTTGCCCGAAATATTGGTCAATTTCTAAGACGAGCCGCGGAAGGGCGATTATTGGTTGTAACCGAAAAAATTGACCCTTCAAGTAAAGCGACGGGGTCATCTCCTTATTTAATGGATCTTGTAGCAAAGCACTTTTCCATTCCAAGGATTTATGTAAGTACTTATAAGGATCCTGATGTGCTCGAAGCGGCCGCAGCGATTGCCAAAACAGATTTATCAACAATGCTTGGGTTTTTGGTCCTTGATGCCGTAAATATTTCGCGTAGTTTGGATTGGGCAATTCAAGTGATGTCAGCATCGGGCTATTCGCCTGAGTTGTTAAGAAACGGATACGATCGGGTTGTAGGGAAAGATAGTGAAACCAGGCAACGTCAGGAAGAAGGCATTTTTGCAGCCATTCATGCCATTATGGCTCAGTGGACGTTCATCTCAATCGAAGAATACTTAAAGAGGGATCCGAGGATCGCAACTATCCTCATGGTGAGTGGGAAAACCAATATCTTTGATCTGATTGGCTATGATCCCAAGATACCTTTTCAGCCGGAAGGATCTGGAGGAATAAAAAGTTTTTGGCAGTTTGATTTTCTGAAACAGTTGAGTCAAATGCGAGAAGAGCGTCAACTCGACCGTTTAACGCACGATCTTGATGAAGCCACTTAATGTAAAGCGGATAGCTCTCTGTTAGTGACTGTTCCCTTGACCTCATAAACTTTTGGGAGTATAGTATTATTAGCAGTCTATAATATAGATTGCTAATTTAGAGGTGGAGGGGCGGTTATGAATCCCAATAAGCTCACGACAAAAGCACAAGAAGCCTTGCAATCAATGTTGTCATTGGCTCGTGAAAAAGGCCAGCAATCTCTTGAAGCCGACCATCTCTTACGTGTTTTGTTGGATCAATCAGAGAGTGTTGTCCCTGCTACCCTGCAAAAGATCGGTGTTTCTATTCCAAATCTAATTCGTGAAACCGATCAATCTCTGTCCATATTTCTCAAGTGATTGATATTTTGATTCAGGATCTTGATCGGTCACGCGGTGAGCTCCTCTTACGTCG
>Ga0206907_1053_pt1 | contig 16086 bp, 22 predicted proteins | sample Alteio_BWOrgHeat_80_FD_152951 | JGI IMG/M metagenome (GOLD analysis project Ga0206907, IMG submission 152951) | Enriched cells from forest soil in Barre Woods Harvard Forest LTER site, Petersham, Massachusetts, United States -... | ecosystem: Environmental > Terrestrial > Soil > Temperate forest >...
AGTTCGTGCGGCTTGACGGGATACAGCACGCGCGTTTCTTCAACCGGTCAACATTCGAGCCGATTGCGCTCAGCCGCACCGGCTGCGTGACACGCCTGAACAACCTGAGGGCGCGCGGAGAGGATCACGAGGAAACGGCCAGGGCCGTGGAAGCCTGGCCACCAGGGGACGCCTAAACGGACTGCGAGCCTAACGTGTTTGCGCAACCGTTACACGGCCCGGTGGGACGAGCCGGAGGCGATGGTGGATGCGACCCTGGGTTTGTGGTGTATCGGTAAGACCCGGGGATCTTAGGTGTAGCATGGACAAAGCGATTGAGATGCGACTGGAGGGCTTGGGCCGGCTGTCCCGCGCGGCTGGCACGGCGGGCGCCGTTACCTGCAAAGTTTGCGGGGGACCAGCCCCGTTTTTCGATGTGGTAGATTTCAACAAGGTAGCCGGGGAGACCAACTACTACTCTTTCGGGCCATCCGGCGTTCACGTTAGCTACCATCGCTGTGGCGAATGCGGTTTCCTGTTCACGAACTTTTTCGACGATTGGCAGGCGTACGATTTCCGGCGGTTCATCTACAATGAGGATTACGGCACTGTTGACGCCGAGTATGCGGGGGCGCGACCTCGGCGCACAGCCGAGCAGATATCGAAACTTCTGGCTGGTCAGGAGAACCTGCGAGTCTTGGACTACGGCGCGGGCAGCGGACTCTTTTCTCATTACATGGCCGATAGGGGCTTCGCGTTCGTTGAGGGATATGATCCATTCAGCCAACCGATACGGCCCGTTGGAAAGTTTGAAGTGGTCACTTGCATGGAGGTCCTGGAACATTCTCCGGACCCGGTTGCGACAATGCGCGATATTGTCTCCTTTCTAGCTGACGACGGATGCATCATTCTCGGACAGTCTCTCCAGCCGCCTGAGATCGAGAAATTGCGCGCCAACTGGTGGTACTGTGCGCCGCGGAACGGCCACTGTTCCACATTTGACGAGCGTACGCTGGCGATCGTGGCAGCGAAGCTGGGACTGCTTTTCCATCGCGGTGGAGTACTTATCTTTCGGCCACACGGTGCAGGCGTGGGGATCGATATTGCTCGCCGCGTGATGTCCGCGGGGCCATTCCTGAGCAGCGTGCTTACGGTGCCGCCTGGTAATGCGACTCAGGAGCTCCATCCAATGGAAGCTGGAATGACGCAGCCATTTCGCTGGACAGCGGATCAGCGCCTGGCGTGGCCGCTGGACGTGATCAGCGATGAGCCTGCGACCGTTCAGGTGCGCATTCCGTTTCTCATGGAGATCGAGCCGGGATTCGCTGCCCAGTGTCAAGTGACATTGAATGACAATGCGACCCAGGTGTCCCTGCGCGAAGGATGTATAGTTGCCGAGGCAGCCGAGGTAGCGTCCGGCACTGCCACCGTCGCGCTGGTTATGCCTAACCACAAGTCGCCAGCTGAACTTGGTCGCCCGCCGGACAGCCGCAAGCTCGGACTGGCTCTTGTGGTTGGCGGTGCCTGAGGCCGGCCGATAGCGCGAAATACATTGACTTGCAGCCGTTAGCCGTGGAGGCGGGTCCACTTCAGAAATGGGTTCGTGTAACGATGGTCGGCGGACATATCATCACGGTGGTTCCGAGTGCCCACTTGTATGAGCGTGCTAGGCGGCCGTCCTTGAGCCGCAACAACACGCATATACGGTTCTACACACCGTCATGGCTGAATTTGACCGGGCTTTTGCCCAACTCCTACCGTGTCCGCCATTTACGAGAAAAAGATCAATACTACGGCTGCGATACGGAGGCCGATATTCATCCCGCTGGCAGTTATGAAATAGAGATTGTCGTTCAGAAGATCGCACCGCCGACGTGGAAGATAGCAGATTGAAAATACGGATGCTTGCCCTGATGGGCCTGCTGTTGCTGACAGGAGTGATTGTGAGCCGGATAGCTAATGCACAGACGATCTGGTTCGGACCTCACTCCGGCCACGAGGGGGCAGCTGACGTTCTCTCGCTGTTCGAACCAGATGCACCGTGGCAAAAAGCTGCTTCTAGGACTCGGGGGTTCCAGATAAGTGACGAGTTGATCTACGATGGTTCGTACGGTGATGGCGAGCTGCGAAAGATGTTCAACGACATTCGCAGACGCGGTTTTGACTTGGTGGTGGAGATTGGTGCGGTTACAGGGCAGCCCGGCAAGTGCGGCTACAATGTCGAGGGATATGGACTTCCCGAGTCGTTGCGTGGAGATGCCGCACGCATGAAGACATTGGGCGCGGAGCCTCGGTACTTCGTGATGGACCAGCCATTGTACTCCGGCCATGTGTTCGACCGAGATGGCGCGAAAGTCGGTTGCCAGTTACCAATCAGTGAACTAGCAAGCGATGTCGCCAAAAAACTAAGACAAGCTCGCGACGTCTTCCCCAAAGTACGTTTTGGAGACGAGGAGCCGTTGACGGCCTTCAACAAAGATACGTGGCTCGCTGATCTCACAACCTGGTTCGACGCGTACGAGTCTGCTACTGGCGACAAGCTTGCGTTTTTCCGGCTGGATTTGGAGTGGAATCGACCGTGGCGGGATCGTATCCCGCCACTCAAGAAGCTCCTGCAGGAAAAGGGCATCCCGCTACAGGTAATTTACAACGGGACTGGACGAGGGACATCGGATGAGGAGTGGATTGAGAGCGCGGTCACCAATTTCCAGTCCTATGAATCTGAGGGCAGAGGGCCGCCTGATGTCGCTGTGTTCCAATACTGGACGCCCCATCCATCGCACGTCCTGCCTGAGACAGATGCGAGAACAGCGACTTGGCTGGTCAACCGGTATCTCGAGTGGCGCCAGGGGCGCCAGTGACGAGCAGTGGCTGCGCACAGCGAAATGAGCGCCTCTTCAATCACGAACTTGCTGCCGACCAAAAGCTCCTCTCCGAGGATCGGCCTCCAGTGGTCACCAGCGCGCCTTGCGGCGCTTAAAGCTCTTGCGGAATCCGCAAGAGCTGAAACCGGCCCTCGTGCGGAAGCAATTCTAGCAGCGGCGCAACTAAGGGCCGCGGCAGGCGATTTCGAGGCGGCGGAGACCGCTATTCTAGCTGTCTTAGACCAGCATCCGGAGTCGGGCCGAGCGGCGAATGGAGTATTTCTCCCGCTGCTAGAGGCGTTGTTTGTCATACAGCGTCTCGATCTGGCTGCCCGTCTGCTGTGTGATCGGTTTGACCCCGCCTGCGCCATAGAACTCGCAATTTCCGAGCAAGGTCCTGGAGTTGGTCGTCTCATTTGGGACGTGCTTTTGCCGGAGAGGATGCGTTTCACTTTTGACCGGTCAATCATCGATGGGGATATCACAAACGCTCAGGTCACTTGGTTTGTCTGGATCTTACCCTTGTTCGCCACATACGCGCGAAACTGGCCAGGTGAATGCGGTTCGGTCGTGTTCAATCAGTGGGATTGCGGGCTTTCTCCTGGTCTCGCGATGTGCGACAGCCGGCCCGGCTATTTTCTCGTTCCGTGCAATGCATTTACTCGGACACACGCTTACCAGTTCGAGCGCGATTACTTCATGCATAACGACGTGCCCTGGGCGAGTCGGAAGCCGATCGCCTTTTGGCGCGGCTCCACGACGGGTCACCCAAGTGATCCTTCTCTTGGTTGGCGTTCACTGCCGCGGATCAGACTATGCGAGATTGCCCAACTACATGGCGATCTGATCGACGCCGGGATTTCGGGCGTTGCTCAGATTGCCGATCCCGCGGCCGAGCCCGCAATCCAGGCATCGGGCCTTATGCGATCTTTCGTGCCGGTGACTGAGTTCAATAAGTTCAAATACCAGATCGACATCGATGGCAACACCAATGCGTGGCCGGCTCTGTTTCAGAAACTCCTGACCGGAAGCCCGGTTTTGAAGGTGGCTTCACCTTACGGTTTCCGTCAGTGGTATTACGATCGGCTGAAGCCCTGGATCAACTATGTCCCGGTGGATTCCGATATGTCGGACCTCGTGGAAAAGATACTGTGGCTCAAGGATCACGATGCCGCTGCCCGCGCAATCGGCGAGCAAGGGCAAGCACTGGCGTTGTCGCTCGATTATGAAGGAGAACTGAAACGCAACGTACGGACGGTGGCTGCTGCCCTCCGCTATTTTGCTGGACAACCCGAAACGGAACTGTACTTTGCACCAGACCGGGTCGACAATGCCTGCCTGTGTGAAGGCTGGTTCAATCCGGCGCGAGATGGGGTCCCGACGCGTGGCATAGAAAGCCGTATTGTGCTGCCGCGACCGGTTGCTCCGGAGGATTTCGTAATTTCGCTCGATCTGTCGTGTTACGCGGTTGAGATGTTGCCTCCGGCCCAGCGTGTTACCATAGTGGCCAACGGCGAAGTGCTGAGTCACGTTATTCTGACGACGCGGCAGACCGTAGATTGTGCTCTGCGGCGGACCACCATTGATGCGGCCGAGGATTTGACAATCACGCTGCTGCATCCCGATGCGATGCAGGCCGCGTCGCCCAGGGAGCCGCTCGATGCGCGTGCAGTGAGCATCGTTCTGCACGGCATTAAACTGACACCGGTTTCGTGTCACGCGGCGACTGGGCGAACCGTGCCTGCAATTCCCTTGTCGCCGCGGGGGCAGTCGCCAGACCGGGAGAACCTGCTGTATGGGCCAGATCTTTGGCTGCCTGAGGGAATGGAACTGCTCCCAATCTTTACCCACCACGGAAGTGTGGTGTTCGCTGATGTCGCCAGCGGACGTCTGTTGCACGGTCGGCTGGAAGCCAGTCCACCCAATGTGGTAGTCGCAAAGCTTGGTGGTACGGGATACCTGCTGCACATTTCGCCGGATCGACGCCGCTATTGTATCCGCGTTCCGACTGAACAACAGCACGAAGGTCCGAGACCCGGCCCCGGCGCGTCGGCAGCTTCATGGACCCAGGCATTTCAGATTGTGCAAGTACCTGGGTCCGGTGAGGATTTATTTGGTTTGTCACATGGCGGGTGGTTTCTCTGCGCTGAGCCAGACGGGAGGGTAACTCTGTCCCGTCGGCGTATCGGGCTTTGGGAGCTATTCCGTGCGCCTGCCGGGCGAGGCGATACCAATCAATTGCAGAATGCTAGAATCGTGATGAAAGCTAGTGAGCCAAAGATTGGCTGATGCCCAGTTCCTCCGAAACAGTCCATCACGTGACAACGCACTACGGGACATTGCTGTTCCTCGATCCAGACACGCTGCAGGTCCGACACGGTCCCATCGAGAGCAGCCCCTGGAATCTGCTCCTTGTGCAGGCTGGTGGAACTGCGTGCTTGACGATAGACAGCAACGGGATAAGCCTGCACATCCATCTTTCGCCCGGAAGCTCTTTGTTAAGAGACCAGCCTCGCTGCATGATCGCAGATCACCCGCAGGTCTTTCAGGTGGTGGAAGTGGCGGCCGAGACCTTCGGACTTGCGTCCGAGGGATTTTTCCTGTGCGCCGAGCCGGATGGGCAGATTACGCTGTCCCGACCCAGCCTGGGTATGTGGGAACAATTCAAGCTGGCCCAGGGGCCGCCGGCTCCCGGTCCGGCGAAATTCGGGGAAGCGTCGAAACAAAGGACTATTAGAATGGCAAGCGGATTGGTGCATATCACTGTCGGGCATCCTCGTAGGTTTCTCATGGACCTTCTTGAGGAGTGCTCACATTTGATGGGCTGCCGATTCGTGGCGATTCCAAAGCACTGGAGCGCCGCGAAGCCCTTCTCTCTGTTTGAGAAGTTCGCGGTTCTGCGGAGCTACCTGGATAGCGGCGAGGTGGGCCTTGACGATATTGTCCTCTTCACAGACGCCTACGACGTGCTTCTTGCGGAGCACGGCGATACGATTGTCGAGAAGTTTCAGGCAACGGGTGCCGACATCGTTTTCAGCGCCGAATCGACTTTCTACCCCAGCGAGGGACGCGACAGCATCAAGCAACGATTTGAGGTTTACGATTCGAAATGGCGCTATTTGAATAGCGGCGGGTATATCGGCTATGGTTGGGCCGTTAAGGCGTTGGTGGATTACTGTGCTCATCGGCTGGATACCAAGGATTATGAGCTGAGCACTGGACCGAATGACCAACCACTCGTACAGGAATTCTATCTGGCCCACCGCGATTCCAGCTCATGCCGGGCGTATCTCGATACCGCACCGGAGATCTTTGCCAGCCTTAATACTTCATTTGATGATTTCGTGGTCAGCCGGTCACGAGTGAGGGTGCGTAAGACGGGTAGGACTGTCTCGGTGCTGCACGCAAACGCTGGCAAGCAAAACCTCGATTCGCTCGTCCGATTTTGGGCACTTCAGAGTGGTGCTGCCAGCGCCCCTGGGCAATTCGATCTTCGAATCGCCACAATCGGTGACCAGGTTCTTGGATATAGCCCCGAGCAGAGAAAGCTGATTCCGGTGGATCCATTGGATCCCTCGGCCGTCGTGTTCGCCGTGAAAGGGAACCGCCATGCCGTTGCACTAAGCGCCGCGCATGGCTTGTTGACCTTTGCTGAACACGGTGCTGTTCATGCCGGCGCAGAAATTGTGAATCTGTGGGAGGTAGTCAAAGTTCGAGACGATATGAGATCGTATCACAATACCGACCTAGGGAATTATGCGACGATAGCAGAGGATGCTACGATCGGCTATACAAGCCCGACATTGTCGCTGCTCCTGCAGCCTTCATTTGACGCGCTCATGAAGCTAATGAAGGACTACGCTTGGAAGCTCTAGGCTTTTAGCCGGCATGGGCATCTTGGGACTGATATCGAGGGTTCGCCAAGCATTCAGAACCGGCGCTGCCAATCCGTCCCATCACTATGGTATGGTCTTCGATGGTACGTACGAGGCAAATGGCAGCGAGATCTCGGGCTTCGTCACCGATATCGCCGACGGCTTAAAGTATCCGCCCGTCGCGATCGTGGTGACACTGGACGGTGAAATCGAAGCTTCGGCTGAAGAGCTTGTCAGATCGGGGCATGGTTGGCGGTTCCAATTACAGTTCGCGAGGCCGCTCACCGCCGCCGATATACTAAAGGAGAGAATTAAGGTCTTTGCTCTCGATCATCGTGGAGGCAAGAGCCAACTAAAGATCGATGGTGCGATACAGCTCAGCTACGTTCGCGAGGCTTTCGCGCCACCGTCAGAAACGGAACTCGTTATCGACTTCGGATTGGGCGGCAAGAGCGTGGACTACGTGCGGGATGGTTGGTGCGGACAGGAACAGCAGCACACCTGGACCGAAGGTTGCCAGAGCACGATTTCACTGCCATTCCAGGCGCCTGGGTCGCGTTATGGTGTGGAGATTTTGGCGTGGCCTTTCATCGCCGCAGACACTCTTCCCGGGCAGACGATGCATGTCTGGATCGCTGACGTTCTGCTCAAAACGCTCCACGTCAGCGGGGGTCAGCATCTTTTGGAATTCGAGGTACCGCCGGAGCTCACGCAGGAAGGCTCAGCTCTAATTCGCTTGGATTTGCCGGATGCGACTGCCGTAAACGCCATCACTTCATCACCGGATGGACGGGTTCTTGCCCTTGCATTCAGGCGCCTCAGATTGAAGCGTTTCCTCGAAACAGAGGCTGAACTGGAGAACCGTAGAAGGGGTTTCTCTTAGCCATTTGTCGGGAGAAGGCCGGTCGCTACGGTGAGCGAATATTTGATCCGACTCGCTAGAAAATATGCTGACAAGCTAGACGCTGTAACGCCCGCCCTACGGCGCGCGTCGGTAAGCGGCTTTCTTGCCACCCTTGCGGATTGTCTCATAGCCGTTGTGTAGCAATATAGCTTCGACTTGCTGGTGATCGTATCCTTCGATGTCATCATAACAGAGACTTGTGCCTGCCATGTACCGTCCATTCAATATGAAGCGCGTAGCTGTGAGAACAGCACCTAAGGTGTGCTGTCCGTCGAAGTGCACGAACGCGTACTCGTTGACGACCTTTTTCCCTTTGTTTGCGTAGATGGGGACTCCATCAGCGAAGCGGCGAAAGAACTCCGTGTCCTCAAGATTGAAGAACACGAAATTAATCCGCTTACCTCGGACATATTCATAAATTCCGGGAAGTGTCTCGTCTCGCATAGCATTGTGGTAATCGAAATCGTCCCGGTGATCCTCCGTAACCATGTAGGGCATGTGGCCGTAGCAATCCAAAGATAGAACAGTAGCGGCCATGCCGCGCTTGGCTACTCCGTCAAGAATGACTTTGATCCCACCGCCGCGTCGCAATCCGATTTCGCAAAATATGCCTTCCGCTGGAGCTAAAGCTACCGCTTCGGCCAAGATATCATATTCGGCGCTATCCGGTTCGAAAAGCCTAGATGCGGGGGCGGCGTCGGACATAGGTTATTTCCCTGGGGTTGCAGGCAACCCTTAGCACGGGGGACGGACAAAGCGAACGGCTTACGACCTGTCCTACCGCTCCCCTATCGCCGCTACCGCAGCCGAGACCGACGCCGCCCTCGAACCACGGCCGTACTGTTCCGCAAACTCTGGGCCAGTCTCGCCGCGTGCAACGTCCGCGAAATCCAGCATCCGCTGGTCCCGCCCGCCACCGCGGGCCGGCCGATCGCGTCGCCCCGCGGTGCCTGCCAACCAGATCCGCCGCCTCAACGAGGCACTCGTTCGGGCGGCACCAGCCGGAGTTGTGGCGCAGTCACCCCTAGATGTAGGATGCATCGGGGCAAAGGAGGAGCGGATGTTTGCCGTGGTCGCGGATCTGGGGAAGCTAACGCAGTGCATCCTGACGGCTCCGATGGAGCTGAGCGCAGCGGTCGCCTTTGCCGAGCGCTATCGCGAACAGCATCCGGACGCTACTCTCGATATACGACTGGTGACCGGGACCAGTGCGACGCGACCGGTCTTTATGCCAGCCGCCGGAGCTGGTGCAGGCTCAGTTGGAGCACTAGAAAATAATGCACACTAAATTCCCGCTTGACTTCAACTCGCCCGACGGGGAGGTCGCGAATCTACTTGCACGAAGGGAGCATGGCGAACGGTGGGACAGTCTGACTGCCGACGAGATGCTCGCCACCTATGACCGATGGCGCTCGCTGATCGATCTGGACAACGATGGACGTGCGAACGCCGAGCAACACGTGCTTATCACTGAAGCACGCTCGGAATGGCAGCGCGCGCTTTGGGATGCGATGATGCCGCAGGCATCGACTAAGCGATCTGCTCATGTGGGGTTTGTCTGAAGAGCACGGTGAAGGCGTCGCCTTATGTATCTCGTGACTCAGGACATCGGCACTGAACGCCAGCATGCGCTGATGGAACTTTCGACGCTGGGTGCTGCGATCCGAGCATGCGAGGGTCTTCGCGAACAATGGGAGCTGCGGTGCCCCGGCCACACCCTTTGCGTGCGGCTCAATTTGGACGTGCTGAACCTCTTCAACATCGAGCCCGACACGTCTGGAGTGACACTTTGGCCGCTGCGTCGTGATCTACAACCTGAGGCTAGCTGGCCTTGAGATCCCTTCGCTGGCCCTCATTCGCGACTTGCCGCTCCCCCGGCATCACACGCGACTGCCGTCTACCTCTTCGATGGCATAGTAGTGCGCGGGTATGATGTCGTCCAAGGGTCCGCGCGGTCCAACGGCCGGCTCCCTATGCCCCACACGATCTATCATACGTGCTCGATAGGGAATGCTTACTCGCGGATGATTGGCAGACATGAGCACTCACATCTCCCCTTATGTGCGGCAGGTGGAGCGAAAGGACGGCCTATTCGGGTCTAATGTGCCCGGACACGGCTTCGAGCCATTCAAACTGAACAGCGAGCCGGCAAGGGGTTTGCACGAGGATGGGTGCCCAACCAGATCTACAGTGGACTGGCGCCATTTGTGCTATAGGAGTTGCATCATATGGATGGGGCCAAGGCTCCCGGTTTGCGCGGAAGGTTTGGCGTGTCTCCTCGCCGTGGTCGCGCCGCCGCCGGTGACGGAACTGTCAGGCTTCCAAGTACTGACCAATGGTGGATAGATGGACAATGACCTTGGTCTGGTAGCAATGGCGTTGACGTCGCCGTTTATTGACGACGATCTGTTTCGGCGACATTTTTTGGTGAGCGTGACGGACGCTAGAGCAGCCGAGCTTTACTGCAAGCTCGCGCCTGCTCTGAGGCCATCGATATCGGTGCTGTTCGATGCGCCGTTCTACATGGAACGCAATCCGGACGTCTACAACACCACTGCCGATGGGCTCTTACATTTCGTCCTGTTCGGTGTGCGCGGCAGGCGGCCGCCTCACCCGCTGATCGATTTGGATCACATCCGCGAGCAGCGACGCGGCATCCTACCAGATGCCCCGACCATCGGGGACCTGTGGCACATCTTGGACAACAACCTGGCCGATCCGAGTCCGTATTTCAGCGTCTCGCATTACAAGAGCCAGCTTCGCGACGTGACTGTTCATGGCAGCCTGCTCAAGCACTTTCTGCGGGAAGGCATTGCGACTGAGCTGAGACCCAATCGGTTCCTTGACCCGATCTGGTATTGCAACCAGCCGCCCAGAAGCGACGATACGCTCAGTGCTATCCGGCACTTTGTCCTGCAAGGTGATAGGGAAGGCCGGCCGCCCAGTCAGAACTTTGACAGTCAGCATTACCTTCGCTCGCATCCAGACGTGGCAGCCGCGGGGATGCCGCCGCTCTGGCACTATCTCACCAGAGGGATCGACGAAGGCAGGACCTACAGGCCGCTCAGCTTGCAGCCCGAGGAGGTTGCCTCCGGCACCAGTGTCCCGAGCGAATTGTATTCGGATGAAACGATCTGGCGGGACGCGCGCACATTCAATTATGTGCTTGGCACAGAAGGGGCGTCAGCCAAACTCGCGGCGATGGAGCGGGAAGCTTGCGTGAGCGGGAACAACAAAGAGGCGCACAGGGCGCAGTTGACAGCGACCGCGCTTCGGCTGCTGCACCGGGCATGGTCGCGCCAGATCGACGACCCAAAGCTGCTGCACTACTTGACGATTCGAGGTTATGCCCCAGACGACAGTTAGGTCCGGGGTCGCCGTTTGCGGTACGCACCAGACGCAGGCGGAGCGACCGGCAGCGGCCTGAACACCCCGAACAATGTGTCTTTCACCCAGGTAGGCATATCTTTGGCCGCGACTGCCTTGTAAACGTACTGCTGGAGGATGCAGCCCTGCAGCGCTGCTATGATGGCCGGGACACGGGCCCGACACACTGCGTCGAACTGCTGCTTGGTCAGAACACTGTCGTGATCTTCTTCCATGGCGGTCACCTGAATGGAGCTGTAGCTTATCGCCATGGATGACGGATGGCAACGAACCGCACTGTGTCCTGCCGACAGCACAGCACGCTGCGGGCAACATATGTGCGATAATAAAACCTACTACACGGTCGAGAACGAGACTGGCGGGAGGCTGAATTCGCTCGGACATGGTCGCTGATATGCGTGGGAATTACAGGCTGGAATGGATGGGAAGCACAGGATGCCCGCTTCCGAATCCGTACTCACCCTCATCATCGACGAGTTCGAGGTACGAGTGACGGTGCGCCAAGCCATTGTCCAAGAGGGCAAGTTGCGCTATGTGGCACTACAAAATATCTTCAGCGTCCAGATCGAGCCGCCTGCACAGTTTGACCCAACTTCGATAGTTTGACCGATGAGCCCGCGCGAAAGGCGCGGAAGACTGCGGGTTTCACGACGACGGCCCGAATTGTGGTGCAAAAGTCGGCCTGGAAGCGGGTGAATAACTCGCGAATTCGCTTGACCAGTTTCGATTCTGCGTGGTGGCCTAGTTGCAACAGGTTGCCGCGCCATGTTCGTTCGCGTCAAGAGGATCGGGCCGTATGAACACCTCTATCTGGTGGAGAACGTCCGCGAGGGCGGACGCCATGTCCAGCGCATCATCAAGGCGCTCGGACGGCGGGACGCCGTCGAGAGCTCCGACCTGCTCGACGGACTAATCGCCTCCGCCGCGCGTCACTCCCGCCGGTTGATCGTGTTGTCCAGTTTCTATCGCGGCGAGCTGGCGGAACTGCGTCGGCGCAGTATTGGTCCTGATCTGGTGTTCGGCCGGCTCTGGGTCGAGACCGGTTGTCGCGACGTACAGCGCCGTCATCTGGTTGAGCGTCGCTTCGGCTTCGATGTCGAGCGTGCGATCTACCTCACCGTGCTGCATCGATTGATGGTCTCCGGCTCCGATCGCCATGCCAGCACCTGGCAGCACAGCGTACATCTACCGGGGGCCGATGCGCTGACGCTCGATCATGCCTACAAGGCGATGGCGTGGCTGGGAGAGGACATCGCGACCAAGCCAGCCAGCCAGGTGCGCTGCCGCACCGAGGTGATCGAAGAAGCGCTCTACCACCACCGCAGGTCGCTGTTCGGCGAGCTCTCGGTTGCCTTCTTTGACACCACCTCGCTGTATTTCGAAGGCCAGGGTGGCGCCACGCTGGGCCGACGGGGCTACTCGAAGGACTTCCGCCCACAGCTGCATCAGGTCGTGCTGGGCATCGTGCTGGATGAGAATGACCGGCCCATCGCCTCCTTCCTCTGGCCTGGCAACACCGCCGATGTCACCACTCTACTGCCGGTGGTCGCGCGCCTGCGCCGCCGCTTCGGCGTCCGTCATGCCTGTGTGGTCGCCGATCGAGGCATGATCAGTGCCAGCACCATCACGGCGCTGGAGGCACAGGGCATCGACTACATCCTCGGCGTGCGCGAGCGGACGCTGCGCGAAATTCGCCAGACCGTGCTCGAGGATAACGGCGTGACAGTGCCACTCGTCATCCCACGCCAGAAGGGCGAGACCAATCTGGCGGTGAACAATGTCGAAGTCGCGGGCCGGCGCTATGTGGTCTGCCGCAACGAAGAAGAGGCACGCAAGGATGCCGAGACCCGCGCAGCCCTGATCGCCGGCCTGGAGCGCAAGCTGGCGCAAGGTGACAAGGCACTGGTGGCCAATGCCGGGTACCGGCGGTTCCTCTCGGCGCCGGCCGGCCATGGCTTTGCCATTGATCCTGACAAGGTGGCCGCTGACGCGCAGTTCGACGGTGTCTTCGTGCTGCGCACCAACATGAAACTGTCGGCACTGGCGGTGGTGCTACGCTACCGAAATCTGCTGGTGGTGGAGCAGAGCTTCTTGGTAGCCAAGACGCTGCTCGCCACACGACCGGTGTTCCACCGCACCGATGCCGCAAACCGCGGCCACATCGGCTGCACCTTCCTCGCCCTGCTGCTGCGCAAGGAGCTCCTCGATCGGCTGGCCGCACACCGCGCACCGATGCCGGAGTGGCAGCACATCATTGACGATCTGCTCGATCTCAGCGTTGTCGAAGTCGAACAGGACGGCCGTCGTGCCATCCTGCGCACCGCACCCAGGCCAAGCATCGATCCGATCTGCCGTGCTCTACGACTCACGTTGCCGCCCACCTTTCAGGAGATGCCGACAGCCCCGAGAACCCAAGCTCCACACTGAGCAGCAGCGTGGTGCCTAAAAATCTAACGCATTGATATGACGAGCCGTTTACGCTGAAAGTGCGGAAGTTGGGTGAAAGTCGATGAGGGGTGCGCCGGGGAGAAAGCGCCGCCCTCTGACATCCTGTCAATCGCATCTGACTAATCAGGTGCCGTTTGGATTCTTCGTCGATAAAGTAGGTGGCACGCTCAGCATTACCGGGATCGCCAAACGCGGCCCTAAGCCGCGCCAGGTCGCCGGCAGATCGCCGCATCGGCACGCTCCGCCGCCACCGACGCGGGCGCGCTCCCGCTTCAACCCGTTCGCAGGACGATCTTCCGCACCGGGCGGCTGCTCGCGCCCTCAATGCCGGTCAGCAATTCCACCCGCCCGGCCCTGCCGCCGCAGCCGTCGTGGCGCATCCGCGCGATGATGTCGCGGATGTCGCGTTGTGCAGTGTGCGCCTCGTTCAGCATCCGGTCCTTGCCGCAGCGGTCGCAGGTGATGCGCATGAACCACGACGGGAACGCGCTGAACGGCTCGTCGAGGACCTCGGCGCCGGAGGGCAGGGGATGGTCGCCATAGCTGCGCCAGTGCCGCTTCGGGACCGGGCTTGCGGTCATCGCCGCTTCGGAGGCAGTGGGCCGCCCGGCCGCACATTCCTGGCGAAGAACGCCCGTACCCGCGCCATGGCCTCCGGATCCTCGTCGCGCACCGCTGACCGTTCCTCCGCGCGCAGCAGCTTCAGTCGCTTCCGGCTGGTGGTGGAGACGATCGCCGACTCCTTCCCATCGTCGGGATGCCGTGCCGGCTGGTGCTCGGGGCGGTTGCCGGGTTTCGACAGCTGCACGACCGCCGGCACCTCCAGCGCGACCGCCTTCCGCTTCCGGGGCGGGCGCTTGTAGCGGTAGGTCGTGGTGACGATGCGGGTCATGGCGGCCTGTTTCGGACCACATGCCAATGATGCTCGCAGACGCTATCGGCGATGTCAGCCTCGATAGCGTCTCCAACTATGCGGCCCTGGATGGACACTGAGGCCCCCTGGTCGCCGGTGGAGGAGATCTCGTCGAACGATCCATCCGGATGGGGTTCGAAGCCAATGGACGTGTTGTGCAGTCTGCTATTGGTGAACGTCAGCGCTTCGCCGCGGATGGTGACGGATACGTCATCCTCGGTCGGACATCTTTGGTTTGAGCCTTTGGTCAGCACTCGCTTCCCGGTGTAGACGCCGTCGAACTTGTTCTCGGCACCCAAAGCGGGGTCCACGATGGCAAGACCGATCATCACGCACAGCCCCAAAACCATCAGGTGCCAGCACCTCGGCGGGCGCTTGTAGCGATAGGTCGTGGTGACGATGCGGGTCATGCTGGGCGGCCTGGGAACAGATAGCGCGCTATGATGGCCATGATGAACATCGAACACCAGATGGAGCTGTCGACCCCGCGCTCGATGGCGCGGACCAGCTTCCGGGTGCACGCATGGCGCAAGGCGTTCCGCCACGCCGGGGATGCCGACCTGGGTGCGCTGATCGCCGGCGGCCGGGGCGACGTGCCGCTGATCCAGACACGGTGGAGGTGTGGAAACTGCGGATCGAGGCTGGCCGGATTTTGTCGTTGTGGGATCTCACATTTCCGGCCGGTCCGCGTCGATCGCGGGATGATCGGTTCGGCACTCCGATGCCTGCTGAACACACCCCGTTTGCGCTAAATGAAGTAGCAACGACCCGGCGCTTCGTTGGAAGACCGGCATATCATGTTACGCCAACCTCCCGTCACAACGCCGGAGCAACTCCGAGCCTGGGGGGCCCAAGTCCGGAAATGGGCTGCGCAGACCCCCCATCACGACACGGCTGCGGCCCTGCGCCGGCTGGCTGACCAACTGGAGAAGCTGGCCGGCCCGAAAGCGTCGGCTCCTCCCAGCCACCCCAGCCGAGTTCCCGAGCCGCCTGGGCCAATTTGACATAACGCCCCAACGCCGGCCCTCCGCCGAAACCCTGCTGCAAGCCGATCGAGCGCATCGTCGCATCATGCGATTTCCTCTCCCTGCGGCCCCCTGGCCGCTTCCCGACACACAATTGCAGTGATCGGGCTTCTGGTAATGGCAGGTTGCGCCATCGAGGTTTCACGGAATGCCGACATGGTGCCGATGAACGACGCGGCGAGAGTTGCCGGCATCCCAAAGCTTAACGTGGCGCTCTACGGCACTGGGTAAGGCTCAGCTACAGTGACAATGCCGGATGGGATCGTTCCTAAATGGCCACTACCGCCTGGCGGTGGGCGGCGCTGTAGCCACCGGAATAGGGATCGCCAGTGGCCCTAGAGGAACGGCATTTGTGAGCGGCTCCTCCGACGTCGTCTCGCTGCAAAGCCCTTTCACGCTGCTGGCGATAGACCAGGGAGCACGACGATGACGTGCGAAGGGACAGCAGGTGGCCAAGGTCATGGTGGCGCGGTCTGCACGACCAATCACGGCGCTCAATACCAGATGATGTTCTGATGCGATTTTCTACTACCCGCGGCCCTGGTCGCGGTCCCGCTGGCCGGCTCTGCTGCAGCCGTGAATGCACGCAGTGCATATGGATGATGCACAGCGAGAAGAATGGTAGCGCCAATGTTTGCAAACAGTAGGGATAGACCTCATGGGGCGTGCTCTCCGGCGTACTGATGGCGCA
>Ga0206907_1056_pt1 | contig 16059 bp, 14 predicted proteins | sample Alteio_BWOrgHeat_80_FD_152951 | JGI IMG/M metagenome (GOLD analysis project Ga0206907, IMG submission 152951) | Enriched cells from forest soil in Barre Woods Harvard Forest LTER site, Petersham, Massachusetts, United States -... | ecosystem: Environmental > Terrestrial > Soil > Temperate forest >...
AGCGGCTGAGACCGGAAACGAGGACGATCCCACCACTCCCTATGATGAGAGCATTACACTCAAGAATGGTCATCGCATTGGATATGCTCAGTATGGAAAAAAAGGAGGCACACCTATTTTTTATTTCCATGGATTTCAAGGATCACGAAAAGAGCCTCTTTTGTTTACAACCAATGAAGAGCTAATTGAGGCTGGGTATGAGTTGTTCGCTATCGAACGTTCAGGCATGGGATTATCAACGTTTTTTAGTTACCGGTTAGAGGAGTGGCCAACAATTTTCGAAGAGATCGCGAATTTGATTTTAGGTCCAAAGAACAAATTTTATGTTACTTCCTATTCGGCTGGAGGGGCTCATGCGCAGTTGATAGCGGCCTCAGACCTGTTTAAAGATCGTCTTCTTAGTGACCCCATCGTTTTTTCTGCTCCATCCCCCACTATACGATTCAGAGATCGCTTATCCTATCCTTTAGCAAACCATATAATTCTATTTGTCTCAAAATATTCTATTTGGCTTCCCCCTTTCCGATGGCTTTTACGAGTTGTAGTGACACACTTCTTTATGAAGCAAATTTTTAACAATTGGAAAGGTCATTTCAAAAACTGGATTAAAAAAGGCGAAGCACCAGTGGATGTTGCCATTCTTGATGAACCTGGAACATCCGAACGTATGCAAGTTGTTCGACGATCCGCTTACCCAAATAAAAAGATCGATGGGGTTGCACAAGATCTACAACACCTCGCCGTATTTCGAACGATGGGGCGTGTTATCCGTGTTAATGGCCCAGAAGACACGATTGTGCCGATAAGGGTTTGGTATAAGTGGAAGGAGCAAACAAGGGATTGGCCAGCAATGATTGTTATGCTAGGAGAGGGACACCGCTTTATACATCATTACTTTCTCCACATTTTAAATCACGTTATCAAAGGCAAAGATTTGGTATTGAGGTCTAAAGAGTTAGCCTTAGCAGCTTAATTTTCTTTGCAGACTCTTAGTATTCTTATTCACATCTTTATTCGAAAGGGTTAACGATTTTTAGCCCAGAGATATTTTGCCCCTGCTGCATATCTTCGGTATAGAGAATTTTGCATCCACCAGAAATCGCCGAAGCAATAATTTGAGCATCATAAAAGCGATAGCCCGTCGTTTGTTGCAAATCCAGTGCTTCTCGAACCAATGCAGGACTTGGGAATATATCGCAGAGAGGAATCAAAACCTGATCAAGGTAATTTTTTGCATCCGACAGACTTAAGGGGTGCGCAAATTTGTGCAATGCAACATTAAAAAACTCCTGAATAACCTGAACACTGATTAGTCCTACATGAGCAGTCAAAGCCTTTTCAATTAAGGCCGATGTCTTCTCTTTTTTCTTTGGAACACGCCCATCAAATGAATAAATGAGGATATTGGTATCTAAAAAGTATTTATCGTTCATTCATTTCTTCTCGACCGAATTTTTTTCCAGGATGGATATGCTGCAGTTGATTCATGAGACGTCGATAACTTCCTGATTGGTGAGTAGAACCCACATAACGTGCGAGCCATTCGCGAAACAGATCGTTTAATGATTTTCTTTGTTCCTGAGCTCGCAAACGTGCTTTGCGAATTAAGGCCTCATCTGCGGTTAATGTAATATTTTTAATCATCCAGCCTCCTTTAACACTAAAACAGTGTACACTGAATTAGTGTTAAAAGCGAGCTATTAAAGGCCAATAGATTTAATTCCGACTATAAGACTTTAACATCTGATCATTGACTGGAATTCTCAAATGAATCACGGAGAATGTATATTTCAGTTTTGGAGTCTTTTGTTCTAAAGGTCGGGAGATGGCTTTGGGCTCTTCTTTAATAGTGGCCATAATAAGTCGTGATGTTTGCATACATAAAAAGAGCGAGAAAAGTGCGGTGAATACTGAGAGGATGAAGAGCATGCTAAGTAGGGACATAATCGTTTTCTCCTTAATGTAATTAGAATCTAATTCACTATGCCGCCATTTCATAATGATCGCCATGAGCCGCAAGGCTAATTGTGGAAGACTATAGACCTATACGCTTCGCAGGCCTTTTTGGCTTGTGGGTCTTTAAGCTGTCTTTTTTGCCCTAAAACCCTATATATTCTCTGATGAGAACACTTTAGACTCCCTTTATACCTATGCTTCCCTATTTACACCGTTTCGTTTCACTACTACTCCTGTTTAGCCTTCTCGCAGATTCTGCTAGAACGGCAGCTATCAGTCATCAAGTACAAATTTCTTACTTACCGACAACTGCATTTTTTGAGGAGCAAGCATTTGCTAATCAAGCATTAGAATCCCATTATTCTTTGAACCAAACACATAGCGCGGTATTAATGGGAATGACCTCCGATTTTCGAACAATGTACGAACAGGCGAAGCAAAATGGTCATCCTGAAACGGTTTCAGAAAATCTTGCACCTAAAAGAGAAGAGCAACGATATCGAGTGGATCCTTTCCAACAGTTTTCAACCGAGCAACGACGTGAAATGGCAGAGATGTGGCATTGCATTCGAGGAGTAACCCCAGAAGCTGGTCATCAGGCATTCTCCAACGTAGTTCCCGGGTATGGAAATCTATTTAGCAATGACGATCACCCTAGCTTTATTCAACAATTTCGACACAATACAGCCCAAGCATTCGCCAGCGCACATATGTACGTGTTGAGTATTCATCAAAATAAAAGCGGAGAATTGATTGAAGAATGGCGTTCTTCAACTTGGGATGAACGAGAATCGCTCTATCAACTTAGTCTGCGAATCACAGACGTCTTCTTAGATGCTTATGCTAAAGCACTTCTCATCGATGAAGTTGCGGACTCTGAAGCGATTTTAATGGCCTGGTGTGCCGCTGTCATTGAACATGCAGCTCACAACCGAAACGTTCGAACAGCAACTGACTGGAATGAAGAAGTAAATGGACGACGGGTGATGGGGATGGGTACTTCAGATAATCCTTCAGATCTTGATTCTCTTATCGCGCAAATTCGTGATGCTTATCGCAGTCCAGAAAAACTCGTCAAGCTTATTCCAATGTTAGTCAAATTCGATCTTAGGGAGCCACGTATTACTGAAATTTTAAGTTTATTGATGAAGCACAGTGATCTGAATGTACAAGCCATTTCTCGTTATATTCTTCTTAAGACGAATTCTTCCCTCATTCCAGATCAAACTGCGGTTCTTTATTTTCCAGGGACGAATCGTCTTATTTCAGTAGACCAATGGATTCCTTTTTCATGGATTGATCCATTTTTCACTGATCCCAAAGCGAATGAGATAGAAACTCCCATACAGAACGTTTCATTTTTTGCTAATGCAGACATACAAACGATTGTCACACTTTCGGAAAATGCAACTGTCGTTCGCGGCGTCGCAGGTCACTATGATTCTGAGGACTCACTCTTAAGACTGCCCAATGGTTCAGTATTAAAACTCGATTCTCTGCGTTACCCATTACCAAAGAGAGATCGCTGGATTCGAATCTTACGTTTTACACCACCGTTTCGTTCGGACTCCACTGTACTTCCAGCACTAAAAAATCCTTATCAAGTGCTCAGTGCAAGGGTTGACATTCCTTCAGCCGTATTGCCCTTGGTGCTACCATGCGTTCTTACACTGGATGAACGACTTGTACTTGAAATGACTTACGGCATTAATGGTCCACGTATTGAAGATCTTTCTGCAATTGCAAGGCATTTGAAGTCAATTATGGGGCCTATGTATGTGCTTCCTAATATTTCTGAGTTGCGCAAACAATCCCTAAAAAAGTTGCAGCAATTCATGATTGCGGTCTTTCCCACATCATTGTGGCCTGCCATGGACCTGAATGAATTAGTTGCTAATGCTTTAGGTTCTAACGTGAGTGCAACCGACATCGAATCTCAACTGAGTTCGTTGGGCTTGACAGAACAAGACTTACGTCAGGCCATGGTTCATCGCTTTAATTTGCTATCGCCCTCTTATCAAGTGTATTTCCGAAAAGCGTGGGAACGTTCGCCTTGTAACGCCCTAAAGAGTTTGGCTCACGGACAACATACGAAACTTCACTGTACTCCATCAGGTCTGGCTACGTTACGTGCACCGTTAGCGTGGATGGAAACACCTATTCCAGAGACAGAATTAATTGGAGGATGGAAAAAGAAAAACCTTTGGCTCAAAAAGCTCCCAGCAGGAGAAAATCGTTCTTTGGAATGGATGTGGGTTCCTACTCTGCGACGCTGGATAATAACAACTATAACCGGATCCGACTTACAACGTCCCATTTATCTCAAAACTGTGCTGGATGGGAATCAACCCACTATTATTTACTTGGGGGCTCATGTGACTCGTGAACAACTAAGGGAGTGGGGATCTTCCTTATTTTGCGCTCGAATCTATTCGCAACTCACTCCCATTGGAGCTCTTTATCTCGCCAATGAAACACAAAATGGGATCACATTGGAAATTGACTATAAGTGGGCCGCTCACTCTGAAGCGCTGATTGAAACAACACTGAGTCAGGATGGTATTCCAAATGTTTTTCACATCCTCGGAGAAATAAATGCTTTTTCGCCACTGATGGCAGTTCGTCGAAATAAAGAAGGAAATGTCATTCAATATTTATATTCAAATATGCGTTTTCCGACTGATCTCGTCGCACGTCTTCATGAGATGTTCGGTCCTTATTGGCTTATTGGATACCATAGAGCCGCGAATGCCTCAGCTACTCAACTAGCAGGTATGCGGTTTGCTAAAACATCCAATAACCCTGGCTCTCGTCTAGATCAAGATGTAAATGCTGAAGTTTATATAGCAGCATCGGGACAACCGGTTCTCTACGTACAAGAAAAACGATCACCTGATTATTTGCGCTGTCTACAAATTCGAAATGTTAAAGGAGAGGTGGTTCGCACAGTAGGTACTTATATCGAAAGTGTAAATGACATTCAATTGCAAGAAGCCGTAGCAGAGGCTGACTCTATTAAAGGATCTGTGACCATAACTCGTGTTTTCATTAAAGATGTCATTAATAAGCCCTACCGCCAAATTACACTCAATAATCAAAAAATCCGAATTCCCTCGAACATTTTTCCGATTGAGCGATGGAGAACAATTCCAGAAGCAGAGTTGGTATTCCTTCCTAATTGAACATCAGGAGATCCCATTCCGGTAAAAGTTAGAGTAGGTGAATATCGTTCGGACGGTCTGTATGATTATGAAAATACAATCTTTAGCGCTGTACGTGAATATACTTTAGTACCAGACCCCGCTGGAAACTATTATTCCCCCTCCTCCTTTATCGATTTGGAAGATGTTAAAGAAATGATTCAAACTCAAGGAAGAGAATTTGCATCTAGAGCAGATAGTTCTCTCTCTCGTCGACGAGAGTTAGCAGAAGCAATGTAGCCCTAATCAAATTAAGCTTTGGGCCCCTTTTCGAGCTTCCGAATAGCATCCATTACCAACGAGGGTTCTTTTAACGATAGAAGTTGTTTAACAAATTTTTCTTTCTGGAATAGCGCTGAGGCCGTAGCGAGAAACGCCAAATGGTCCTGAATATTTTCTGACGGCGAAACAAAAAGAAAATAAAAATGAATGGGTTGTGCCTTGCTATTTTTAGGATCGTGAATTCCGGCACTACAAATGCCTAATGCCGCAGAAATCTGTTTGATAGCAGGAATACGCGCGTGAGGAAATGAAACGCCAGGCGCAATAATTGTGCTGCCAATTTCTTCTCGATCAATAATGGCTTTCAATGCCAAGGTGGGATCGGGTAAGTCTAAAGAACCGATGAGTTGGCCAATGACTTGTTGTTTAGAGGGAGCGGAATCGTAAATAAAGATGTTATTGACTTTAAGCGTGTTCGATAATCTCATTTTCTTGTCGATCATGTTTTTAACCTACCTTTTCAGGAAAAGAGCTGTGTCGGCTTTTCCAATATTCCGTCAAGATTGGGACAAATGAAAGCACGATAATGACTAAAATTATTTTATGAATATGTTTATCAATATGCGGAATAGAAGATCCTAGGAAATAGCCTCCTAAAACCATCGAAAAAACCCAAGCAATCCCTCCAATGATGTTATAAGTAACAAATCGGCCATAGGCCATTTCCCCCACTCCAGCGACGACAGGTGCAAATGTCCTGATGATGGGGACAAAGCGTGCAATAACGATTGTTTTGGCACCATAGCGCTCATAAAAAGATTTCGCTCGGAATAAATGCTTTTTATGAAAGAAAAACGAATTTTCTTTTGTAAAAATTTTGGGACCTACCCGACGACCGATCGCATAACTTAATGAATCACCTATAATCGCAGCTAAGCTTAATTCGGTTAGTAGTACGCCGACATTTAGAAACTGGGCTGCAGATAAAAGACCAGCGGTTACCAAAAGAGAATCTCCCGGCAAGAAAAATCCGGCCATGAGTCCTGTCTCGGCAAAAATGATAGCTGTTAATGCAGGGTGTCCACCCCATCGAATGAGTTCATCAAAATGATAGAGCTTCTGGAAAAAATCAAAAATCATAGCGAGTAAGCAAGAAGTAAGAAGTAAAGGCATTCATTTTAATTTCACTGACTCGCTTTTTGCTTCTCGTTTTCTCACTTGTTCTTTTGAATTTCTTCAGAGAGAATAACGGCTTCGGCAACTTCCTTCATTGATTTCCGACGATCCATAGCTTGCTTTTGAATAATACGGAAAGACGCTTCTTCGGAAAGTCCTTGTCTGCGCATTAAGATTCCTTTTGCACGCTCTACCAACTTTCTTACTTCTAGAGCTTCTTGCGCTTCAACGGCTTTTTCAAGAGCTCGCGTATGCTCAATAGCTACAGCTGCTTGATTAGCGACGGCTTGAACCAATTGAATTTCCTCTTCGGTAAATACATGAACTTTTGCTGTGTAACAATTAAGAACGCCAATCGCCTTTTCTTTCGTCAACATCGGAACAATCAGAAGGGATCGCAATCCCTCTTTCTTTGCAATAGACGGATAAGCATATTGACTTTCCCCTAATACATCAGAGATCACAATAGGTTGACGTTCTTGAATGGCCCGGCCAGAAACACTCGCCGTGACACGAATAGCGGCCTTTGAACGATATTCCTCGCTCAAACTTTGTGTCGCTTCGATCTTTAATTCTTTTGTTTTCTCATCGAGAAGCATTAAGGAGCAGATCTTAGATCCCATGAGTTCTGCAGTCATCGTTACGATGAGTTGCAAAATTTCCCGAATATAAACCCCTTGCGAAATAGATTTGGATACTTTTGCTAAAGCATTAATTTGCTTGGCTCGGAGTTGCGCTTGGTCGAATAGACGAGTATGTTCTATAGCACCTGCAATTTCATGAGCAATCGTCTGGGCAAGATTGACCTTGGCCTCTGAGTGTTTTCGGGGCTGTTTGTAATGGAGATTAATGACCCCAACAACATCATTTTTTAAAAGAATGGGGACGGAGATGAACGCCTCATAACGATCTTCTTTAAGTGCATTAAAAAATTTAAATCGAGGATCTTCGTTCGCATTCTCATTGAGAACAACAATTTTTTTCTTTTCTGCGACCCATCCGGTAATTCCTTCGCCTAATTTAAGTCGAATTTTCCCCACTTGAGCGGCATGGGGGTGAGGACTATGACAACCTCTCAAAACGACTTCATGATGTGCCTCATCAAAAAGATAGATAAGTACGGAATCCGCCTCTAGTTCTTTAGCAATAAGCTCAGAGAGTTCTTGCAATAAATTATCAAGACTCGTCGTTGTATTCGAGATTCGACTAATCGCCATTAACATTGCGATTTGATTATCTTTTTCTTTAAGTTGTTCCTTTAACGAGAGAGGCATTTTTCCATTTTACATCAGTTTAAAGCGTGTTACGCCTTGAAGGTTACCAATTTTGAACATGCAGAGTCGGATTGACCTCAATTTTATTTTTTGAATGATGTGCGTGAGTTTTCCATTTGTAATAACCCGCAGAAGCAATCATGACAGCATTGTCAGTACAAAAAGAACGATCAGGTAAAAAGATTCGAAATTTTTCTTGAAGCGCTGCTTTTTCAAACGCCAAACGCAACGCACGATTGGCTGCAACGCCCCCTCCGACGACGATAGAACGTAGGCCATAGGCTTTTGCGGCGCGAATCGTTTTTTGTGTTAGTACATCAACCATGGCCTCTTGAAATGAAGCGCAGATGTCAGCAATTGAAACAGGTCTGTTCTTTGACAGCTTCGATGTCGGTGATGCAATAAAGTTGGATACGGCTGTTTTGATTCCACTAAACGAAAAATCATGGGTCCCTGGAATCCAAGAACGAGGGAAAGAAATGGCTTGAGGATTTCCCTTCTGTGCTAATCGATCAATCGAAGGCCCTCCGGGAAAAGGCAATTGCAAACGGTTAGCCACTTTATCAAAGGCTTCCCCTGCTGCATCATCGCGCGTTGCCCCAATACGCTCATATTTTCCATAACCGCGAAAAATGAGAAGTTCTGTATGTCCACCGGAAGCAATGAGACCTAAAAATGGAGGTTTTAATCTTCGATGTTCTACCAATCCAGCAAAAAGATGGCCTTCGAGGTGATTAATCCCAATAACAGGAATTTTTTTGGCTAACCCCCAAGCACGTGCTGTAACAACACCAACTAATAGTGCGCCAACAAGTCCAGGGCCTGTCGTCACCGCAACAGCATGAATAGGCTTATTGGCTTTTCGTAAAGCTTCATCGAGAATATCGTTGATGCGTTCCACATGAGAGCGACTGGCCAATTCAGGGACAACACCTCTAAAAGATCGATGCACAGACCATTGAGAGGCAACAACGGTACTTTTAATTTTTCGACCATTCTCGACCACCGCAGCAGCGGTCTCATCGCAGGAAGTTTCAATCCCTAAAATGTTCACGTGGGAGTTCGATAAAGATCTGTGAGAGGAACAAAATCTATTCCTTGTTCTTTAAGCTCAGGAATCATCTTAGTGAGCACTGGAATCAGTTGTTTGCGTCTGAAATGTCCAATCGCAACACTTTGACCTTTATAAAAAGCTTTTTGGGCTGCTTTCTTCAATTGAGAGGTGATGGCTTCGACAGTATCTTGATTGTCCAAAAAGGTGTCATTTTCTAAGCAGGGTACGGTATATTTTTTGGCTGCTTTACAAACAACAGACGTTTTTGCTGTATGAGAATCTAAGAAAAAAAGGTCCTGAGCTTTTACAAAAGGCATTAATTGGTCCATTTTCTCCTGATCACTTGTAAATGCGGATCCCATATGATTATTTAATCCACGAGCATGAGGGACCATTGAAAGAGCCCAAGAAAGATGTTTGCTCAATTCAACTTCCGACATAAGAACGGTTAGTGCAGAACTTTCAGGATGCGCGTGGGTTTCGGGTAAGGGTTCCATGGGCATATGTAAGATAACCGTATTCCCTGATCCATAGACCTTTTCTGCCAAATCACGTGAATGAGGAACGCCCGGTAATACCGCAAATGTCAAAGGAATTTGGAGATCCTTAAAATGCACAAAAGGGGCTTCGGCATATCCGACATCATCGATGACAATCGCCAAACTAGCCTTTTTAAAAACCGGTTTTCCCTCGAGATGAACCTTCTTGTTGATTCGTTGATTTGCTGGAATTGTTATGAACCAAATCCGTTGAAGAACAAAATGATATTTCGCGATCTCAAAAATGGTTCGCGTTGGAGTTTCATCTCGGCGAACGGCTCGACATCCGTATTGCTGAACATCTTCGGCTAACTTATTAAGCAGAGAAACATATTGATTAGCTGGCTTTGCCACTTGGAAATGTCTTTCCATCTCAACCCAGGAAAATCCCCATTCATGATGTTCGCTATTGGTTTGATAGGTGACTGCAGCATCATCAATGCCAGCGGATGATAGTCTTTGATTAACGAGCTTTTCTAGCTTGCCGCTGTCGGATGATAGATCAGTAAAGCGCTTGTAATACTGCGTTTTATAGACCCACCATCCAACGCCGCTAAGAAGAATAAACAGTAAGAGACGTTTCAAGGATTTTGAGATTAGTCTTTCATCTTGCTAAAGATTTCCCTAGCCTTTAAAAGTTCCTGGGCACGTTCAAGGACTTCATCTCGCACTTTTGTGTCTGTCTTGGAATCTTTTGTGACATCCTTAGAGTCTTTAGAATCCTTATCTTTATCCTTATCTTTCGAATTATTTTTTGCGTCAGTTTTGGAATCTGTCTTTTTATCTGCATAGATAGACTCTTCCTGTTGCTGAAGTTTAATTTCTGTTTCACGCGGGACATCAATCAAGATGTCAGGAATAATTCCGCCTTTGCCTGTTTTTTCATCACGGTGAAATGTGCGGCCTGAGGGTGTGTAGTACTTGGCTGTGGTTAAACGAAGGCCACTGCCATCGGCCAAAGGAATAACAGACTGAACACTGCCTTTTCCAAACGTTTCATTTCCAATAATAATGGCACGTTTATAATCTTGCATGGCTCCTGCAAAAATTTCACTCCCCGAGGCTGATCCCCGGTTGACTAAAATTGCCATCGGCAAGGTATCGTAAGGCGCTTTGCTATCGGCATGAAATTCTTGTCGTGGTTGACGACGCCCTTCGGTGTAAACAATAAGCTTATTGCCACCTAAGAAAAGACGACAGGTATCAACAGCCACATTGAGAAGACCTCCGGGATCATTACGGAGATCAAATACAAGGCTCTTCATTCCTTCACCTTTCAGTGTTTGGAGTGCTTTTTCCAAATCTTGTGTGGATCTCTGAGTAAACTCAGCTAATCGAACATACCCGATTCCATCAGGAAGCATACTGGAATGAATACTTTCAATCTTGATAATTTCGCGTGTGAGTGTGAAATCACGAAGATCCTTTTCTCCTTCACGAAGAATGGAGATCACTACTTTAGATCCAGGAGCTCCTCTTAGTTTTTTGACAGCCTGTTCAATTGTAATTTCTTGAGTGCTCTCGCCATCGATCTTAATGATGCGATCGCTAGGCAAAATACCTTGTTTGTAGGCTGGTGTTCCTGGAAGAGGTGTTATGACTGTTAGAACATTGTCACGGATTGCAATACGAATTCCAAGACCACCAAATTGGCCTTCTGTTTCTGTTTTCATTTCTTTGTGGGCATCAGGTTCTAAAAATTGAGAAAAGGGATCAAGAATACGGACCATTCCTGTGGCAGCACCATAGACTAATTTCTTTGTATCGACATCTTGAACATAATTATCTCGAATTAAATTCATAACCTCTAAAAGCATTTTCATTTCTTCATAGGTTTGGTCTACCGCCGAGCGAACCCAAGGATGACAAAAAACCAAAAGACCTATTGTTACTGGAATTACAATTTTAAATCGAGACGACTTCATTGAAACGTCCTCCTTAAGCTTATTTGTTCTGACCGTTGCGGCGTCAACCAAACCAATGGATTAATCGGTTGTTCATGGTGACGCAGCTCGAAATAAAAATCTCCGGATTCTCCTGTTGTTCCAACTGGATCTAACGCACGAAGTACTTGTCCAACTTTAACTTGAGTAGATCCCATACTGGCATATACGGAATGAAGACCATGTGCATGCTGGATAATAATTAATTGTCCATAGGTTTGAAAGCGATCTGCAAAAAGAACTTTCCCCTCTTGGATTGAACGAACAATTTGCCCAGGCTTTGTAGCGATCTTAATCCCATTTGAAATAAATAATTGTCGACCTTGGTATTGACGTCCAAAGGTTTGTAATACTTCTCCACGCACCGGCCACGGCAATGATGCTTTCGGAATAGTTAATTTAGCGGTTGTAGCCGAAGAAACCAATTCTGAAGCACGTCGTTTGGCTTCAACCGTTTCGCTGCGATGTTCTCTTAACTCGGTAAGCATGACCTGCAGAGCCTTTTCTGAAAGTTCCATTTGGCCTCTTTCATCTAAAAGAGCTTCTCGACGTTGAACCGTCTGCATCCATTCCAAATGTCCACGTTCTTCTGCTTGACGGTAAAATTCGGCTTTTTCTTGTTGCTTTTGTTCTTGAGTTAACCAAGCGAGCTCTTCAGCACGTAATTTTTCGGATTCCATTCGAGCTTTTTCTCTCAATGTATTTGCCGATTGGGCAACCTGAACTAATTCAGAAACGATTAAACGATTATGAACCATCTCTATAGAATGAGTGGAAAAATCAGTTTTTTCAACTTTTTGTTTATAGCTATTGATTAGCCAGTACGGGAGTTCACCCGTAGCCGCCTGAACCATTTCAAATTGTGTAAGCGCGTCTTGCTGGGCAGCTTCTGCAAAAAAGTGGGATTGCTTCCATAACGCCCTAAATTTGATTGCATTTTGTTTAGCTTGATTCAGTGTCTCTTTGGCCAAAGTCCACTGGGTTTTGGACTCCTCGGCTTTCTTTTTGAGTTGGTCGGCTTCTCGCAGCTTATTGTCCAATTGAGATCGAACAATACTCAATTGTTTCTCTTGTGCGTTAATTTGTTGTTCATATCGATGAATCAATTGATCGTAATTTTCTGCAGATAATGGAATTGAACAAAGAAGCAAAAAATATAAATAAGATTTCATATCCACGCTCCTATGAATGAAAATAATGCACCGCATTCCCAAAATGGCCAGATTAATTCTCCCATTTTAAAGAAATAAGCAATCCCCATACCGAATGTTAAAGCTACCATAAGAAGAGCAACCCACTTTACTAATTGTGCGAATGGAATGCGATGAGAAAGCAATCGAAATACAGCAAGAACAATAATTACGAGGCCAATAATATTCATCGCTACTAGAGATTGGCGAATACGTTCAGTCCATTGTGAAAGTATTTTTATAGTTGAAACGGCTCGAACATCCCAATACAGCGCTTGTATGCCTTGATTTTTTTTAACGTTTTCTAAGGGATCTGAGCGATTGACCCAGGTGGGGGTTTGAAGCTCAAATTCATAAGACGCGGGATATGGATTACGTTTAAGAATCTGTAATGCTTTCATCGCATAGGGATTTTTCGATTCTTCTTCGTAGGCCTGTTGACGAGATTTATAGGAAAGTGCACGAAGCGATGGATCAGAATCGCTGAGCTTTTTGGCAAACTGTAAACATTCTGTATCAGAAAGTGCATCTTGCAAATAAAGATGCACTTTGAGATTGCTTTGGATATCTTGAATAGAGAGAGAAAGCTGTTTTTGGGCGGCAGCCATCATGGATAAAAAATATCCAATGAGTAAAAAAGAAAAAAATACAGGCAAAAAGACAGATCGGATTGATAAATCAATCATTTACGGCAGTATACATAAGATTACTTCTTCGTAAGCAGATCGGTGATTTGAGGAATATTATTGTAAGCAGTGGGATCAGCTGAATCACAATGCACTGTTAAAGGAGCACAGAAGCTGGTCATATTGCATGTTGTTTGTTCTAGTGCATCCATTCCTATGACAATTTGAGGAGGTGTACAATAATTCTTGTCTAAATTTTCGATTTCAAGACCTGATTCTAAATGAATAGTTCCACCTTTTTCCTCACAACGTCTCTGATAATCATCCACTTTGCTGGTCAGTTTTTTAATGGCATGCAGTTGCGTTAACTCTCCGTCTTTTCCGCAAACCATTTCTAAAGATCTCGAATGACGACACTCTTCAATTCCATTAACACCTTCTTCTACATCCACAACAATCGCTCGCTCAACACATTTTTCTAACACCCCAAACGTTTCTGCTTTAAGAATACTTTTTGCATGTAAAGAGGGCGATATTACAAGTAAAGAAAACGATAGCATTCGATAAAGATGTTTCAGTCTCATAGGATCTATTCAAGTATGTCTGGTGTTGAGGAAGATACACAAGAGAAGTTCATCTAAAAAACATAAGTTAAGTCATGTTAGGAAATAAAGTTATTAGGCCTAAAAAAGGCGTGCTTAATAGCGAAAACGGAGAGACAAGAGAAACAAAATGAAAACAATCTTAAAAATTAAGATTTATTTAGAAAAAGAACAGACCTTAGATTTTGCTGAGAAAAAGGTGAGCAGCCTTAACTGATCGTTCATGATAACGCCCTGGCAGAAGTTCTCGTTGTCGCCATGCTTCACTAATTTGACGGTAAACGGCATCTACATCCCACCCACGTTCAAAAGACCACATGGGTTGTTCTGAATCTTGACATAAACTACGTACTTTCCGCTGATATCCCCAGCCGATAAAAGGTTTAGACGCAAGAACTGCCAGTACTAATGCATGGTAACGCATTCCAACGACAAAATCATAGTCTGAAATCCATGATAACAGTTCTGTGGGTTGTTTCCAGCGCCGAACAATACATTCTTCTCGACCCATGAGTGCAGCCACTTTTTCGCATATTTCTTCATCTTGAAGAGGATAAAAAGGTACCAAATCTATTGTTACTCCTAATTGTTGAATCATGCGATCCAATAAAATACCAAGATCATGTTCCCATCCTGGGCGCTGAGACCAAGGGGTTAATGCCATTAAGATTCGTCTTGAAGGGATTCGTTCTTGTTTGGAAATAGATTTCGATTCAGGCAATGCCAAAGACATCATTAAATCGGGAGTTGTTAATATGCGATGATAAACCCCAATACCGTCTAAGACACGAAATGAATCACGATCTCGAACGCTGATGCTATCAGTAAAATAGTTTAAAACCCACCGTGTCATCCAACGATTCGCAATATTATCGATAGGATCAATGCCCATGCTCCATAATTCGGTACGACAACGGAGAAGCTTAGCTAAAACTACCAAAGATAAATAATAGAAATGATTTCCCCATCCTGTGGATTCTTGAAGTAATCCCCCTCCTCCGAGAACAAGCCGATCCGCTTTTAAAAAAGCTTGTACGCATCGAAAAGGATTCCACCGTGAAATAGCATCAACAGAAAATGCATTGTGTGTTTGTTCTGGATATTGAGAAAGAACGGTGATATGACCTACATGCTCTTTCTTGAGACGTTGTATCGTCGCCAATAGCAATAATTCATCACCCGCATTTTGAAATCCATAGTATCCTGCGACAACAACATTATCGTTTAAAGCCATTTTTCTATCCTTTGAACCATGAAAATGAAGAAAACTCCTAAAGTCAAGCCCAATACAATACCATTTGCCGACCGCAGTAGACCTAACCATAAAGGGGAATGCAAATGACAAAACGTATTAATCATGGATATGGGTGCAATCATGCCGAGCAAAATGCAAAAGCGCCACGAAAGTAATGAAGCAAATCGCTGATTTGCACGCGATTGTGTATAAAATCCGAGCACCAACAAAGGGTATCCAATTGCGAACTCTTTAAAACGAGGACGAGCAACCAGAAGATGTTCAAGACAGTCGCGAACATGTTGTTCCCACCCTTGTTTCCAAGATGCATTAGCATTCCCTGAACGAATTAAAATATAAATTAAAAGTAATACACAACAAAGCCCAATCAATAGTTCTAGACGAGAAAGAGTTCCCTTGAGATAGGAAAAAACATCTTTCCATTTAAACAATACAGTCACGGATAAAAGCCAAGCGAGTAGAAAATAGAGTTTGATTCCTCGGAACGAATCAATTCCCATTCGAAGAAGAGGATCATTTGCAGCAGTTGCAGTTGCTAACCCGATTATGAAAGAAACTAGCGCGACCTTTAAAAATTGTCTAATCCAAATATGTGAAGAAGATCCACAAATGGGAGTCCGTGATTTCACTAAGTTGGTCTGACTCCACCATAAACCCAGTGCAGGGCCGCAACATGCGATTAAAAAAGCAATTCCCCAGCACAGTAACGAACGATATGAAGACCACGGTTTCTTTAATTGGTTTGGGAAATTAAAAGACAGATCGAGTGAATAGCCGAGTTTTTCGAGATTTCGACTTATCTGATCCAACTCCTCGAAAAAATTTTGCAGAGATTGATTTGGTACTGCCCTTATTAAAAGTAAACGACAGGAACGCTCTTCAACAGCACGAACCCAGCGTTCCATCGCCATGTCTTTATCCATATCCTTGAGTTCAGGAACAGGAATGGTATGTGCTCGAATAATCTTTCCTAGAGATACCCGGGCTAATAGGGTTGATGCTTTCGAAGGTTTTGTTTCAAA
>Ga0206907_1057_pt1 | contig 16000 bp, 32 predicted proteins | sample Alteio_BWOrgHeat_80_FD_152951 | JGI IMG/M metagenome (GOLD analysis project Ga0206907, IMG submission 152951) | Enriched cells from forest soil in Barre Woods Harvard Forest LTER site, Petersham, Massachusetts, United States -... | ecosystem: Environmental > Terrestrial > Soil > Temperate forest >...
TGCACGATTTTTGGCGAGACGTTGATGTGCAGGGTCAGCGTGTCGCCGTAGAGCGCGGCTTCGCTGGCGATAAGACTCACCACCATGCCGGCGAGCAGGACCAGTGTGGTGATGTCGAAGGGAATCATTGGGGTGTCCCTGATACGGCCACGGAGGACGCACGGCAACTTGCCGGCACCATAGCCTATCTGTGCAATAGAGCATCATCAGAACTTTTAGCGAACGAATGGGCCGAGCTCCCTCCTTCGCCTCGGCTACGATCGCCTTCTCTGGTGCACTGCGACAGCGACAGGCTCGGAAACTACTCAGTAAATTCGGCCGAACTGGGCTGGCGGCGAGCGATAACGATGATCGTGGTATCGACTAGGTAGTTTCCGACGCTTTCATTTTGCCCGCTATGAATTATGTTTGCAGGATACGCGCATCGCGAGCAGGCCTCCTGGCGCCAGCAAAGCACGGCCAGCGAAATGGCCATCGCACCTGCGGCCAACCGATCGGACGCTGATCCTCACTCGAGGTATAATTTGGAGTCGTGCCATGCAAAGTACTCATCGAGAAGAAATGCCGGCGAACCGGGTGATGGCGCTGTTTGCCGATAGTGCGCTGTCGTTCAATCTGTCAAAGGGTGCTACGTTCGAGGATCTTGCCGATCGGCTGGACCACCTCGGTGATCGACACATTGGTATGCCTACGGCAATTTACCTGAAGTTCGGTTTACCTCGGCAACCGATTTCTGAGTTGCGACCGGGTGCTCTAGTCCCGTCCACGTAACGGAATCGACTGGTCGATCCTTGCCGTCACCGATCCACCGCTGCGTACGGTCTCGCGAACCGCTTCTGCGGCTAGGGGAAAGGGTTCTCGGTTGTGGCAGCCAGTCTCGTACCCCTTCTCCATCGCACGCGCGGACAGAGTCCCCGTCGCCTTCAGCGGCGTATGGGAGGAATGGAGATCACCTGAGGGCGAGAGATTGCGGACCTTCGCGACCATTACTACGGACGCCAACAATCCGTTGGCGGCGATACAGGACCGGATGCCTGTGATCATAGAGCAGGACACCTTGCCGCTCTGGCTGGGCGAAACCGAGGGGTGATGTTCGAGCATTGCTTCGGCCGGCTGCAGAGGACACGCTGCGGTTCTGGCCAGTCGGGAAGGCGGTCGGCAGGGTCAAGAACGACGGACCGGAGTTGCTCGAGGCAGTAACTCTAACGAAGCCGATGCTCCTCTAGCGACAAAAGGTTGTGCCCGCGGCACGGGTTGGCGCCCTCGGCGTTTAGGCCGTGGTGAACTTGGAGGGCGAGACGATGCGGTACTTTCTCGTGGTCATCAGTGTAACACTGGTCGCGTGCGCGGGTCCGAAGCTGCCGGCGCCAAACAGTGCCGATGTCCGGTATGACGGTCGCGACCGGGCGGTGCAGGTGATGGTCAGCAGCCTTCAGCCCCCTACGGCCGCTGCACTGGTCGCCAATGATGGGACACGTTACCCCGCGGCAGGCATCTCCCTCGTTAGCGGCCCCCACGTCCTCTACAACCCGCCCCCCTCGATCGGCCTCGGGATCGGTGGCTTTGGCGTCTCAGGATGCTGCAGCGGCTTCGGTTCGGGCATCGGAATAGGCGTTCCCGTGGGAGGGCCCACGATCGCCGAGGTAAGCGACCAATTCGTCGCATCGGCGCTGATACCTCTGCCACCTGACTATGCGAGCAACTGGAGCGGCTACCACGTAGAGGTGTTGGTCGGTGCGCAGCCGATGAGCTTGGCGGCTCCCGCGCCTATGGGATGACTCAGTCGGGCTTCGATGCCGGTCGGTGTTCAGGGTAGGTGAGATCGAACCCGTGCAGCCGAGTTTCCGAGCGCGACGAACGACGAAGCTGGGGCTCTCATCATGGCGCACACCGTGGCTCGATCGTCAGCCGCTTATCCGACAGATTGCATGCATCGCGGGCGAGCAAGATGACCGACGACGCGGTTGCGCTGATCAAGGCGCACGCGCTCAAGGAGCTGCCGGTTAAGCCGCACTCGGTCGATGCCAACGACAAGCTGCTCCTGATCGCCGAGATCGAGCGGTTCCGGGAAATCATCCACGCGGCTGGACTGCCCGAGGACTGATCTTCGGCGCCGGCTGTGCCGGCGCCGAGGCCCTTTGGTTGAGGATCAAGCGGAGTTTGTGGTTGTCGCTGCTCGTGAGAGGCCTGACAGCGACCTACTGGCGGTGCTGGCGCAACGTACCTGCACCCAGCCGATGCGCCTGATCGCCGATCGTTGCATCCTCGCGGTGGCGTGTGTAACAGATGGCGCTGTCGTGGTGGTCCCGATTCAGCAGGATCGCGGTCAAACTCGAGGTTAGCCGATGATGGATGTGGCGATTGTTGTCTGGCTACTAATGACGGCGTTCGCGGTCTTGGTCGCCGGGTACATCGCATGGAGAATTCTGTATTGGTACTCGGCGTCCTGGTGGAGGAGCTGCTTCCGATCGTCCGTAGGTGGTGGAAGCGAAAATGACTGATTTCTCTCGAGAGATTAGCCCCGCACTGGCGGAGTGAGAGTGACATGGACGGGACCACGGTGGAACCTGGGCAGATCTGGGCCGACAACGACAAGCGGTCGATCGGCCGCAAGGTGCGCGTGGACGGCGTCGATGGCGAGTATGCGCGCTGCACGGTCGTTGCTTTGACCGGGACGACGCGCGCCTGCCGCGCGCGCGGCACAACGCCCAGCGCCCGGCAGGATGGTCGCCGGTAGGGCACACCACATGGATTTTGCTTCGGCGATTCAAGCCGACCAGCGCAGGCTACAGGCTGATCGAGGACTGATCCTTGCCGGACACCGCTGGTAGCAGGTGCATTTGACTGTTCGTACCTGCATCTCAGCCACGTCCTTGACCGCCGCCAAACCCACCATGACTACCGGCAAAGTGGGCCATGGCGAGCCCGCCATGAGGACCGCCGTGCATGGCTCGTGCGTCGAAGTGGTCCTGCCAATGGTTGCTGTGCCAATGGTCACGCAAAAGGACACTGTACCCGCCGTCCCAGGCGTATCCGGGGTCGGCATAAGCCACGCCGTCGTACCCACCACCATAGGCCGCACAGCCGGTCATGGCTGCAAGTGCAGCGGCCGCCGTCACGTTTCGGATTTGCCGCGTTATCTGTCCTGTGCTCATGGGATGATCTCCCCTGCTATCGGTCGCGATAAACTGCCACCGAGATGAGGTGTATCAGCCCGTCTCACAGTGTGGGCGGCCCGCAAGTGCACATGCCTGACAGGCACGGTCGTTACCGGCCGTATCGACAAGGCGTCGCAGCTCGGGCGGCACAAGTGACATCGCGATGATGCAATGAAGGCGACAAACCTGTGGCCGAGGCCCAGGCGGATGCTGTTCATCGTGCCGCAGACCGCCAGCGAGGAATCGCTTCGGCGGTTAGGTAGCCGTTCGACGCCGAACAAATAGACCGCCTCGCCTCCCTTTACCCACGCACCCGCCGCCCCATTTAACACGCGGCCGCCGCGGTGGCATGGGCACCCGCTTGCGCCACGGGTGGCTCCCACCGGAGCCCGGCAACCCACACGAGGCCACTGAATGGCGAAGATCGAACTCGGCACCAAGCGCGTCTGCGTCGCCTTGCGGCGCCAGCTTCTACGACCTGGCCAAGGTCCCGGCGGTCTGCCCGAAATGCGGCACGGAACAGCCGATCGAACAGCCGCGGCCACGCCGCACCGGCGGCAACGTGGCCGAGGAGAAGCGTCCGAAGAAGCCGGTCCCGGCGCCTAGCCTGGAGGAAGCCGAGATCGGGGTCGAGGGTGTTGAGGAAGAGGCCGAGGAGGACATCATCGAGGATGCCGCCGACCTCGAGGACGATGCTGACCCGATCGACCCGGAGATCGGGGAGGAGCCCGACGAGACGGAGCGGTAGGAGTCTATCGAGCTGACTGGACGACGGGTTTCGCTCCGCTCCAGCCATCGTCCAGTCAGATCGATGCCGCTCTGGGCCCAAGGATGATCATGGGCGCGCTGAAAAGCGGCTTCGATGTCGATGTGCGGCTGTCCGATTGCCGACATCACGGCGCACAGGTGACGTTAATCTCGTTTGATGAAGCTGCGGAACTGCCCGAGGGCTGATCCTCGCCGGGCTTCGGCGCCGGCGGTGCCCTGCTGATCGGCCGCTCCAGGCATGGATGGCGGAGGGCGAGTGAAATGGACGGGACCACGGTGGAACCTGGGCAGACCTGGGCGGACGACGACAAGCAGTCGGTCGGCCGCAAGGTGCGCGTCGATCGCATCGATGGCGACTATGCGATATGCACGATCGTCGCCGATCCGAGCGACCCGCGCCGGATGAAAGGGCGGTACAACGTCCAGCGTCCAGCAGGCTGGTCGGCTATCGGGCACGCCAGATGGATCTTGCTGCGGCGGTTCAAGCCGATCAGCACAGGCTCCGGGCTGATCGAGGACCGGATGATAGGGCGGTGAGCGATAGCAACGCCGCGAAGCCCTGGGCTGATCCGCAGCATCCAGGCAACCGGATCAGACCGACCGTGCGGTGCGCTGGATGCGGGGCAAAGGGCTTCATCACTGCCTGGGGCCCGTGGTGCTTCGCGTGCAACCAGCCCCGCATGACGCGCCTCTCGGCTGCGTTCGACAAGCTCGCGGAGGATTTGCGGAAGATCGGCTACGAGGTCTGAGTGCCTCAGTCTGACTTCGTCTCGGCGCCTTTCACAGGCAGGCTCGTGGCCGCGAACTGGGCTGTATATCGGGCAAGCGTCGCGTAAGCCAACGCGACGACCAGCATCAATTCCCTCGCTTTCGGGTCGCGCATCCGGTCTGCGAGTTTCCTGGCATCCTCGGCCAGAGTCAGCCAGTGAGCGGCGTTATGCATCGCACTTGCGTATGTCAAAAAGCCCTGGAAGTTGAATCGCTTTTGTGTGGATGACGAAGGTTTGTGGAACACACTCAGACCAGCCCGCATCATGTGCCAAGCAGAACATTACTGATCAGGGCTTCGGCGCCGACGGCCTGGGTACCAGCGGGCGAGGCCCTTTCGGTGGCCAGCGGTGCTTCACAGCGCCTCCTTCCACTCGCGCTGCCGGCGGATGCTGGCGGTGTGATCGCGGCGCGCGTTGCTGATCCGGATCAGGATCGCCTCATAGGTCTTGCCGGCACCGCGCTTGCCCTTCGCTGTGTACTTCAATTCGTCGCGGACGTTCGCGCGCAGCTGCGTACGGATTCGGACCTCGCCCTCGTCGAAAGCACCGACCGGCTGCGGCTCGCTGATCGAGCGCAGGAAGTCGTTGCGATGGCGGGCGGCTTCGATGGTCTCGGTGATGGTGAACATTGGGGCCTCCGTTGCTGGTGGCCCGAACGTCATCGCAGACAGAATACCTGACAACGGGGAATGCATGGCCGACCGATAGAATCGGCCATCTTTTATTGACCTTTTCGGCATCTTTTCAGGGCTGCTCGATGACCAAAATGGCATCGACTGATGACAGACTACGTGTTGTCCTGAGAGTCGAGCGCGACTACCTTCTGGTCATCGAACGGAGGACAAATCGATGGCCAAGGCTCGCAAGTTCTACTCTCTCAAGGCGGCGCAGGACTGGCTGGTAGCGCGCGGCTTCACGCAGACCGCGACGCAGCACGTCTGGCAGAACGGCACCAGCATGGTCGCCATCGCCCTGCGAGCTGGGCGGCGCCTTCCCGAAGTTCATCATCGCGGAGGGCTGACCGATGCCGAAGGCAATCGCTGGCACCACTGGTCCGCTGATTCATCTGCAGGGGCCCGGCCCCTGCTCTGCCAAGCCTGCTTCCGAGTTCAAGGTCGGTGACGTGACGCGATGGAACTACGGCTTCGCTCGCGACATCGACGGCTACACGGTCGTCGAGGTCGAGCAGGCCAGTGCCAAGTTCGTCGCGCTGCATCTTCGCCATAACGGATCGGGCACGGTCTATCCGCCGCGTCGGCTCAAGGCTGACCGGCTCGTGGCCTACTTCCGTGAGGATGGCCGGCGATGACCAAACAATACCGGACAGCGCGTTCCTGGGGCCGCTGGTATGCCGCGGAGGGCTGGAGCCGCGAGCGTGCTCGCAAGGCGATGGACGAATTCGGGTGCCCGGATCGGGTCATCCGGTGGGCGCTGGAAGCCCCCGTCGAGGCAGGGGGCACTGAGAGCATCTGACACGTCGGCTGGCGTTACCCTGGATGGATGCGTTGCGGTTGACCGGTTTGTCATCTTCTTCTGACAGTTTGTCTGTTGTACGGTTCACGGTAGGCGACTACCTTCTGCATATCGAACGGAGGGCATGCAGATGATCCGAGTTGTTCAGTTCCGCGCCGACATGGCGAAAGACCTTCTCCCGATCGCCCGCCTGAACGGCGATGCGATGGTGATCAACGCATGCATCCGCATCCGCCAGGGCTGGCTGCTCGGTCACAAGGTGGCCGTGACGGACCTGAACCTCGTCGCCGAGTTCCATGCCGCCTGCTGGGAGGGCTGATCGATGAACAAGACATCCGCAACGCTGATCGCGGTCTACCGCCGCGACAACCTGAACAAGCTCGCTGCATTCCTCGCTGACAACGCTCCCGAGGGTGCCCGCATCGTGGTGCCGGCGCTGGCCGCGAACCGCATCGACTGGCCGCAGTCGGCTGCCGCCGCTCTGCAAATCGAGAAACTCGCTGAACCTGTGATCAACATGCTGGCGAACATCGCGTGGCGGATCGCCGAGGGCGATGCCGTCCCGCCGGACTGGTTTCGCAGCCTGCGTCAGCGCGTCCGTCGCTACCATAACGTGAGGATCTGAATCGATGACGTTGACTCTCCAAGCGGTGCCGCCGATGGCGCCTTGCGTCCACAGGAACGGCACCAGTAAGCAGGAGCTGGTCGATCAGCAGATCGCCATCATGGACGCGACCGATACAGTGCTCGCCGCGCTGCGTGCCGCGAACCCGAACGGTCGCGACTACTATCCGCTCGGTGATGAGGCGCTGGTACGTGCTGCCGCCGAGCACAAGGCGAGGGTCGCACAGGCTCAGGCGATCCGTGCCGAGGCCGAGGCCCTGGCGTTGGCGATCCAGGCACAGGGACGCGGCCGATGATCGACCTCGTCGCCGCAAAGCGGATCATGCTCATGGGCGCGTCCGACCTCGACGTCAGCACGCGCCGCACGATCGCCGCAGGCCGTTGGGCCGAAGGCCCGTCAGGTTGGCGATGCCCCGCACCAGGCGGCCGGCAAGTGCTGGTCCAGCGCGATGGTCGAGGCCTGTTCGTGCACGTGATGGAACAGGGTGGCCGGTTCGATCGCAACGTGAGTGTCGGCCCATGCTGAACCGTATCGCTCACGTGCTGTTCTTCATCTGCGTCCTGGGCCAGCTCACCATCGGCTCCAGTCCTAGAATGGCGGTGGTGCTGGCCGCTATCGGCATCGCACTGATGCTGATTCGCGTCGGTGCCCAGGCCTCGTGAAGCCGCTATTCCGAGGTCGCTGCGTCCAGGGCCGAGAAAATGCCATCCTTGATCGGAGTTCTTCGGATGACGCCGCTTCCAGGTACGTGGCAGCCGAACTGTCGCGCACCATATCCTCCCTATGGACCGCTCGCGCGAACAGATAAGACGGGAGTCGGAAACCCTGCTGGATTACGCTCGGGAGGCTGCGTAAGGCTGCTAAAGTGGCGAAACTTCAGAGCGCCAAAATCCGTAAATTCGCCAAACGAGCCGCGCCGTCGGCCGCAGAGCATCGCGCTGAATCGGATGAAGCCGGGGAGCAGCAGCTCGTGCGGTAGTAAGTAACTCATGCCGCAAGTCAAAGGAATCAGCGGCTCGTCGATCGCCGACCCAGGCTTGGCACGCCGCCAGGAGGAACTCCCACTGCCCATCTGCGTTCTAGCTGCTTCAGCCACATGGTGGGCGACTTGTTCAAGGGCGGAGACAGAGTGATGAGCGATAAGATGTCGGGCGGCGGGAACGCAGAGGGTATGTATGGTGCCGCCAAGGAAGCTATCGGGTCGGCGGCAGAGCAGGTACGAGCAACGGCACCCGAAACCTACGATGCCGGCGCTAGGGCCGCGCGCTATGTGGGCGAAACGGCATCGGAACACCCCTTTCTGGTGGGAACAGCTGTCATTGCGTTCCTCGGCGGTTTGCTAAGTGCCACCGTAAATCGCAGCAACCGCCGTGGTGATTGGCAGGAACAGGCGAGGAACTGGCGGGATCGCGCGTACGAGATGAGCGATCGCGTACGGTCGGCCGCCCCCGATGTTTCCGAAGTTGCTGGTGATGCCGGCAAATATGTTTCTCAGTCTATGCGCGAGAACTCCATGTCAGGATTACTGATCGCTGCAGCAGTGGGGGGCATTCTTGGCTATTTGCTTCATAACCGCTAGCGCGAAATTCTGCTTCTAGAAGTAGCACGAGGCCGGAACGGTCGATGGAAGAAAACGACGCCTGATGTGCTGCGGATATCAATCCGTCCGAACGCGGACATGGGTTGGTGAACGATATTGCGGCAGTGTTTGGAGTTCTTCATGTCGCCCGGCATCAGCACGATTCATCGGGGGACAGCTCGCGTGCGCCCCACGTCCGAACTCACCCTGACTGATGCGCCGGTGCATCTGCAAGAATCCGGTTTCCCCCTGATCCGCCTTTGACGCATCTCGCCGAGGCGGCGGCGAGAGTAGCCCATGCGCCTCCGACCAGCTCCCCGCAACAGTCCAGCCCGGCACCCTCACCGCCTCGGCCGACACCGTTATAGTGCCGGGCCTGTTCGGCGGCGACGCCGCGAGCAGGTGAGTGCATCTTGCCGCAGATCGCGCAACCCATCATTCTGCTCGGCTGCGATGTCACCCTTCACATCCAAGGCGACGATGGCCGACGCCCTTTGAGATGGCGTTGGGCCGCAAAGGCAAGGCCGTCACCCGATCGCGCGTAATTATCAGAGCCTCTAAATCTTGCCGCGTCGCCGTTGCGTCACGTTCTCCGTGACGCGGGTTGTGGGTGTCGAGTTGAGGGCCATATCCCCTGCACCCTTCCAATCGCGGGCCCGAGGGCAACGACACGTCCAGCGCCCAAAGCCGGCAGTTTAACGAAGGGCAAAACCGACATTCGCGTCGTGCATTACAAGCAAAGTCATGGTCTGAACCCGGAACGTTGAGGAGAGTATTGTGGCCGAACCCCAAAAGTCGATTGAGGATCGCGTGCGAGAGCGGGCGTATGCGCTTTGGGAAAAGGATGGTCGACCCGATGGCCGGTCGGACGAATACTGGCGGCAAGCCCGATCCGAGGTGGATGCCGAGGAAGCCGAACCTGGCAACGAAAGCTCTGAAGGTTCTACGAAGGAAACACGCTCAACGACCCGGCCAACTAAGGCCGGCCGTTGAACGGCGAGGTTACCGGGGAGCTAGAGTAGGATCATTCCGAACTCGACATCGATGCCGTGCTGCGTGCCTCGGCGAACATGGTGTCGCGGTTGAGATCAATGCGACGCTACCGCACTCGCTTGCGCATGCCGGCGCGCGCGCCGCCAGCCGCATCGCTCAGCTCTTCAACGAAGAGCCCTTTACCGGCCTGGTCAGAATGATATTCGCCGCATCATACAGCCCCGCGCGCAAGCCGGCGTCCACCGATCTTCGAGATCCGTCCAGTTACATCAGTCTCGCCAGACATCAACCGTTGCACCTGTTGATGCCAGCATGCGCACACCCTTCTCCAAGTTTGCCCCGTTGCTCGCTCAGCGCCGCTCGTGCCATCAGCAATGCCTCGGCCATAAACAGCAAGGTTGGGTGACTCGCCACCAGTTCACGCACACGGCTCTCGAATGTTCGCTGGCTCGTTTTGACCGACCTTCATCCCAAGCCGCTTTCCTACCCTCTCTTGCTATGCACCATCGGACAACCGGCAAAGGCGGCATGACATAACGGGTGCTAATTCTACTTTGAGAAACTCGGTCCGCCCCATCACGGAGCCTCGGCAAGAACTGTGGCAATCGCGCCACTGATCGTGCTCATCATAGGGCTCTGCAAACGCCTGCACCGGCCTCCGTGCAATGTGATTTATGCGGGATCGTAATCTACAATATGCACAATTCCAAACCAATCGTGGGAAACCCTATGAGCTTGAAGCGCACCCTCCTGGCTGCGACCATCGCATCGTCGATTTCAGGCGTGGCAGCAGCCCAGCCTTTGAACGGCCTCTACATCGGAGCCGGTGCAGGGGTGAACTGGCTCCAAAACGAACATCTGATCAACGCCACCGGAACAGCCGCCAATGCCGCCCTGCAATCTCATGTTGGTTGGGTCGGCCTGGGGAGCGTCGGCTACGCCCTGCCGTATGGACTGCGCTTCGAGATCGAAGGCGACTTCCGTAACAACCAGTTCGCGCACGGTCGCGACTTTGGCTTCCCGGCCGGAGCCGGCGGGCGAGAACTCAAGTACGGCCCGATGTTCAACGTGCTGTACGACGTGGGGCCGTTATTGGCACAGACGACCGGTTTGACTGTGCCCTACTTCGCACCGTACGTCGGCGTCGGTGTCGGGTACCAGTGGGCGCATCTGAGCAAATTCTCAGCTTCCGGCGTGGGTGGTTTCCCGAGCGTCACCTCCGACGACACTCGCGGAGCCATCGCCTACCAGTTCATCTTGGGCGGCGCGATGCCGATTCCTCAGGTCTACGGATTGGCACTGACTGCCGAGTACCGATTTTTCGGTATGGGATCCCGCAAGTACGATGTGGGAGCCCAGGCGGCTCCCGGTACACCCGTCGCCTTCGGCACGGCAAAGCTCGGCAACGACTTCAATCATGCCGTCCTGATCGGCTTGCGCTACAACTTCGGTGCCGCCCCACCGCCACCACCGCCCGCGCCGGCTGCCGCACCTGCTCCGGCTCCTTCCCGCTCATATCTTGTCTTCTTCGATTGGGACAAGGCGACGCTCACCGATCGGGCACGTCAGATCATTAAAGAGGCCGCCGACAACTCTACGCGCGTCCAATACACTCGCCTTGAGGTGAATGGCTATACCGACACGTCTGGAACCCCCCGCTACAACCAGGGGCTATCAATCAGGCGAGCCCAGGCGGTCGCCGGTGAACTTGTTCGGGACGGTGTCCCGCGCGAAGCTATCGGCATTCAGGGGTTCGGCGATACGCACCTGCTGGTGCCGACTGGCCCCGGTGTGCGTGAGCCGCAAAACCGTCGTGTGGAGATCATCATCCGCTGATTGCCGACCGACCGACGACGATACGAGTGGGGCGCCGCGAGGCGCTCCTTTCTGGGATAACGCATGCGATTTCATGGATGGCCGCCGTGGCGCAGCCGTTCCAGGGCCTCTACATCGGGGCCGGCGCGGGCTACACAGTGAGGCCTCTCACTGACCGGCGAGTATCGCTGCATACAGGCGGCAAGCGGCGAGATTCGACGGCACGGCCGCGAACGCAGCGGGCGTCGTGCCGGCGGTACCGAACCATTCGTGAGAGCCAGATTGGCGCCGCGGGTCTATTTGAGACGGACACCGCCGGCTCGGCGCCATGGTGTTGTAGCCCCAGTAGTTCGCCAGACCTTTTTCCAGAAGTTGGTTGTCCTGGATGAAGCTGTGAATAGGCAGGAGCTCGATGGAGGTGACGCCGAGCGATTTGATGTAGTCACCGACAACCTTCTGAGCCAAGCCCTTGTACGTGCCGCGGATACTCTCGGGAACCTCGGGATGCTTCTTAGTGAAGCCTTTCACGTGGGCTTCGTAGGAATGGTGTGGTCCCAAGCAATCGGGTTCCGATTGGGCTCGCCTTTCCAGTCGAAGCCCGGATCCACGACGCCGCTCGTGGGCTGTAGGGGGCGCTGTCCCGCTCATCATAAGTCGTGTCGTCACAGCTCTCCATTCCGAATATGGCCGGATCCCACCCAAGTTCGCCGGTGTGTGCGCGCGCGTAAGGATCTAACACCAGCTTGTTCGGATTGAACCGGTGTCCCTTCTCCGGTTCGTAGGGCCCCGGACGCGGTATCCGTACACTTGGCCAGGGCCGAGATCCCCAACCCATCCGTGAAAGAATTGATCAGTATACTCCGGGAGTTCGATCCGCTCCAGTTCTGTCTTTCCGTCGGCGTCGAAGAGACAAAGCACCACCTTCGTCGCATTGGCCGAGAACAGAGAGAAGTTAACGCCTTGTCCATCCCAAGTGGCACCACATGGGTGCGGGAGATCCTCGCGCAAGGGACGCGTGCTTGTGAAGGACATGGGAAAAACTCCGAACCAGGGCGTGCGCTTTTTGGCGCAACCGTGACAGCGTTGTAGAACACGCCCCCAGCCCAATTAGTTAGGTTTCGAATGATTGCCTTGCCATCGGAAAAGACTCCGGATTTCGGATTCTCGGGCCCAATCTGCTCCGTTCCAATATCCACACCGGGATCTCGTCAACACGAGCATCTGCTGAGGAGGCGATGCTGAGTGTTCACTGATCGTCACGCTCGCTTTGCGATAGCTTCTCCATTAACACGCGCAGCGCCTGGTTTTCGGGGCTGGTTCCGGTGCGGTCCAGCCATTCCTCTACCGGGTAGTCCGTCACGCGCCCGCCCGACGACAGGTTCGGCTCGTGCCTCACCGCGCGCTGACCAGTGTCAGTCTCGCGCACCAACCGCCAGCGATCGCCGTTCGAACTGCGGTAGAAATCGTCGGTGAGGACGGTCACTTCTTCCCTAGCGCCTTCGCCACGGCAGCCACGGAGACGCCCGCTTTCTTAACGGCCGCCATCAACTGTTCCTTCGTGACACCCCACTTCTGCGTCCAGTACCGGACCTCGTGGTCCTCGTTGACGTTGACCCGGCTGCGGTCCTGCGCGCCGCGGTCTTTGAGATCGTCGGCCATAAGTGATCCTCCAGAGATAGGCAGGATCTAAATGGGCACTCGCAGCCCTTGCGCTCTGCAACTCTGCGTGCGGGTATGGGTCTTACCGTCGTCCAGATTGGGCCCTCAGAAACTCTATGAACGGCGGTCGGAAATGGTCGCTCGGCCGCGGCATTCGGTGTCCAGGCCGTTCATGCCGGCCTCAGTGGCTACTTCTTGCCGCGGCTGACATATCGACTCGCTCGCCACGGCTGACCACTAGAGACGCCTGCCTGCGAGAACCCATCTGCTTTCTCTGCCGCTCAGTTCTCCGCGTAGGAGTGGTCAAGAACAGAGGCCGCTCCGCGGCGCAGCCTTGGCCCGCGTCCCTTGACGGCCAGTCGTCCTACAAACAGAACCCATTCCCAAACCCGCAATATCGGCAGGGAGATTTCCAAGACCTGCCGGGGGGCGATATTCGAGATAGCACGGGCGTGGTAGATCGACGGGGCGATCGGCGGGACCCTGCAGATCGACTCGATCCGTATACCGCGCGATGATCGTCAATGACCGAGATCATGGCTTCGACCCCGCGACCGCTTCTGCCATGGCGAGCATTCTGCTGGCCGCCATGGTGAAGCACATCAACGCCGCCTCGGGGAGGCATAAGCGAACGGTACTATGCTAGCCATCCCTGCCAGATACTTCGATGTCATCGCGGCGGATGCTGTCGCGCACGGTTTCAGTTCGCTCTGTTTCTTCCTTCCGGATCGCCACCTCCTCGACCACCCGAGTCGTCTTCTCAATCACCGGCACTTCCTCGGTTTCTTGCACCTCAACCGTACGTTCCTCGAAAGCGTGCCCCGTGGCAGCCGGATCGACCGGATGGCGTCGCTCGATGGTGACGCGCTCACCACGGAGCGTGACATCCCGCTCGATCGGCGTCTCCACTACATAACGCCGGACCCGCGTAGTTCCGCGATCGATAATTCGCTTCCCGATTTCAATATTCTCCTCGGCGAGAGGAATTACCTCTTCCTTACCGCTCGCAGATGCGGCCGCCATTGCATCCCCAGCGCCTACGGCCGGAGATCCCGGGTGGGGGCTGCCAATCACGGGCGACGGAGAAGCCACCATTAGGTCCGCCGTACTTCCTGCCGAGGATGAGACCGAGGCCCCCTCTTCGGTGTTCTCCTCTATCTCAATTGGATGATGGGATTCGAGGATTGTCACCGCTTGATGGATTTGCGCATCCTCATGGACCATTACATCGAGTACCGCATTCCCGGCCTCCGCTCGCCGGTCATACCATTCGTCATGCCCAGGGTATGCCGCGCGGGTCGTTTCGGTACTAGGCTCTTCGCCAAGCAACCAGGCCCAAAAACCACCGCCTGTCGAAGATGTCGTTTCCGTCGTTCTTCGGGCAGACCTACCGACCACAGTGCCTTCTGATCTGTACCACCGGATCGCCGATGCTGAAATGCCTGCGCTTTCCAGATCACGTGCCGCCGCATCGGCAGCATTCTCGGTATCGAATGTAGCGACGATATGCTCTACCATTCAAATTGTCCTTTCCTCGGAAATGGTTGCCTTTAGAAGACGCCACCACCCGCCACCGGTTGCTTCAAGAAGTCGACAGTTATATACGGCTTTTTGCCAAGTTCGAATCGAAACGCCATCGTCGGGCGGGCGGGCCCAGGTGCAGCAGCGCTGCACCTGCTAATATGAGCCTTCGTCCCGTCGCGAGACGAGGTGGAGCGGATTAGATTGTATGGGACCTACCCCGAAATCTGGGGGCAGACGATGCACGCGTGAAAACTATAGTGATGCGCGTGCCCCTACCGGGGCTTGATTCAACCGTGAAGTCGGCGTGGGCGTTCTCTCGCAGAGAGCGCACGATGAGTGCACCGAGCTTATCTCGTTTAGGCCACTCGACACCCTCCGGAAGGCCGATGCCATCGTCTGCGACAACGACGCGGTAGCCGTTCGCATCTGTCAGACTGTGCAAGGTGATCGTCCCGCCGTCACGATCCATGAACGCATGTTTCAGCGCGTTCGTCAGGAGTTCGTTCACCACTAGCCCAGCCGGCATCGCTACAGTAACCGATACGGGATAAGTATCTACCTTGAGATCTAATACCAATTCTCACTGATCAGAACCGATGGGCCCAATCGCGCATGCCGAGAGACATGATGCGCCTGATCGTGCACGCCAACATCTACTAGTGCTGCGAGGGGGAATGCCGGTCTTCCGCTTTCATCCTCGATGACGTTGGAATAGACGTCAACGACCGCCTTGTCGCCTTCAGGGCGCTTGACAACGAACGTACCAACATGCTCACTCGAGTAGACGATAGCCGTTCCAAGGTCATGTTGGGCCTCATTCGTTGGATCACTCTTCCCCTGTAGATGACTCCACGGTTTTTCCAGCAGTTCCGACGCCGGCTGACCGGACAACTTTTCAAACTCCGGGTTAGCGTAGATAATGCGCTCGGTGCTAAGAATCTCCGAGATGACAATGGCGATTGGAATCTGATCGAGAAAGTGCCTAAATCGGTCGCTTTCGAGCGCATCTGCCAGATGTGGCGTGGCAAGAAGCGAGTTAACCACCTCGGTCTTGTCGTCGTCGGTATCGTCAATCATGCCATTTGCCATTTTACCTGTCCAAGGTCGGCAACGCTTGACGACGTGGTTTCCCTCCATGGGCAGCGCACCAAACACCTGCCGGCAAGATCAGCGCGCGCCTCGGTCGCATCCATGCGGCGGTTTGCTTGCTTAAGCCGCTCGCGTGAGCCGGCTTCCGAGGCACGCGCCTGCCAATGATCCTCCGTCTTTTGCGAACTCATCATTTCGCCTGAAGGCAGTTTATCCGATTGAAATTCGCCGTGGTTGAGCTTCCTGAGCCTTCGGCAGCGTCAGTGTCAGCACGCCATCGTCGACCTGGGCACTGATCTTGTCCTGATCGATCTTGTTGGACAGCGTAAAGGACCGCGTGTAGTGGCCTATGTTGTATTCCGTGTAGACTGGCTCCATATCCTCATACTTGGTGAAGTCGATACGACCGCTCACGCGCAACACACCGTTTTCCAGCGCGACGTCGATGTCCTTCTTTTCGACCCCTGGCATCTCCATCACAACCGAGAGCGCCTCATCGCTCTCATAAATATCGGCATACGGGACGTAGTAGCGGCCCGGCACCGTC
>Ga0206907_1054_pt1 | contig 15942 bp, 17 predicted proteins | sample Alteio_BWOrgHeat_80_FD_152951 | JGI IMG/M metagenome (GOLD analysis project Ga0206907, IMG submission 152951) | Enriched cells from forest soil in Barre Woods Harvard Forest LTER site, Petersham, Massachusetts, United States -... | ecosystem: Environmental > Terrestrial > Soil > Temperate forest >...
TACGCAATCGAAAACCTTGCAATATCAAAAACATCAATATGAGGATGGCACTCACTTGTTGACCTGACACAACCAATAAGTGATAGATTCCTGCCGCTCGAAAATTTTCTTTAGTCGTTTTGGAAAGTCCTTGCTGGGTCCCGATTGTCATCGCACTTAATAATGCCGCTTCTTCTTTTGGAAGATGGGAATTGTAGAAGACTTGCAGTGCTTTCTGACAGCAAAAAGCCTCATAGCGCCAAAGATTGGTAGTTTGTTGATGAAACAAAACACCATCGCGTTCCCAAACCACAAGTTCTTGTGTAATGCCCTGACGCCTCCAATACGGTTTTCCTTGAAGAGGTCTTAACCATCCTCGAAGACGCAATTGATCTCCAACCATCCATGTTTGTTCTTGAAAATAAAGTGTCACTAACAAGTGATTAGATAAAAGAAGTTGTGTGTTGTATTGCCATCCCTCAGGAATAAAGGAAATCGTTCCACTGATTTCAAGAACTCGGGAAGAAATAGACGGGGAAGAACCTACTGGATGACAAAGATCGAAACAAACAATCCCAAAAATCCACAAACAGACTGAAAACGGAACGATAGAAGGAAGCACACGTTCAATCCGCACCTTCTTTAGATCCACAAGTTCAGAAAATATTCATTTTTCTTCTTGAAGTGAAGATGTTTTGGATCTATGAATGTCTATGGAATGCCCCAAATGTAAGTATGCCAATGGCCCTGGCGCGCTTTATTGCCAATTGTGCTACGAAGTGTTATTGAAAAGTGCTGCCAAAAGTTATCTTCACTCGGCTCACCAAGAGCGAAAACGAACCAATGCGCTAGAAAATAATGAGGAACCCAGTGAACCGCTCATGGATCTTGCAACGGCTAAACAATATATTCAGTGGGATGTTGTTTTTGAAAAACTCTGGGAGCTTTTATCAAAAAATCGTAAAGGATTATTGCTCGGAAGTGCAGCTTGCCTCAGCTTAATGACCATTACATTTCTTAGTCTTAAGACTACTCGTCTTCATTTGTTTGGAATTGCCTTCGATTACCGTTTACCCAAAACAGAAAAAATGCCGTACCTGATCGGTTTTCGATACGACATCGCGATGTGGTCCCAATCTGAAGGTCGCATGGATACCCCTTTCCCCAAAATTGACACCGAAGAAACAGGAACTATTCAACTTAAGCCCCAATCCACTCAAAAAATGTTTCGACCGTATAAAGTAGAAGCAAGTCAATGGATTAAAACCACAACTCTGCCGACAGGACCTCAAACAGAACAAATTGATGGACGTCATGCATCCCTTGCCCCTGCAATCTTGATTATTGATAAAAATGGAACGTTGCTAGATCGACGACAGAATCTTTCTTCTCGACTTGGGCGAAGTGTTCCCTTTCTTATTCCACGTTTTCCTCAAGGCACTTTTAAACCCGGTAAACAATGGCATGAGAAAGTAGAATGGATTGATACCGTCGGGGAATGGAAAATTTACTGGCATGGCATACTGACCTGGACATTTGTCGATTATGTCGAAGAAAATACAAATCACATGGCCAAACTTATCTACACAGCCTCGCTAGTTCCCAATCTATGGGAAGCCCCTGCATGGGCAGGAAAGATGCATATCCCTCTTTCATTTTCAGGAAATGCAGGCGGCGAGGCTATTTGGAATATTCAAGAACATGTACTGACAAGAAATAATTTTACTTACAATGGACAATTGCACATTCCCATTCCGGAGCTCAAAAAAATTCCTTGGGTACATCGCGTCGGACGACTTTTAGCGACCGGTCCTGGAGAAGTGGTGATGGAATTTAATGATCGGATCGACGCACGAAAACTATAGTTTTCTTTTTCGTTTTTAAACCCTCAAAAGCCTCTTAAAAAGAGCAATTTTTCGACGATAAAAACAATCTTGACTTACTACAAGATATAGTTGTAAAACCTCTCCCCCATACAACATGTGGGGCCTAACCCAGATCTTAATCGTTCATCGAGGAGTGTAAATTATGAGTGAAAATCAAGCCACGATAGGCCTGTCGATACAGAGCCGTTTTGTTCCTTCAGATCGCGAACCCTTTGATGTTTTAACATGGGATCAACGTTCCTCTATTATTCGCAATACAGATGGTTCTGTCGTGTTTGAGATGAACGATCTTCGTATCCCGCAAGGATGGTCACAAGTTGCGACCGACATCATTGCCCAAAAATATTTCCGCAAAGCGGGCGTCCCGATGATCACTCGAAAACTCGCTGAAGACGGCGTTCCCGAATGGCTTCAACGCTCCATTCCAGATCATGAAAAATTGAATTCGCTTCCTGAAGACAAACGTTTTGGTCCTGAAACCAACTCTCAACAAGTATTCCATCGCCTTGCCGGATGCTGGACCTATTGGGGATGGAAACATGGCTATTTCTCCTCTGAAAAAGATGCCAAAGCCTACTACAACGATATGGCTTTTATGCTTGCCAATCAAATGGCTGCCCCTAATTCTCCTCAATGGTTTAACACTGGTCTTCATTGGGCTTATGGCATTGAAGGTCCTGCACAAGGCCATTCGTTTGTCGATCCCAAAACAGGAGAGATGAAACAATCCACAAATGCATATGAACATCCTCAACCTCATGCCTGCTTCATTCAGTCGGTCACCGATGATTTGGTTAACCCTGGAGGCATCATGGATCTGTGGGTTCGTGAAGCCCGTATTTTTAAATACGGCTCAGGCACAGGATCTAATTTCTCCGATATTCGTGGTGCTGGAGAACCCTTATCTGGCGGTGGTAAATCGTCTGGACTCATGTCCTTTTTAAAGATCGGCGATCGTGCGGCTGGCGCTATTAAATCCGGTGGAACAACACGTCGCGCAGCCAAAAATGGTGACGCTAGATCTCGATCATCCCGACATCGAAGAATACATTCAATGGAAATGGAAAGAAGAACAGAAAGTAGCAGCTCTTGTCACAGGATCCAAACTCTGTAAAAAACATTTGAACGATGTCATCAAAGCCGTGCATGGATGGCCCGAAGTCACCGAACGGTTAGATCGCAAAAAAAATACCCGTTTGGCTGCTGCTGTAAGAGCTGCCCAGAATGCATTCATTCCCCAAAACTATATTGAACGCGTCACCGAATTAGCGGCGCAAGGGGTCACTGAAATCGAATTCGACGAAATGAATACGGATTGGACGTCAGAAGCCTATATCACGGTCTCCGGCCAAAACTCGAATAACTCTGTCCGCGTTCCGAATGCCTTTATGAAAGCGCTTTTGGACGATACCGATTGGCCACTCTTATGGAGAACCGAAAAAGAAAAAGCGGCCAAACAACATCGAGATCCCAAACCCTTTAAGATGATCAAAGCACGCGAACTTTGGGAAGAAATTTCCTATGCCGCATGGGCATGTGCTGATCCAGGACTTCAGTATGACACAACAATTAATGAGTGGCATACCTGCCCTGCTGACGGTCGAATCAACGCTTCTAATCCTTGCAGCGAATATATGTTTTTGGATGACACCGCTTGCAACTTAGCGTCGATCAATCTCTTAAAGTTCTTTGATCTTCAAACCGCGCAATTTGATATCGAAAGCTATCGTCATGCGGTTCGTCTCTGGACGGTGACATTAGAAATTAGCGTTTTGATGGCGCAATTCCCAAGCCAATCGATTGCTGAAAAATCCTATGTCTTCCGAACCTTGGGGTTGGGCTATGCCAATTTAGGGGCACTTCTGATGGTGCAAGGGATTCCCTATGACTCTGATCAAGGGCGTGCTATTTGCGGTGCTCTCTCGGCGATCATGCATATGGGCGCTTATGCCACTTCCGCTGAAATGGCCAAAGGATTGGGCACATTTGCAGGTTATGAACGCAATAAAGAAGCCATGCTCCGCGTCATTCGTAATCATCGACGAGCTGCCTATGTCACCAAAAAAGAAGAATATGAAGGACTAACTGTTGTTCCCGTTCTTCTTAATCCCTCGCATTGCCCTCAAGATCTTTTGATGGCTGCGCGTGAAGACGCAGATCGCGCCCTTCGCTTGGGTGAACTCTATGGCTATCGTAATGCGCAAGTTACTGTCATTGCTCCGACGGGAACGATTGGGCTTTCCATGGACTGCGATACTACGGGAATTGAGCCGGATTTTGCGCTTGTTAAATTCAAGAAGCTCGCTGGCGGTGGATATTTAAAGATCATTAATAATGCTGTTCCTCCTGCACTCAAGGCAATGGGCTATAGCCCGATGCAAATCGAAGATATTGTTCGCTATTGCAAAGGGTCAGGAACCTTGCGGAACTGCCCTACCATTAACTTGGAGACGTTGAAAGCAAAGGGCTTCACGGAAGAAGCCTTAGCCAAAGTTGAAGCGGCTATTCCTCAAGCCTTCGAAATCGGATTTGCTTTTAATCAGTTCACCTTGGGTGAACAGTTCTGTAAACAAACCCTGCAAATCTCAGACGAACAATTGAGTGATTGGAACTTCTCTATTCTCAAACACCTGGGATTCTCGTCTGACGATATTGCCATGGCCAACGAATATATCTGCGGAACCATGACCTTAGAAGGCGCGCCTCACTTAAAACCAGAACATCTGCCCGTCTTTGATTGCGCCAACAAATGTGGATCCAAAGGAAAACGCTTTATCGCCCCTCGCGCGCATCTACGCATGATGGCCGTTGCTCAACCGTTTATCTCGGGTGCGATTTCCAAAACGATCAACTTTCCTCATGAAGCCACGATCCGCGAGATTAACGAAGCCTATGTGGAATCTTGGCAGCTGATGCTCAAAGCCATTGCCCTGTACCGCGATGGATCCAAACTAAGTCAGCCGCTGAATACGACGTCCGACTCTGGAGAACCTGTTGTCTCGTCTCAAGATTTATCCGAAGGACCGTTGCGCATTGCTGAGAAAATTGTGCATCGTTATATCGCTCGCCGGCGTCGCCTGCCCGATCGTCGTGCAGGATATACCCAAAAAGCAAAAATCGGTGGTCACACAATTTACCTTCGCACGGGAGAATATGAAGAAGGTCAATTGGGCGAAATTTTCGTCGACATGCACAAAGAAGGCGCTGCGTTCCGAAGTTTGATGAACTGTTTCTCCATCGCCATTTCTTTAGGCCTTCAACATGGTGTGCCTCTCGAAGAATTCGTCGAAGCCTTTATCTTCACACGCTTTGAACCCAATGGAATGGTCTCTGGCAATCCGCAAATTAAGATGACCACGTCGATCATCGACTACATCTTCCGCGAACTTGCCATCTGCTACTTGGATCGCCAAGACTTGGCACAAGTGACGCCCGAAGATTTGCGCTCGAGCGCGATGCGTCTTCCAACAGAGCAGCCGGATTTCGTCAGCGAAGAAGTGGTTTCCGAACGGGTACTAGATTCAAACAAGCCCGCTTCGCCTCAGGCGTATCATCCTCGCTCATCGCACTTAAATGGCGGAGCAGCCGCTTCCGCTTCAACAGGCACTGAAGTTCGTCCTGTTAGTGTTGTTGCTAAAGCTGGAATGACCTCTGCAGCAACGCCCAGCGCAGCAGAAAAAGCACGTCAAGCCAAACTCAAAGGCTATGAAGGCGACCCTTGTCGCGAATGCGGTCAGTTCACGATGGTGAGAAACGGAACGTGTCTCAAGTGTGATACCTGCGGCACGACCTCTGGTTGTAGCTGATCGCATTTAAAACCTTCTCCCTCCGGGAGAAGTGGTCGCCTTGAGCGACCGATGAGGGACCTTTTGTTGTTGATAACGAATTAAACAGTCCTCCTGCTCGGAAAACCGGCAGGGGTTATCATTTCTAATCTAGTGAGAATTTACTTTGATACCAACGTTTATAACCGTATAAATAAAAAGACCGTTAATTCGATAAAACAATATTTAGAAACGACTCGAACGACGGTTATTTTTTCAGTGATGGTTTTTGAGGAATTTTTGCATAACCCAAATCGGAACCAAATAGATCGAGTCTGCAATGTGGCGAAAGAAATTTCTTCAAAGAAAATGTTTCCCGACGTTCAAAGAGTATGGCAATTACAATTTAAAAAGAGGGATTTCAATATAGACCATCATTTGATCGGCTTGAAACAATGGCAAAGATGGAAGAAAGAGGTCGTCAATGCCCCTGCAGAGCTTTATGAATTTATGAAAATTCATAAAAAAGAGTATTTAAAGTTAGCTGAAAAATGGAGCAAGACTATCCCAAAAGGTATTCCTTCACAAACTTTTGAAACCTGGCGAGACTCATACTGGATATCAAAAGAAATAAAAGAACTAATTAACTATGAATATAAAAAACTCTTTATTAACGAATCTTTGCCTTTAGACCAAGCAGAATTACCATCAAGTTTTATGTCCTACCATGAATATCTAGCGGCGCTTCTATACAACTATATATACGATCCAAACGTTGAACCAAAACATGGAGATAACATAGATCTTGTTCATACCGCATATATTCCATTTGTAGATAAATTTATTACCTTCGATTCGGAATTTTCAAAAACATTACAAACTTCACCTAGTTTAAAACCTAAATGCATGTCTTTTGAAGAATTCAATCAAAATTATTTAATTCCAAGACGATCCTTACATTGGTGAAGGGCGGCCAGCCGCCCGCCCCTACAATTCTTTTGACCGATCGCCATTTCTACACCGCGCCCATCACTTCAACCCCAACATTAAAACCGAATAAATTCTCTTCTTTTGTATCTATAGGTTAGGGGTGCCGTTATCTCGATCGGGCGGGCAGCCGCCCGCCCCTACAGTTCATTGGCTCCATAAATTCCAAATGGGATTATCATTTCCTTATCGTCAATCAATGCGATTGCCTGGATTCGATTATCGGACGGCAGGGGCTTATTTCATCACTATTGTTGTCGCTGGACGACTGCAGTTGTTCGGCAGAATAATCAAAGGATCTGTGGAATTATCATCAGCAGGCAAAATTGTGGAAGAAGAATGGTTAAAGACCCCAGCCATTCGAAAAGAAATCACATTAGATGAATGGATCATAATGCCTGATCATTTCCATGCAATCGTCTGGATCAATGGTATTGTAGGGGCGGGCGGCTGCCCGCCACAAATATCGATCCCCGAAACGCAAACCATTGCATTCAAGGACCACCGCCAAAATCGTTATCGGCATTGATTCGGCAATTCAAATCAACAACGATCCAAAGAATCAATGAATTACGAAACATACCCCAAGCCAAAGTCTGGCAACGCGGATATCACGATCGCGTAATTCGTAACGACGTTGAATTAGATAAGTTACGAACATATATTCGAAATAATCCAAAACAAATAAATTAAACCACTTCTGTCGGACCGATCGGCGGATCCAAGCGTCGACGATTTTTGAGATTCTTCACATCTTCCACCAATAATCGAATATCCGTTTCATGAATATCCACCTTGCCTTCTAGTTTATCAACACGCCGTAAGACATCACGACTCGATAAAACCGCATGTCGCAATCGAACAAATGCCCTCATAATTGCAATATTGACTTGAATAGCACGGGGACTTCGTAAAACACTAGAGAGCATTGCTACTCCAAGCTCAGTAAAAGCAAATGGACGATAGCGTTTGTTGCGTTTGGATGCGCTCGCATTTTGCGAGCGCATCGCAACTAAGACTTCCATAGCAGTAAGCTGAAACATGAAATCGGGAGGAAACCTAGAAATATTTCGACGTACCTGTTCATTTAAACGATGGGTAGGAACACAATAAAGTTTTGCGAGGTCTACGTCGAGCATCACCTGTCGTCCTCGAATTTTAAAAATACGTTCTTCAATGTGTTCTTTATTCATAAAACCTCCCCGGAATCAAGTCTCTCTATCTATAGATACCCAGGAAGTATTTTTATTCACATTCTTTGAGGTCACAAATTGGGGTTGGGTAAAGAAATTCTGTTGATGAATGTCGTAAAGATGTAGATTTTATCGTCTAAGAATCAAAATCAGACCGGGATAATTCGCATGTATGAAACCTCTACACGCGAAATCCCTTTGTTGTCAGAGGCTAATCCTTCGATTTGGTTATCGCCGCAGGCAGTGCAGTCACTGCAAAAGAACTTGGACAATTCGTCCTAAGAAACGGGGACGACCTTTTGTTCGTATGTCTTCTCAGTTGTTTACTCAGGTATTTCTAAAAGGATGTACGCTTCAGAATTTAGCTCAACGCCGATCTTCTCTATCTTTGCCCGCATTCCGATACCGATTTCGGCAAGCCTTACGCCGTTGGATTGCTCGTCCTTATCCTCACGTAATTCCTCCGGGTCCACTCATTGTCTTAGCCGATGCAGTTTGGTTTCGCTTCAAAGGCAGATATTGGATTCTCTATCTAGTCGCTCTCAAGGCGCAATCCAGCAAAACCGCTTTATTCTTAGATCCTCTTCTTTTGCCAGGTTGGTACACCTCGGGAATCATTAAGACTAAGAATTTCATTTTCGTTCTCCTATTCGTTGTTATGGACCTTCACTCTATAGTCGTTCGGTTCAACAAAAATCGACATTTTTTGATTTGGTCTTATAAATCAATCCAATTCGTGTAATCTATTTTCCAAAAATCGGCGTTCCTGTGTCTGCTGTGTCAGTAAAATAGCTTGTTGGTAAGCCAATCGTGCTTCTGCTTTTTTCCCCAATCGACGATAAAAATCAGCGCGCACCGAATGCGTCAAATAATAATCGTCTAGTATGCCACGCGCAAGAATGTCATCGACCAATACAAGGCCAGCTGACGGACCGTCTCGCATCGCGATAGCAACAGCACGGTTGAGTTCGACCACGGGAGACGGTGAAATCTTCAGCAGAAGATCGTAGAGTAAGACGATCTTTTCCCAGTCTGTAGAGCCAGTCGTTTTGGCGTCGACATGTACGAGAGTAATCGCGGCTTGCAGCGTATAAAAACCAAAGTGTGGAGAAGCGCCAAGCGCTTGTTCAACAAGCTGTTTGCCTTCAGTAATGAGCGTCCTATCCCAAAGTTTGCGATCTTGATCTTCCAATAACACCAACTCTCCGTCGGCAGAAGTACGCGCTAAACGACGAGACTCATTTAAAAGCATCAACGCCAAGAGTCCCATTACTTCCAGATGGGGTAATAGTTCAAGCAGTAGCCGTCCTAAACGAATCGCTTCAGCCGATATATTCGGTCGTGTAAGGTCATTGCCAGACGAAGCCGAGTATCCTTCGTTAAAAACAAGATAAATCACATGAAGCACTGCGTCCAACCGCAAGGGAAGTTCAGCGGAAGAAGGGACTTCATAGGGAATCCGCAGCTCCTGAATTTTGGTTTTAGCGCGAACAATACGTTGTGCAAGGGTCGACGGTGTTGTGAGAAATGCACGAGCAATTTCTTCTGTCGTAAGTCCACAGACTTCGCGCAAGGTGAGTGCCATACGCGCGTCGGAAGCCAGAGACGGATGACAGCAGATAAAGATAAGTCGTAATCGATCATCAGCAATGCTTTCATACTCTACCTCATCCGAGAGATTAGACTGGGATTCGATTGGTTCAGGAATGTTGTCGAGTGGCGATTCCAATTGCTGGCGACGCAGACGATCAATTGCCTTGAAGCGTCCTGTAGAAATTAACCACGCACGAGGATTTTTGGGCACACCTTCCATCGGCCACTGCACGAGGGCAGCATGAAAGGCATCGTGCATGGCTTCTTCAGCTAAATCAAAATCGCCGAGTAGTCGGATGAGTGTGGCCAAAATCCGTCGGGATTCGGCGCGATAAAGAGTCTCTAAAATTTTCATAATAAGAAACGAAGAACGTTTCCCTATCGTAAAAAACTAGCAGCAGTGAAATCATCTCACTTCTTTTTGCCCCCACATCCCCCACGACAATTTTCCATGCCGATGAGGTCATTGGTTTGAGGTCTAATGCTGATCTGAATAGCGCTAGTTTGTCATTATTAATTGAAATTGTATTTCAATTATAAATAAAGCCAAAAGAATACGGTAATCACTATTTACGACGATATATATAATTTTTAAAACATAAAATGCGTTATTGCTATCGAATTATCTTTGTTATTTATATTGACATTGAAATTATATTTCAATTAATATAATCGCCAATTTAAGAAATAGAGATCTGAATCAAAACTAAATAGGGTTCAAATGATCAAGAATCAACATAAGTCTGAGATCTGACATAAAGGAGAAAAAAGTGAAGCGTGGAATAGTATGTTTTGTTGCAATTCTCGTCTGTTGCGGAGTCTTAAAGGCAGAGGATGTGGATAGCGCTTGGAAAAAACAAATGGAAAGCAAAATAGATGCTTTGACTCAAGAGCTGGAGAAAGCAAAACTCTCTCCTTCTGGAGACGCCGCTGTGGAGAATACGTCTGCATCGACACCCCTTGCAATCTCTCCTTATAGTTTAGGTCCTGCCGCCAGCAAAGTTTATGGCGTGGACAAAGGACTTTCCATTGGGGGTTATGGTGAATTAATTTATCAATCTTTTACGCACGCGCATGCCGATGGTATTGCCGGAGATGAAACAGAGCCTCGCAACGCTGAATTAAATTTAGCACGTTGGGTGACTTACTTTGGCTATCGCTTTAATGACAAAATTGTTTTCAATTCCGAATTGGAATTAGAAGCGGCTAATAGTGGTAAAGGGGGAGAAGCGGAAGTTGAATTTGCTTATCTCGATTTTGCCTTGTGGAAACCTTTAGGATTCCGGGTCGGTGAATTGTTGCTTCCCGTCGGACTTACGAATGAATATCACGAGCCTACTGTATTCCATGGTGTTTTGCGGCCAGATGTGGAAACGTATTTGATTCCTACGACATGGCATGAAAATGGTGCGGGTTATTACGGTCAAGCTGGACCCTTTGCATACCGTGGTTATGTGGTGGCAGGATTGCGCGCGGCGAAAGATGATTCCCGTGGACAAGATGGTCTTCAACCAGATCTCGGATTATTCGAAGCGCGTCAAGAAGGATCCCGAAGCAAAGCGCATGATTTGGCATTTGTGCAACGCCTTGATTACGTTGCCCTGCAGGGATGGCTCTTCGGCGGATCTGTTTATATCGATAATGCGGGTCAAGGCGATACGACTCCTTCAGGAGACCGAATCGATGCCCCGATCACCATGTGGGAAACCCATATCCGTGGAGAATACAAAGGCCTCGAAATGCGAGCTCTTTATACTCAAACGACGATTGGTGGCGTCGGAGAAATCAATCAAGCTAATGGTTTCACAGGAAACCAGTCGGTGGGTCAATATTTGTGGGGCGGTTATGTAGAAGTGGCGTACAACATTCTCAATGTGTTTGCACCGCAGAGCACTCAATATGTCTCTCCCTTCTTCCGCTATGAGCGTTACAACACGCAAGGAACTGTGCCTGATGGATATGAAAGTGATCCGGCTAACGATCGACGGATTTACACCACAGGGATTTCGTATAAGCCTATTCCCCGCGTAGTTCTTAAAGCCGATTGGCAAGTTCGCAATAGCCATGGGGGCGGCGGTGTGAATGCATTTAACTTGGGAACAGGGTACGAGTTCTAAGACTATAATAGGCTGCGATGAATCTTCTCTTCATTCTCATTGCAGTGATCGTGGTTTGGTTGGGTTGTGGTTGGTTGGAGGCGAAGGTTTACCTCAGTCAGCCACAAGCCCTTCAAACAGCGTTTCAGTCAAACGCTGTAGAACGAAAAACATTATTTCTCACCCCAGGACAAGTTCAGCAAGTCGAAACCTTATCTCGGACAAAAGTGGATTCTTCTATTGTTAGCTATTACGTGTCTCGTGATGCCAAAGGCATTACGGAGTTTGCTTTTTTTGACAAAAGAACGGTTCGTACAATGCCAGTGACTTATATGGCCGTTCTTAACCCGTCAGGAACCATTGATCGCGTGGATATTTTATCGTTCGAAGAGCCTGACGATTATCTACCTCCCGCGCGTTGGCTTGCGCTCTACAAAAATCGTTCACTCAATAATGATTTGGTGATTGGACGCGATATTCCTCATATCACTGGAGCTAGTCTCAGCAGCCAAGCCATGAATGATGGTATTCGACAAATTTTAGCCATCTATCAACTCTGTATTAAAACAACGATATGAAGTACATGGAAAAAGGTGGTTTTCAAACACAGCCATTGATGCGCTTGACGCTTTTATGGGCGGTTACTTTTCTGACAGGATTGTGGATTACCAATTTCTTATTTTATTTTTCCAAGATGGGATTTTCTGCACAATCCGTGGTGAACTATTATTGCGGGGATCCCTCGGCATTTACACAGCCGCGTTCATTTGAAAGCATGCTGGAGGTTACCCATTTTCATCTACCCATGATGGCAATCGTGATTTTAATTTTAACGCACTTACTCATTTTTGCTCCCTGGCCTCATACGTTTAAAGTCTGGTTTATTAGTCTCACATTTGGTTCTGCCCTTTTTGAGGAATGCGATGGCTGGCTCGTCCGTTTCGTCAGTCCAGACTTTGCGATTTTGAAAGTACTTTCATTCTTTTTATTCCAAACACTCATGGCATTTCTTTTAATCGCACTGACGCTTTTTCTTCTGCGTGGTGTATCCAAAATGGAGGAGCGACGTTCTTCATGAGTCTGCTGGTCGAAGGAATGCGCTTTGTTATGGGTACCTTCTTGACGATTCGTGTAGAAGCCACAGATCTGACGGTAGCGACTAAAGTACGTGATCAACTCTTTCATGAAATCCAGCGACTGGAAGTGCTTCTCTCAATTTATTATCTGGAGAGCGATATCTCTAAAATCAATCGTGCGGCCGGTATAACGCCTGTGCATGTTAATCCAGATACGTATGAGGTGATTGAGCGGGCTTTGTTGTATGCAAATCTTTCTGAGGGAGCATTCGATCCTGTTGTGCCAACTCACAATGGGATGAATTATCGGAATGTTTTGCTGAATATTAAAGAAAAAACTGTTTTCCTCTGCACGGAAGGAATGCAATTGGATTTGGGCGGTATTGGTAAGGGGTATGCGCTCGACCGCGCATTGTCTCTCGTTCGTAATAGTTCGGAATTAAAAAAAGTCACAATGGATTTTGGTGGACAACTTCTTTTTTGGAGCCCTGAAGGCACATTTGAACCTACAACGATTGGAATCGAAAATCCTAAAGATCGTCAAACGATTTTATCAACCTTCCAAATTCAATCGAACAGTTCCATCTCTACTTCGTCAAACACAGAACAAAAACATCATCTTCGCGATCCACGCACAGGAAAACCTGCACAAGGTGTTTCCAGTGTGACGGTCGTTGCAGCGACGGGTGTCGAAGCCGAAGCATTATCCACGGCACTTTTTGTACTAGGCCCTCATCGAAAATCGGTATTATTAGAAAAATACCCCTATGTCCGAGTATTTTTTTCGACCTAGCAATAATAATCGCGTAACCCCTCGAATAGAAATGTGTCCTATTTAGCAGGCGGAAAATTTACCTAGGAGGATCTTATGGAATCACGAGAAAAAAATGTGGGGAATTTGGATAGTGCTTTGCGATGGACTGTCGGATTAACTGTGCTGGCTTTAGGGTTTTCACGACGGAAATGGTGGGGCGTTTTAGGACTTGTCCCTTTTTATTCAGCGGCAACCCGTTATTGCGCAGTTAATAAAGCACTAGGTATTAATACAGTTGAGGATGAATCAAAACCAAAAACAGAATTTTCGCCTTTGCCACAAACCAAAGTTGTTAAGGACCGAACGCCACTCGTTGCAAACGCTATACGCGGACCTGTGCATTTTGAAAGCAAGCATCCTCATCTTCAAAAAGACCATACACATCACATGTATGTCAATGAACATAATACGCGGGTAGGAAATGGCCCGGGAGAACGTAACCATATTGGTGGACGTTCGTCTGGTCAAACGCCGCGTTATAGTTAAAACGATATCGATTGCCAAAAACATTACCTGCTTTTGCTTCCAAGATTGCTTGGTTTTTAATCGGCTTCTGTGTAATCGCCGGTGTTATCTGGCGATGGACTCCATTCCATCAGCGCTGGGGTTCTCATCAGTTAATGCATCTGGCGCAATCGCTGGATGGCCACCCATGGACGCCTTTAGCCATTATGGGGATTTTTATGGCCGGGGGCCTTGTCCTTTTTGTTCATGCGATTTTATTATGGACAACTGTCTTTGTTTTTGATCCTTGGCATGCGTTGCTCTATTGTGAGTTAGGCACGCTCGCGAGTGGATGTCTAACATATGGGCTAGGGCGGATTATTCGTCCAGAATTGGCGCAACGCATTGCCGGTTCTTACTTTGAAAAAGTAAGCCACAGGCTGGGTCACAAAGGCAAACAAACCCTGATTATTATGCACTGGTTTCCAATCTGCCCTTTTAGCATTCTCAATTTTGTTGCAGGTGCTACTCAAGTTAGTTTTATTGACTTTTTAATTGGGACGTTAGTTGGATGTACCCCTGGACTTTTAATCATTTCATTTTACGGCGGAGCTCTCCGTCAATGGGCTCATGGACAACATTGGCTGGATGTTTTTCCGCTCATTCTGGCAGGAACTTTGCTAATTACTCTGTTTTGGTTTTTTCAGAGACGATTTAAATACGGTAATTCAACCCAGCCGTAATCATGTGGCCGCGGTCACGAATATCTAGGGCATTTCCTTGGTTGTCAATCGTATGAATCTTATTCAGCCATACAAATCGATAGGTGGTATCTAAGAAAAAGTGGGAATTGAGATTAAAATCGATCCCTGCGCCTGCATGAGGACCAAACCGATTTTGTCTATCGCTAAAGCCACGAGGTCCGTCGACATTCGTGTGATACCAGCCGCCACCAACCAGAATAAAAGGTTGGACCCAAATGATTCTTGGTAACACATACATTAATGCGCTCAGTTGTACGGGCCAATCTTGTGCTGTGGTAGGGCCAAAAGCATTTCGTCGATAATCCACGGATCCTTCCACCGCAAAAAATAAAGGGAGTTGTAGCTTCACCTGAGCGCCGCCTGTCCATGCACTTTTACCATCTGTAGGAACAAAATCAACGGCTCTGGCTCCGATCGATAAAGGGCCCGCATCGGCAAAGACATTCGCAATGGAGGTGCTAAGCACTAAAAAAAAAACACTTCTGTTCCTGCACGTAAGGTTTTGAAAATGTTCATTGAAATCTCCTTGTTAAAAATGAAGCCTTGCTCGTCAATAAGACACGCTAAGCAAGCACAGGTTTCATTAACAAAAAGGTTGTTTTTAAACGAATCTTGCGTTAAGAGCTTTTATGGCTAAAATTAATTCCCCTAACCGACTCATGCAAAAGATCAAAGTTTTTCTAGAACGCTAATTATCGTTGCCAGCTTCTATGCCTGAACAACCTTTAATCGATGAAAAACGTTTGCAAGCGATTTGTGATGGAGACACAGAAGGACTACACTATCTGTTGGGTATATTCTGCGAACAAACAAAGGAAGATCTGAAAAATTTGGAGATTGCTATTCATTCAGGAATCAACGATGAAATTCGGCGTCTTTCTCACGGTGCTGCGGGCGCTTGCGAAACCTATGGCATTCCAGCATTGAGCATTCCTCTCCGTGCCATCGAATCCGAAATTATTAAAGGTCAATCATCGAACGCTCTGCATTATTATGCTCAGGCCAACGTTATTTTCCATCGTACAGAAACTGCTCTTGCGCATTACCAGAGCACGCTGTCTCAACGAAAAGCTGCTTAAAATTAATTGCTACTTGGCCGCAATAGAGAAGGAGAAGGCATTGTGATCGGAGTCAATGATGAATAGACTGCTTCTATTTTGCGAGCTACGATACGAAGATCATGGTCTTGAGCGATGCGCCAGCGTCCCCAAGCAGCCAATGCTGAAGGGGAGTTTTGCCGATTCAAAATAGTTTTTATTCCTTGCATCACATTGTAAGTGTCAAAACCTTCCTGACCTAAATAAGGAAAATCTCCAAAGTTAATTTTTTGAGCGTCATCGAAATTT
>Ga0206907_1005_pt1 | contig 15524 bp, 20 predicted proteins | sample Alteio_BWOrgHeat_80_FD_152951 | JGI IMG/M metagenome (GOLD analysis project Ga0206907, IMG submission 152951) | Enriched cells from forest soil in Barre Woods Harvard Forest LTER site, Petersham, Massachusetts, United States -... | ecosystem: Environmental > Terrestrial > Soil > Temperate forest >...
GAGTTCGGCGTGCTCGGCCAATCCGCGGCGCGGCGCTGCCGGAAAATGGCGAAAGCGGCGCAACCTCGTCGAACAATGCCAATGCTGTTCGGCGTAGAAGGTCCCGCCAGCCCTCCAGCTCTGTGTCCATCACACCGCGCTTTGCCGCGCGCTCCAGCGCAGCGAAGAAGGCAACTTCGGTCTGCTGCCATAGATTCTCGCGGACGCCGGACAGCAGTTCCGCATCGAGTTTCACAGTTGCACCGGGACTGAACAGCGCTGCGCGAACAGCGCCCCGCAGCAGCGCCGCAACAAAGTCGGCAGCGCGCACTAGGCGCGTGGCGAGTTCATCCAACCGCTGCTGTGCTGTCGCGTCCGGTATGCCCTGCAGTGGCATCTCGCTTTCAACGAAGGAGCGGGCCTTCATGTTGTCCATGTCATAGCCAGCAGCGATCAGCCGCCCCTCGCCATTGCCTGCATCCCGCATCCTGTCCTGGCGCCAAGTGCTTATGGCCTGGGCTGGCAGTCGCAGGCCATCAGGGCTTCGCACCACGAGGCCCAGCCAATGGCGGTACCCGATGCCTCCGGGTTGCGGGTGCACCGGCAGAAACTCACCGCCAGCCTTCGACGCGTAATGAGGCGTGAGCGGATGCACGCGCCCCCAGGTAACGTAATTTGCACCGCGTGGTCGCTGGCGCCAGGAACAGACCCGGACTGTGTCTATGTTGCCTGTAAGGTCGCAGAAATCAGCGACGCCTTCGGAAAAATCCAGCCGGATACGGCGAGGCATACCCCACCAGCATTGCAGCGAATGAGCATTCTGCGGCGTCACCGCGCATTCTCCATTGGAGACCATGGTTGGCGCCAGCCAAGGAAAGACGCGCGGCAATTCGGCTGCTGGCGCTGACATGCCACATGGAACGTTTGCCCATAAGACGTGCCAAAGCGCCACCTTGCCCGCCGGGAGGATCAGTGTGGTCAACGGGCCGCCACCGCGAAGGCCGACGCGATTGCCGGCACCACCGGCTGGCGCCCACGACTGGAAGGTAAACAATGCGATGGCCGCCGCCGCGCGTCCGAGATTTCTGACCCGATCGCGATGCACGAGCAGGTCTGTGTTGTTGCGTGTCGTGCTGGCGCCGGGTGATTCGATCAGCAGGCGTTCGATGGGTTCAGGGTCGGACTCGAGGTCGTCAAAATCCTGAAGGAAGCGCGGGCCAGCGCCATCCAGCGCAAAGGCGTGCGCGACAAATGCAAAGGCTGTGTCCAAAGTGGCAGGGTCTGGCGGCACCTTCCACGAGTCCAGCCACGCTTCGTGGTCGCGCGGTGGAAGAACCGTAGCGAGCAGTCCGATAAGAAATTCCAGCGTTGCCATGCGGAAATCGGCACGCGGCCAATCGATGGCGACAACAGGGTCGTCGCCAATGGTCTTGGTGAGCTGCGCAGGGCGAATTGTACAACGCCCAGAATGCAGCCGCCGTACTGGCAGCCAAGCATCGGTTACGAGATTGAGCATGAGAATGCAGCTCGATTGGCCGGTAATGGCAACCCTGCCAAGACGATTGTGGCCTCGCTCGGCCGTTCCCACATGCGGTACCTCCCGGTGCGGGGCGTCCATGGCTATCCCGGCACGTTCCCTGGCCGGACACTATCCGACTTGCGGGACCAAGCACAACAACGTTGCAGGCAGGACTCATCTACGAAATGGCAATTCCAGGGGCGGCAATCGCTAGAACTGCTGGCCGCGCAGTGCGCAGGCAAGGGCGACGAATGCGGCTAACTGTCTGTTGTCTTGTCATAGCGCATGGCGATCCGCTTGAAGCGTTTGAGCTTGCCGTGCGCGGCGCGGGTGACTGCGTGCCGTAGAGCTCATGAGCCCTGAGAGTAATCAATGAGAACAGTCCGAGCAGTGCAGGCGTGGTACGCGCAATGGCTGGGTCAGACCATTGGCGCTGGGTTTCGACGCCTAGATGGCGGCGGACCTCTGCGAAGGTAACCTCGATCGACTATCGGCGGACGGGTTCTGGTGCAAATACGCGGCACGAGGATGTGCGGGCATGCAATACGCCTTGTTGCCTTCAGGCCCCGAGCACTCTGTTCCGGATAGCGAACACAACTCCGCCATGAATACCGAGATGTCGTAGCCCGAATTGCCCTTTGCGGATGCGGTGCATCAGCTCGATGCCAGCGATCGCGGTCGCAGCATTGCAGAACTGCTTGGAGCCGAGCATTACGGCGACGCGTTGCTTGACGTATCGGTGGTCCTGCTCAATGAGGTTGTTGAGGTATTACGACGAGCGCAGCTTCGTGTCGGTCACCAGAAAACCGTCGGCTTTCAGCTCGCGCACAGCGCGGTGAGACGCAGCGTAGCCGTCTAGCGTGATCGTCTGCGGCGGGCGCTGCTGGCTCTTGACCGCCTTTCGGAAGAACGCCTTGGCTGCAGCTACGTCATGTCTGGCACTCAACCTGAAATCAACTGTGCCGTTCACAGACATCGTTTCAACGCCCGTGGCGGTATAGAAACAGCCGGCCCCTGACCAGGACGCGATCCGAACGCGATATAGCTTGCAAACCAACCAAGAGGCGAAGCCATTCAATATTAGCGCCCAACTCGGGATTTCACGCTTGCCAGCTTTTGTCAGTGCGGCTGTGGCTGTGGGGTTGTGGGCAGCGCGATGCGCTGGCCATCAACTCCACAGCCCTCCATCCGGTGAAACGATGTCTATGAACCGTACAAATCAACTGTCCGACCTTCCCGATCAACGGCACGATACAGATGCACCATTCGCCTTTGATCTTCACGTATGTTTCGTCAACGCGCCACGATTGGCCGACGGCAAGGGCATATCGGTGCCAGCGTTTTTCGAACTCCGGTGTGTAGCGCTGTACCCATCGCATGATGGTGGTATGTCCCAGCGACAGACTGGGCTCGGCCATCATCTCCACCAGGTCCCGCAGGCTCAGCCTGAACCGAAGATACCAACGCACGCAGAGAATGATGACTTCCCGGTCAAAGTGCCGACCCGCGAACAGCTTTGCCAGACGTGCCAGCTTGCCCATGGCCGACTTTCCTCGTTCAGGATGTCAGCATAGCCTTCCTCTCACGACGTTTGCACCAGAGCCATGGATAGTAGCAACTTCAGTCGCCATCAACACGGCATTGCTCGCCGCCGATAGTAATACCGACACCAGCACGAAGATCGACGTTGTCTTATGGGCAATCTACGTTCTGGTGGTGCTGATTTTCAGCGTCGTGTTCGTCGGCTGCTTCGTCTGGAAACTTCTCTTCGATTGAAACCATGGAAAAGGCTGAGTCAGCACCGGGTGAAGGTAAGCCAAGTCTCATCCACGTAGACACCTGCCTCTGTTGCGACGACACCAGTGACACCCATGGCGACGATAAGTGTGAAGGCGAGGAGGACCGTTCGCATGGCGTTTATCTTTTCCTTAGAAGCCGGCACGTTCCGCAATTGCACGACGGAAGCGGTGTTGAGTCTCCGCTGACCGTCGTCCTGAATGATTTCGGCGGTAAAGCTATTCGAACGGCTGAGATGGTAAGCTGCCATGGCCCAAGCAAGCTACTCAACTTTAGTGGTACCACCGGCACGCCCCGGCCCTGAAGATCGGTCTGTCGAGATTGGTCAGCTCGCACGTGGCGCAATGGGCACGTTCAAGCTGCTGCGCATCCCCGTGCCGGTCGTCGGCTTTGATTCTCTCAAAGCGGAACCGAAGGGGCTTCTGGCGCAACTAGCTGGGCAGGATCCTGGGTGGAAAGAAATAATGGACCACGGCCTACCCTTAGCCGTCGTGATGTCCTGCATATAATCCGCCGGCTTTGGGACCGCCGACCACGGCACTAATCCCATGCACATCTTCACCAGGGCCGACCCAACCATAGCCGAGTTCAAAGAGTATCTTGACCGCACCGCCCACCGAAACGAGCAGCGACGGCGGCAAGACGCTTGGCTCGCACTACATTCCTACGAGCGTCACCGTGTCGTCGTGCGATCCTGATGACAACGCCTCATACGAGCTTGTCGGGATTGAGGTGAATCATCTGTTCGGATGCGGCTGCTGGGTTGGTCCGCGTCTGATCATTCGGCGCGTCCCCGACCAGACGGCACCCACAGACAGGAGATGACAGTGACCTCACAGGCGACTAGCCAGATAAGCCAAAAGGAGGCTCGAAATCTTGCCTGGTAAATCCATCACTGTTGAGCAATGTCTAGGCGCCCCAGGGACTATCAGACCGTGCCGCAACATTCGGCCGACGCTGAGCAAACGTCGGGTTGGCCGGACTCGTTCCCCGAAACCATGGCTTCGCTCGGTCATTTGTTGACGCCTATCAATTCTGACGGCTCCCCCGAACAGAGAATGCCGCCCAAGCCGAAGCCGGGGCAGCGAAATTCGGAGAAAGGGAAGGACCTATGCGCCCAAACTCGGGCCTGGCCAGGTTTGCCTGATCGGCATATCGTGAACCCGCGGCAGATCAGGGGGCCGGCCGCTGCATTTCTATCGTTGCCAGGCTGCGCTACTGCACCGCGCTCTTGTCCGCGGTTGGCTTGCGGCTGATCGGCAGGGTGCTACCCGCTGGCAGCAGCGGAAAACTCGGAGGCTTTGCCGGCGGCGTCTCCCCAGGAGCGAGGAAGCAGCGCGCGCCTATTACCCGAACCAGTGACCTGTGCATGAGAATGTTCCCCGACTCGTCCAATTGTCCCCAGCGACGGGAGTGCGACTAAAAGGGTTGCGATTCGGTTTCAATGACTGCGATGTGGTCTTCACAGTTAAGAGAGAGGCCGCCCCTTGCGAGGTGGCCCGTGCTTTCCGATGCGCTGCGTGCGTCGCTTTCTGCCAATTTGCACAGCATGGCCCGCCGCCGCCGCCGCCCCCGCACGCCACTCCTGCCGCCGCCGTCGATCGCGCAGGTTCGGCGTGACAACGCCATCCTGCTCGGCGCGGGCACCTTGATAATCCTGGCGGGTCTCCTGGTCGGGGCTGGTCTGGCGTGGTGGGCGCTATGAGGTGTCTGGCGGTGTTGATCCTGCTGGCGGAACCGGAGGCTTGATGGGCCGCATCGTCACCTACGTGCACCACTACAAGCCCCGCCCAGAAAGCGGAAGGCGGTCGCGCTGGAGATGCCAACGGTCGTCGCCACGAAGAAGAGCCGCCGCCCAGCTGAGAGCGCGACGGCTGAGGCTATCCTGAAGCGGGGCCAGTGGGCTTGAACGCTTGCCCGATCAGCGGCTGCCGCGCCTCGTTGACGTCGGGCTTCCGTCATGGCGAACTCGGTTCGTGTTAACCGAGCGCCGCCCGCCAGGCGAGGTGGCGTCAGCGCTTTTCTGTTTCCCGCGGTGCGGCTTCGGACGATCACTGGAAGCTCGTTCCTCATTGTGAGTGAGCAGTCCTCGGATCTTCTCCAGACCATCGGCAACATAGCCAATTCCGATACCGACAGATGTAGCGACCCCGACGGCGGTCGGTACAGCAGTCATTCCCTGCGTCGCCAGCGTTCCAACAACGCCCACCGAGATGCCAATCAGGCCATTTGCTGCGGCCAGCGCAGTCCCTCCGAACAAATGTAACGAAGCGCCGATCCAGCGCTGCAGCCGACCAGCCGTCTCGCCTTCCGTAGTTTCGACCTTTTCCTCCGAGGCGGGCGCGCTGTTCACATCGATAAACCTGATGCGGCACTCATCGACATCGCGTAGCGCCACGTCTAGCGAGCGCTTGTCCCAGTGATCTGCCCTCTCACCCAAGGAAGGCAGCCGTCTCATAATCTCGGCATCCACCATCGGCAGGCTGTGCTCGGGCGGCAGGTTGGAAAGCTCGACCAAGTGGCGGGAAACCAGATCAAGCAGGCCGACGCGATCAAACTCCGAGTGAACAGCCTTATAGTTGTCGATTGCCTCATCGATCCTGGCCTGATGGAAAGGCTGCATCGGGGCCGCTCCGTATTGCATATCGAGGAGAACAGGCGAATGCTCGATATCCCACATCGCCCTCTTGGCGCGGTTGACGGCCCGGCGGAGCAGGGCATGGTTCAGTGCGTCCACCGCATACTCCATTGGATCGCTCAGCTTACTGTTGAGGTCGTAGATCCTTTGGATAAGTGCCTGTCGATCGGGGACGGCCCAGGGTGCCATGTCCTCGTATTGGTAACCGATGTTTAAACCCCCGCTCCGCACGAAGCGGATCTCCTTGGCCTCCTTATCTAGAGCGACGTATATGCCGTCTGGCGTTTCCCGCCACAGCCAGCCGCGGACATTTGGTCTCCCCTCCGCGGAAACGACCACACTGGCGCCTAGCGTTCTCCAGTCCATCTTCCCCTCCTCTGGTCGTATGACGCGTCAACACCGCACAAGGAGTCAGAGAGGGCTGGCCGGCCAATCTTACGGACGTGAGGCCTGCCACTCGTATCATAAACGTCGATCCACAGGCTGCGCGGTGCATTGCCTTCGTCTCCCTCTATCATCAAACTGGATGCGCAACCTCTGACGAGCCGAGCCTAGAATTGCTTGTAAACGATCTCGGGCGAAGACAGGTCCATTACCAGGCCGCCCGCCGCCAGCACCAAAATCATGGCTGACGCGAAGACCGTACGCGTGTAGCGCGATCGCAATATTCTACCGAACCAGTCGGCATAAGTGCCGCACGCATCTGGTGTCATCAAGACAACGCTCGCGACGCCGACCGTGCCCACTAGCGCCAGTACAGACCCCTCCAGTCTTAGCCGCTCGGCAAGCTCGCCGATCTGCTGCCAGCTCGCCCAAAACCACAGGAGCGTAAACGCGAACCAAGAGAAGGTGAGGCCGCGTGCCACCGCGCGATAAGCTGGGTTAACACATAACCTCTCATAACCAGAGGCCGTCAGCCGTCGCGTCATTGCTACCTGGTACAGCCGATTGCCCGCAACGCCGCCCCCCTGCAACACGCCGAAGAACAGAAACTCAGAGGTCTGGCCATGCCACGCTCCAACCAGGAAGAACGTGACGAATAAGGCGATCACACTGGGATATTGCCTCAAGCGCGCTGATTTCGATCGTCGCATCCATGTTATCAGGAGTGGGTTGAATACGTAGCTACGCAGCCATTGCGAGAGCGAGATGTGCCATCTGCTCCAGAAGTTAATGAAGTTCGTTGCGCCAAAGGGCTGATCGAAATTCTCCGGCAGCCGTAATCGGTAGAGCCGGGCGACGCCGATGACGAAGTCGGTATAGCCGGAGAAATTGGCGTAGAGGAACAGCGGATACAGGACGACGACAAGTGCGCCGGTCAGCACACGCTGGCCCATGCGCAGGTCCGGCGTGAGCTCCGCCAAAAGGTCAAGCTGCGCGGTATGGAGGGCGACAGAGAGGATCAGTATCTTAAACGCGCCCAGCACTATGCGCCAGGCAGCCCAGCCGATATCTGGCAGCGTCAATGAGAGCGCCCCGTTGGCTTCGTAGTCCTCCCTCCGTTGAATCGGTCCGGATATGAAAGCTGGGAAGTTAAGGGTAAAATTCAGGAACGGGATTATTCTGATCCGCTCCGAGTCGCCGTGTCCCGAATCGACAACCAGATGCATTACCCGGAAGAATATATAGGACAGGCCGACGGTCATGTAACCCGGCGGCAATAGCAGCGATTCCGGAATGAAGCTATAACGCTTCAGCCAGATGAATAACGCCAGCACAAGAACGATGGAGGTTGGCGCTGTCCAAGCACGCCGGGTATGCGCTGCTGCGATGCCCACGTACCCTATTGCAAGGAAGCCGACGAGCGGCAGCAATGGTCCGACGCCATGGGCGAAGCTCCAGACGAAGGCCAGATTCAAGGCGAGCCATACTGTACTTCGCCACCACTGCCCTAGCGCGGCATTGAACATCACCGCGCCAACCAGTACGAACACAAGGAATTGCCAGGAAGGTACGCTCATCGGCCCAATGCCGACTGCGAGGAGCGTTCCTGTCTGCAATTGGCGAAGGCTGGTTCCGAAAGGAGTGCCTCCTCCACAACTGCGGCCAGCGCCGCATGACCGCCATCGCGCGCGTGTCCATCGGTCAGATAGAACAGCGACTGGAAATCCGGTGCAGCCGCGAATGCGCGCGTGGTGTCGAAGAACCGCACGCTCCTCGCGGCCGCCACCTTTTTTAACGCCTCACCGAGCACCATCGGATCGACGTTCGGCAGGTCGGACCCAAAGGCAGCAAGCGCTGCCTGCGCCCTGTCCGGTACATAGAACAGCAGGAGCGGGACACGGGTGGGCGCGGTCAAAGAGGTAATCCGGCCAAGCAGATCCCCGAAGTCCGCGAGTCTCTGGCGCCATGCCGCGCTGAGCGGCCGACGAACGTAGTCAGCCGAGTCGCCGTTTCCCAGAAAGGACCGGACTTGGAACGACGGGTCGCGGTAGAGGTAATATTGGAAAACCAGAAATAGTCGGCTCTCGCGCAGGATGCTCACTATACCCCGTAGATCAAGACGCGCCGGGAGCTCCCTGCGTTCCTGGTCTGGCGGTGGATCCTTCTGGTGCATCAGGTCATAGGGGCCAGTCGTCATCACGATGGCGGATGGCTTCAGCGCTAATGCCTCTGGAATTCGCTGATCGATCCGATCGAAATCTGAGGGGTTGGTTCCCAAATTCTGGAAGTCGACCGTGGTCCGGCATCGATCCGTGAGCATCGCGGAGGCACGCGTAGCGAAAGACTGTGGGTAGTTGACGAGGGCTCCGCGCGCAACCGAAGAACCAACCACCACGATCCGCGGCAATCCAGCGGGACGGGGCGCACACGACTCGGCGGTGCGGTAGCCGCACTCGTTGAAGTGCTGCGTGATCCAAGGACCTTCCCAAACCTTCGTCCGGGAGGTGCAAAGCGGTTTGAAACGAAACCCGAATGGTGTGGTATACGCGCAGGGTTCCGCGGCGTCGTCCTGCACGTAGATCAGCCGAACAGAAACTTCCCCGCCAGCCAGCACGACGAGAGCTGTCATGACAAAGATCAATGGAAGCAGGATGTAGTCACGACGCGGCAACCGCCAAGGCTGGTTGGCCTGAGCTTCGCTCATGCCCGCAGCGTCCGCGGCGGGTGTGTTCCGTATATCGGTTGTGTGGGTGCTGTACCGCCGCTAGCCCATGCATTTGTCTCGTGCGAGTCGGGAGTCGCGGATCGCTGAACCGGAGCTATCTCGACTTGGCGGTAAAGCAGCAATCCATATGCCGCTGATGTAGCAAGCGGAGGCTTCACCTTGACTTGGTGTGCACGCGGGACTTTTGACTCCCACCTTTCGGGCAGCCTGCCATCCGGTACCATTGCCACGACAATAGCGACGCAAACAAGTGACAGCGACCTCAAATTGCACGCGCGGAGCTGGCAACTTTGACAGCCCTACTCGCGCATGAGGGCAGTATCGCAACCGCGTTCGGTAGGTTGCTATGGCGTGAATCGGTGGCTCCCGAACGTCGCCAATCTCCACCGCGCCAATCCCGCCCCGGCCGTCACCGGATGATCCGATCGGGTCGCCGGTGAAACATGTGCTGCCGATCGGCCCCATCACATCTCGGAACGCACCGCTCGCTGCCCGCGTTGGCGCGCCTACCGGCTTCGCCGCTGCATCCGCTCGCCATCCCGCCCGTCCGAGTGCGACCAAACCTAGTCCCGACCCTGATAACGTACGCCCGAGCCGGATCAAAACCAGTTCGCCGGGGCGCCGCACCGCCACAAGAACCGCCCTCTTTGACATTCTGATTGCAGCATCAAGCGTCACCTTGCGTGGCATGATCCCGCGGGCTTCGGTCGACACCGATCCGGCAAAGAGACGATTAGGCTCTCTTGCGCCGGATGTTGATTGAAAATATGTCGCTAGGGCGTAAGATATTCGTCTGTCGTGATGTGGTCGGGATGGATGAAGCAGAAGAGCCAATCCCGGGCTTGATGCAGGCGTATATTCAGAAGCCGGCGCCCCGAAAGAATCCTGCCGATGTTTCCGTGGCAGCATGGCTCATCGTGTGCTTGAACGCGTGGCATCCCGGTCCAAATCAGATTGGAGTTCGTCATGAGTGATGAGGCTTTAGCCGATAAAATATACAGCATCATTCGAACAGTCCTCGATCAGCCGGTGGAGCTCTCACCGGCCACTACAGCGAAGGACGTTCAGGGGTGGGATTCACTGAAACACATACTCATCATAGTCGAAGTGGAGTCGGCATTCGACATCAGACTAGCGGCTGTCGATGTCGAGGGGATTCGATGCGTTGGAGATTTTGTGGCGACGGTCGCCCGAAAGGTGGCAACGTCTTAGAAAACTGCATAGTAGTCCGCTATTCAGCTCAACAGGGAAGCTCTGGCTAAAGGACATCAATTCACCTGACAGCGAGATCGCGAACCTACTTGCGCGACGCGAGCATGGGGAACGCTGGGACGGCCTGACTGCCGAAGAGATGCTAGCCGCCTACGACCGATGGCGTGCTCTGATCGATCTGGACAGCGAAGGGCACGCGCTCGCTTAGCAACACGCGCTGTCGCTGAAGCACGCTCAGAATGGCAGCGCGCGCTTTCGGATGCGATGATGCCGCAGGCGCCGACGAGCCCGCCGGGCGGTGTAGGGTTTGTTTAGGCTACGACTCGCCGGATTGCAGCGCTGCATGAATGCCGGCTGCAAGAATCATACCCGAGATACGACGATCTTGAATGCTTCCAGCGGCTGCCAGGTGATCGATCGACATATTTCCCCCGCCGTCATCGGCCCCACGGTTGAGCCGTCCATGAAAAAGCCGAAATACTCGCACCGGAATGTTTTGGCTGCGACGTTGCCTAGCTGCACTCGGAACCCTCGAAGCGGCAGCGACTTGCCACGTGTGCCGCAATATTCACCTCCAAGCGTCCATTCCTGAGGCTGATCCGGGTGCGAGATCGACTGATATTCGAGATCTAACTGGCTCAAGCCGCGTCGCGGATCAATGCTAAACCCCTCCACCCAACGCCCCGTGCGGGGCTGGCCGATCCACATGCCGCCAGCGCCCTTCACGTCACCGACGTTATGGATGTGGGCCAGAACGTCGACGAAGGTTTGTTGCTCGTCTGCCCGCTGATGCGCCGTGACCGAAGCCGTCTGCTGTTCCGGAAGGATGCCGAAAAAGCATTCTGCAGGAGTATCCGGCTCCCGAAGATAGCGCGACCGCCACTGCCGGTTGACTTCACCGGCTTGGCGACGGAAGCGCAGCTTTTCGAATGCAATCGGCAGCCCGGGTAGCCGTAGCCTGCGCGCGATCTCATCCAGCTCCCCCTGCGGATCTGCGGCGAGCCGTTCGTATTCGACATTGATTGGCATGATCCCGTTCAGTGCAAAAAATTGTCCAAAACACTGATTCACTAGCATCACATAGTAGATCTGCTCAGTGAGTCGCTTAGCCGAATAAACAAGCTGTTCGTTCGGAAACTGGCTGGGTGAGTCCCATGCCCAGCGATTGTTCTGCTCTGCTATGGTACACGATATTGCTTGTCCGAGCTTATCCACACGATTTAGGAACACAAAATCCGACCGGCCTATGATTTGATCGAGTATGCCGGATTGGACCAAAAGCGCGATTTGCTCGGCTGCCACCTTGACAATGAAGAAGTTGCCCCTGGCATCGCGTTGCACGATATGCTCGAAATACTCGAGAAAAGTTCCAATACCATGCTCCCTGCAGACTCTTAGAACGTCGCCGGCATTCAGCGTCTCACCGGCAGGACCGAAAGCGCCGGTCGAGTGGAGGAGGTCGCCTAGATACGCCGAGCCGCACCGGTTCGTGAAACACAGGAAGACCAAGTGCAGGGGCGGCGGCAATCGAACGGGTCTGCCCGGCTTCGCCGGAAGATGTCGGAGTATCTCGTTGTAGTTGGGACGTGGGCTGTTCCGCATGATGTCTGGAATGATAAGTGGCTGCCGAATCATGAAGGCATCACTCCATTCAACCGGTCCGCGCGCCGCTGCGGCCAGCCTTGTGTCGCGGGGCATCGACCCATAGACTGGGGCACTCCGCAACGTTGCACAAGCTCGGGATCCTGTTTCCGCCTTGATGGGGGACCAGTCTGACGTGAGTGGTCAGTGTTCTGTCAGTAGTTGCGCAGAGCAGTAGGTGAAGTACCTCTCCCCCTTCAGCGGGAGGACGCGAGATGTGCTGCCCGGCGTGGATCAACCGCGATCCGCGAACGACCTGAGCGGACTGCACAAGGCTACCCCCGGTTCCGCTGCGGGTGCGGCAAGCAGTTCAATGAACGCAGTGCCGGGCAGGCGCGACATCGGGCGAGTTGCTATCTCAACAACAGACTTGAGCAGGACCATCGCTGCATCAAAGGCCGATGTCGCGCAACTTCTTCGCTGCCGATCCCGGATACGCCAACATGTTCCTGCTGCAACGCAGCGCTGGCACATGCGGAAGGCGGGGATTGCCCTCCGCATTCTGGCAACCACCTGAGGGGCTTGCCACCTCGTGCGAACTCGTCGAGCCGTCAGGCGCCAGAGACAGACCGGCGCCTGAAGCAAAGGCCGTGGCAGTCGTGAACGCCTCGCGTCGCGCGCATAGGCCAGCGATCAGCACCAGCCCGCCTGCATGAGCTAACCCGCTTCTGCAAGAATATCACGCACGCCGCTCGCCGGCTTCGCGCTCAGCCCGCAGCTTCGCGTACCGCTCTGCCAACCCGAGTAGCGAATCCTTGGTCGCCTCGCTCGAAGCGGTCAGGGCCATCGCCCGAAAGTACCGCTCGCGTTCGGCAAGTTGTTCGATAGTCATTTTGGATGGGAGTGGACGGCGGAACATCAGGTAACCTCAGCCTGTAGGGAGGGGCGTTGTGCGCCGGCGTAGATCCATTACGGCCGCCGGTGCTGCGTCCCATCTCCGACGGGCTGCCCTAATGCTCCGGGGCCGGCGGGTGTTCCTTCCCAGCCGCCTCAATGAGCCGCCACTTGAAATTTCTTGGCGCGCCGGGCGCCGAGCTTCCTTCCAAGATGAACAACTTTGTGTCGACCGGCCTCCCGAACGCATTGAACAGTTCATACACCCCGCTCACCTGCGCTCGCCCTCCTGGCGCAATTTCGTAGTCCATGTCCTTAGTCCAGTAAGTATCGGGGGAGTCGAGCCGTCATTCAATTGTCGGCGCGCAATCGGCAGTGGTTTGCCTCCGATTTTAACTGTCTCTCTATTTCCATTTATATGATGCGTAATTCACCACTGCATTGCTATGCAATTTTGCCGGCATCCGAGATATTCCGAACCTTTGGTAAATGACGTGATCGGTGCTATATTGAAGCCTGTTTTCGAATAGATGGCGCTGGCCACAGACGAACTGACATGGCGCGTCACTTGGCCGCATGTGGTGCTCAGGCGGTTGTGGCGGCGTGGCTGGTGACTGGCTGGTGCTCAAAATCCGATGAGGCTGCGGCGCGTGGTGAGTGAGAGTCGGCCACGGGTTACGCCACGGAGACCGACGCGTGGGTGCGGGCGGCAAGGAATTGGAGCGAATTTTCAAGGCGGCGCAGGGCGAAATAGCTCACTGCGCCCAATACCAGGCAGTTGCGCCATCCCGCCCCTCAGGAAGTCGTTGGCGCCCCCGCGCATCCGGCCGCACCGATGCAGCGACCAACTTTTATCGCTTGCTCCGACCCACTGCGCAGCCCATGCTGCGCCATGCCAGACCGCGCATTCCCCGACTTGGACGAGATGATCCGCCAGATCGAAGCGAAGGCGGCACAGCTCCCTGATCCGCTGGCAGTCCTGATCGCACAGCTCAAGACGACCATTGCGAGCGACGCAGACCCCTATCTGTTGGCTGGCGCGCTGGTCGAGGGCATTGCGACGACCATTGCGGCAAAGTTGCCGCCAAAGCGGCAGGGAGTTGTTGCGGTTGCGACCGTGTGTTTGCTGCGGGATAGGCTGAAGGCGAGCGGCTCAATCTAGTTCCGTGGCCAACCCGGTGGCATCCCATCGGCTCGCCGCTTGCGCTGATATCCGGCATCCTCGTCTGGCCGCCGTTCTGCACGCCGATGAAGACGAATGGATCCTGTTTTTTGGCGGCGCTGTGCTCATCGCCACATCCGTTGTGGTCGTGCTCTCTGTGATGGACGGCACCCGGGAGAATACCCAGATGGCCAGCTACGGCGCGGCACGACGGATCAGCCACTGATTGTGCCAGGCCAATCTCACGGCACCGCGTCGGAAAAGTTTACACTCGCTTTTTCATGGACGTGCCAAAAATAATACTGGTCTGATTTCTTTCATCTTTTTCGCGCGGCACAAAAATTGCGACTCTCGCTTGTCTTTCGAAGGTGGAGAAAATGAAAGCGCTTTTCTTGGCTTCGGTCGCTGCGGCGGCCTTGTTGACGACTGGCACCGCGCACGCAGGTTGGACTGGCAACGCGGTCACCTCGACATACTACTTTCCTGACCCGTCGACTGTTTACGAAAATGATGGATCGGGCTCGGTGCCATGGACTGGGAGCTCGGTTGGCTCGTTAAACTGGAGTATTGGTGCGTCACGGATCACCGTGGCAAGTACTGTCGGCTCCGGTTATTTCGCCGGCGGCAGCTTCAACGGATTAATGTTTACGGACACAAGTGCTGATCCACACATCATCAACGTCTTGCTCGATCCTGCGTCGGCGTTTTTCGGCACGCCATCTTGGACCTCAAACAGCGTATCCTTGAACTTTCAAGGGCAGTTTATTCCTGCATGCGGCGACGCAATCTTTGACATCACCTTTGCCCCGGTGCCCGAACCCGCGTCGCTTGCGCTGCTCGGCGTTGGCCTCGCCGGATTTGGCATCATTCGCCGCCGCAAGAGCACCTGATTCCACGCGACGAACACGTACGTTTGGCGGCGCCTTTGGGCGCCGCTTTCGTTTTGCGGGAGTGCACTAAACGGAGCGAAACGGGCGCGCGCACCACGGCACCTCCCATCGCCACCACACACGGCGCCAGCCCGGAAGCGAACCTGATCACGCTATCCCGGTGCATCCGGTGACGAACAGTGACCTTGCCATCGGCGTCATCACCCACCACGCTGCAGGCGGCCTTGCCAAGGTCGATACCAAGAACTGCGATCTCCATGGTACCTCCTATCCCCGTTCAGCCAACGCGGACGGCGGAGGAGAGGATCGGGCCATCCTAAAAACCCGTCGCGGGCCGACACCTCGCCTGGCGGTAGAAGCGCGGCCTGAACTGTCATTGGGCCTTAAGCGCTATTAATGATACTATTCCAGTTTATTGTCCTTGCCAATCACTGAGCTGTGAGCCTATAGCCCGCCGCAGCAGTTGTGGATATAAAAATGCGACTTTCGTCTATAATTATCTCAAGCCTCATCGCAACAGCCGTCTCCAACGCCGCCCACGCCTCGCTGTTGGTCAGCGGGGTGGTCGGTGGAGCACCCATTGGCGTCGTCACCGAAAACTTCGATACCCTGATCCCAGGCAATATCACGACAACCGCGCTGCCTTCTGGTATCACCATATCCTATCAGCCCGACGCCAAGCCCGTGTCGGGCAGCAACTCTCTCTATGCTGCGCCGTTCCTGTCCGGCGGCAATGGTCTGGG
>Ga0206907_1022_pt1 | contig 15521 bp, 13 predicted proteins | sample Alteio_BWOrgHeat_80_FD_152951 | JGI IMG/M metagenome (GOLD analysis project Ga0206907, IMG submission 152951) | Enriched cells from forest soil in Barre Woods Harvard Forest LTER site, Petersham, Massachusetts, United States -... | ecosystem: Environmental > Terrestrial > Soil > Temperate forest >...
CTACAACGAAGAAGAAGCTAACGATCCGGCGTTCGCCGAAAAACTGGCGAAGCTCGCCGACGTTTATGTCAACGACGCATTTGGCGCGGCGCATCGCGCTCATGCTTCGACCGAAGGAATCGCGCGCGTGATTGCAAAGCGCGGCGGCAAATGCGCGGCAGGTTTATTGATGGAGCGCGAATTGAAATTTCTCGGTGACGAGTTGGAAAAACCCGCGCGTCCGTTTGTCGTAATTCTTGGTGGCGCAAAAGTTTCCGACAAGATCAAGGTCATTGACCGTTTGCTTGAAAAGGCGGACACGATTTTGATCGGCGGCGCGATGGCTTACACTTTCAAGCTCGCGCACGGTGTGAAAACTGGAAAATCTTTGATCGAACCCGATCACAAAGGCACGGCGCTCGCGGCGGAAGAAAAAGCGAAGAAGCTGAAAGTGAATTTTCAATTGCCAACGGACACAATCATCGCGACGCCAGTGGACACAGGCAAGCTGAACAAAAAAGGCAAACCGGTTTTTGATTTGACGAACGTCCGCACCATCAGCGGCGACATTCCCGACGACGCGGAAGGTTTCAGCATCGGACCGGAGACCGCGGCGAACTACGCCAAAATTATTTCCAGCGCAAAAACCGTTTTGTGGAACGGCCCGATGGGTATGTTCGAGGACCCGCGTTTTGCCAGCGGCACAAATGCCGTGGCTCAAGCCGTCGCGGACGCGACGCAAAAGAACGGCGCGAAGAGCATCATCGGCGGCGGCGACAGCGTGAAGGCGTTGAACAAGGCCGGTCTCGGCGACAAGGTGACATTCATGAGCACGGGCGGCGGCGCAAGTCTGGAATTTTTAGAAGGCGCGATTTTGCCGGGCGTGGCTGCTTTGAGCGACAAATAAATTTCAAATGAACAAAGAACGTAAATTGATTATCGCGGGCAACTGGAAGATGAACAAATCGGTTGCCGAGGCGCTGGCTTTGGTCGGCGATCTCAAACTTGAACTGGCGAAAGTGAAGGAAGTGGAAATCGTGGTCTGTCCGCCGTTCACCGCGCTGGCGTCGGTTTCAAAGGAAATCCTTGAGACTAAAAACATCCGGCTCGGCGCGCAGAATATGAGCGAGAATAATTTCGGCGCGTTCACCGGCGAGATTTGCGCGGGAATGTTGAAGGAATTTTCCGTGCGTTACGTCATTCTCGGACACAGCGAACGCCGCCAGTATCAAAAAGAATCGGACGCGCTCGTCGCCAAAAAAGCGGCGGCGGCGCACGCGGCAAGTTTGAAACCAATTGTCTGCGTCGGCGAAACTCTCGCGGAACGGGAAGGCGGCCAGATGGAAAAAGTTTTGGAAACACAGGTGCGCGGCAGCCTCGCCGGCTTGACGAAAGATCAAATGACCGAGACAGTCATCGCTTACGAGCCGGTCTGGGCGATTGGCACTGGCAAAACGGCGACGACGCAGCAGGCACAGGACGCACACGCTTTCATCCGCGCGCTGCTCGTGAAAATTTTCGACGAGACGACCGCCAAAAAAGTCCGCATCCAATACGGCGGCAGCGTGAAGCCCGCAAACGCGAAGGAATTGATGAGCCAGCCAGACGTGGACGGCGCGCTCGTCGGCGGAGCGTCGCTCGAGGCAAGAAGTTTTACTGACATCATCAAAAATTCGATATAAGATTTGTTATGAGTTTTCTCGTTGGAATTCTGACTGTGGCGATGGTTTTCAACTGCGCAATATTGATATTGCTCATCTTGATCCAACTGCCGAAAAAGGACGCGGGCGCTGGTTTGGCGTTCGGCGGCGGTGCGGCGGACGCGCTGTTTGGCGCGGGTTCGGGCAATGCGCTGACAAAAATCACAAAATGGGCGGCGGGAATTTTCTTCGCGCTGGCGTTGCTGCTCGGCTATATGCAGGACAATTTGCATCGCGGCGCAAACGCATCCGCATTTGAAAAAGCCGTCCAGGAAAAACAGATGCAAGCGCCAATCGCGCCGCCGCCGACTTCACAACCGGCTGCCGCGCCTTCAACAAACGGTTTGCTGACGCTGCCGATTTCCGCGCCCGCAAGCACCAACGCGCCTGCACCGGCAAAGTAACGCGATGGAAATTTTCAAACGCGCCCGGCGATTTTTTTCGCGGGCGCGTTTTGTTTTGTGCCTCGTCGGCTGTGTATTGATTTTTGGCTGCGCCCGCCGCGAACCACCCGCCGATATCACCATCATTAATAACGGCGAGCCGGAAACGCTCGACCCGGCTCTTCTGACCGGCATTCCCGAAATGCGTATTGTCATCGGCTTGTTTGAAGGGTTGGTGCGGCTTGATCCAAAAACGGCTCAACCGATTCCCGGTTTGGCGGAAAGCTGGGAAATTTCGCCGGATGGAAAAATCTACACGTTTCATCTCCGCACAAATCTTGTCTGGTCAACCGGCGAACCGATACACGCCGACAATGTGGTTTATTCCTGGATTCGGGCATTGAATCCGGCGACGGCGAGTGATTATGCCGGGCAACTTTATTACTTGCAGAACGCGGAGGATTTTAACGCTGGAAAAATCAAGGACGCTTCGCTCGTCGGAATTCACGCGCTCGATCCGTTCACAGTCCACGTGGAATTAAAAAATCCGACGGCATTTTTCCTCGACATTTGCACGTTGCCCGTGACTTACGTTGTGCCGCGCCAGACGATTGAAAAATACGGTGACCGCTGGCTGATAGCGCGACCGTTGCCTAGCAGCGGACCTTACGAATTGACTTGTTGGAAACTCAACGACAAGGTCCGCCTCAAAAAAAATCCGCGATATTGGGACGCCACAAACACGCAATCCGATGTCATTGACATTTTGCCCATCGGCTCGCCGTCCACATCTTTCAACCTTTACCAGCAGGGCGCCGTGGACATCATTTGGGACAAAGAAGTTGTTCCCGCGGATTTGCTCGACATTCTATTGAAACGTCCTGACGCCCATAAGTTTGATTATCTCGGCACTTATTGGATCAGCATCAACGCCACGCGCAAACCGTTCGACGACCCGCGTGTTCGCAAAGCTCTTGCTCTGGCCGTTGACCGCGACAGCCTCGTGAAAAAAATCGGGCGGGGAGGGGAGCGGCCCGTTTCGCACATCGTTCCCGACGGCACGGCAAATTACACGTCGCCCGATGGACTTGATTACAATCCCGCACTCGCAAAGAAGCTGCTGGCCGAAGCCGGTTATCCCGACGGCAAAGGTTTTCCGCGCTTCGAATACATTTTCAACGCGGCGGCGGGTGGCGGCGTGAAAACGCACGAGGACATCGCCGTCGAACTGCAGCAAATGTGGCACGGCACGCTTGGCATCAACATGGATTTGCGGCCGGTGGAATGGAAAGTGTGGCTAAGCTCGACCGCGCATCTGGATTACGACCTCGGGCGCGGTGATTGGATTGGCGATTACGACGACGCCAACACTTTTCTCGCGTTGTTCCAGAGCAACAACGGCAACAATCGCACCGGCTGGAAAAATCCGAAATACGATTCGCTCATCAACGAAGGCAATGTGCAAACCGATTTGAAGAAACGCGAAGCACTTTTCCAGCGGGCGGAATCCATGCTCGTGCGCGACGAACTGCCGGTCATCCCGCTTTATATTTTTGCGGGCATGAATTATTACCACACAAACATTACTGGCATTTACCAGAACATTTTGGACGACCATCCGTTGAATTACATAAAAAAAATCAGGTCACAGAAGTAAAATGTATTTCCTCAAGCGCATGGCCTTTGCGATTCCGCTGTTGCTGATCATCAGCGCGCTGGCGTTTTTTCTGGTTCACGCTGCGCCCGGCGGACCGTTCGACCGCGAGCGCATTCCCGCGTCGCCTGAAATCGAGCGCAATCTGAAAGCCAAATACCATCTCGACGAGCCGGCTTGGAAACAATATGTGCGCTACCTCGGCGATCTGGCGCACGGCGATTTCGGCGTCTCGCTCAAATACCGCAATCACACCGTCAATGACATCATCGCGCAGGGATTGCCGGTTTCGATGACGCTCGGCGCGCTCGCGTTTGGCTTTGCGATGTGCGTCGGCCTGCCGCTCGGATTTTTTACGGCAGCCAGACGCGGACGATGGGAAGATTTCGCCGGCGGATTTCTGGCGATTCTAGCCGTTTGCGTTCCCGGTTTTGTGGTCGCGCCGGTTCTGATTCTGATTTTTTCCGTAAAATTAAAATGGCTGCCCGTCGCGCTTTGGGAAACGCCGTGGCATATGATTTTGCCGACCGTCGCGCTCGGGTTTTTTTTCGCCGGAAAAATCGCGCGCCTTTTTCGCGAAGGAATGTTGCAAGCCGCGCAATCCGAATTTGTCACCGCCGCGCGCGCCAAGGGCCTCGCCGAACATTCGCTGCTGCTCAGGCACGCCGTCCGCATCGCCATTTTGCCGGTCGTTTCATATTCCGGCCCGATGCTCGCGGACATGCTGACCGGCTCGTTCATCATCGAAAACATTTTTCAGATTCCCGGCATCGGCGTTTTCCTCGTCAACAGCTCGCTCAATCGCGATTACACCGTCGTCGTCGGACTTTCTTTGCTCTACGCAATTTTGCTGATTGGTTTGAATCTGATTGTGGATTTCGCCTACACAATCCTCGACCCGCGCGTGAAATATGAATGACGTGAACCAACATATTTCGCCCGCCCAACAAGCATGGCGGCGATTCAAAAAAAATCGCACCGCGATTTTAAGCGCGTGGTTTCTCGCAATTCTCCTGATTGCAATTCTCGCGTGGCCGGTTGTCCTGAAAATCTCCGGCGCGCATTTCGCGCAGCTTCACAATCCCGACGAAGTTTCCGACGCGCAATTTTCTCCGCCGGACGCGCAGCATTGGTTCGGCACGGATTTGCACGGGCGCGATGTTTTTTCGCGTGTGCTTTTCGGCGCGCAAATTTCACTGCTCGTCGGCGTCGTTGGCACGCTGATTAGTTTGATTATTGGCGTTTTGTGGGGCGCGGTCGCCGGTTATGCCGGCGGGCGCATCGATGCGATTTTGATGCGCATCGTGGACGTGCTGTATTCGCTGCCGACAATTATTTTCGTCATCGTCTTGCTCACGACTCTCGGCGAAATCATAAAACAATCTCACTTCGTGCAGAATTCGCCCGCGCTGGGAAGCAGTTTACGCGTGATGCTGTTATTCATCGGCCTCGGCGCGGTTTCATGGCTCACAATGGCACGGATTGTGCGCGGGCAAGTTTTATCACTGCGGACGCGCGCATTTGTCGAAGCGAGCCGCGCGCTCGGCGCAAAACCGCATTGGATAATCACGCGCCACATCATCCCGAACATTTTAGGCGTCGTCATCACTTACCTCGCGCTCACGATGCCAGCCATCATTCTTTACGAATCATTTTTGAGCTTCCTCGGCCTCGGAGTGGAAGCGCCGATGGCCAGTTGGGGAACGCTCATTTCCGAAGGCGTTTCGCAAATCAACCCGATTAGAATTTATTGGTGGCTGATTGTTTTCCCCGGCAGCATTTTGGTTTCGACATTACTCGCGCTGAATTTTCTCGGCGATGGCCTGCGCGATGCGTGGGACGTGAAATCCCGGACGTAAGTTCAATTGTAACCTGCGCGCACACTTTTTAGTCTAACATGCAATATGTTCCTAAAACCAAGCCTGTGCCTCGCCGTTTTCATCCTTTGTTTGCAATGTGTTTTCGCCGCCGATTCGACTCAATCAGCGTTGCCGAAAGTTTTTTGTGCCGACCCGCACGCATTGGCCGACGCAAAGATAAAATTCGCCGCGAACGATCCTTCATTGAAGCCCGCATTCGATAGATTGCTCGCCGACGCGAACAAAGCTCTTGAGGCAAAGCCGCATTCCGTGATGGAAAAAAACCGGATTTCGCCGAGCGGCGACAAGCATGATTACGTCAGCCAGGCGCCATATTTTTGGCCGGACACCAATCATCCCGGCAAATATCTCCGCCGCGACGGCGAGCGCAACCCTGAATCAGACCGCGATTCCGACGCCGGGCGGCTCGGCAGCGTCCAGTCAAATGTGTCCGCGCTCGGCCTCGCGTATTATTTTACCGGCGATGAAAAATACGCGGCGAAGGCGGCGCAATTGATGCGTGTTTTCTTTTTAGATCCCGCGACCAAAATGAACCCCAACCTGAATTTCGGCCAGGGGATTCCCGGCGAAATTGACGGACGCCCAGCCGGACTCATCAGCGCACGCGGTTTTGTGGATATGATGGACAGCCTTGGCCTGCTGGAAAAATCCAAATCATGGCCCACCGCCGATCAGCAAGAAATGCGCGCTTGGCTGGAACAATATCTGAAATGGCTGACGACCAGCAAGGTCGGCACCGGCGAACTCAACGCGAGAAACAACCACGGAAGTTTCTGCACCGATCAGGCGGCGGCGATTGCATTATTCCTCGGCAAAACTGATTACGCTCGAAAACTTGTTTCAGAAGCGACAAATCGCATCGCATGGCAGATCAAACCTGACGGAAGTGAGCCGCTCGAACTCGTCCGCACAAAATCCTTCGGCTACAGCTCGTTCAATCTTCGCGCGCTCGTTGACCTCGCCAGCATCGGGCAGAATCTCGGAATCGATTTGTGGCATTTTAGCGGGACAAACAATGCGGGCATTTACAATGCGCTTGCGTTCATGTCGCCGTATGCCGACCCGAAAAAGGTCTGGCCGTTCCAGCAAATCCACGGCTACAACCACGCGCCGCTCGCCGACCTTCTGCTCCGCACTGCTCCGCAATATCCGCAATCGCACCTGTCCGACGAACTTCAATTTTTCAAAGTAGACGAACTTGTTTCCAACCGCTGCCGGTTGCTGTTCAAAACGGCTGAAATAAAACCTGCAGTAACTTCCGCAGATAAAACAGGCAAAAACTCCCAAGGCGAAAAATTGGAAGAATGACTCGGATTATTTTACAAACCCGCGTTTGTAATCTTCAATTCGCCAGCGCAAAAATGCCGAGCAATGTTTCGGCGTTGCCTTGTTTCGCAAGGGCCAATAGGCATTAAAATTCTTCTCCAGCTTCTGTAATTCGCGGATGCCAGTCCGCGCCAATCGTTTTGCCTCGAAAACCTTTCCTGCGGCGACGACTTGCTGCCACAACATGAATTTGCACGATTGCGCCGCCATGCGCGCCGCCAGATCTAATTCCTGCGCGATAATTTTTGTTTTGGGAAGGACGGCGTGTCGCCTTCTAAAATTTAACTTAGCCCGCTGCCTTTCAATTTCTTTCAACGCGGCGAAAAGTTTTCTCGCCGGAATTTTGGCGAACCATTTCAATCCGTTCCGGCAAAACAGTTCGCGGTCTTTGGGTTTTGGCGCGGCGATGACCGTGCCGAGCGGCGTTTCGTTCAACGCTTTCAAGCCAAGTTTTTGATGCACGAAGCCAAGCTTGAATCCCGCTTCCGCAATTTTGCTGGTTGAATCCTCAAACACGCGGCACCAGCTGCGAACAAAGGCCAGCTCACGGCCAGCGGTTGCGGATGGCCGCCGTCGCCCCAATCGGTGTTGAGAAAACCAATTGCGCCGAATTTCTTTCCGGCTTTTGCGGCAGCACGCAAGTTAGCAAGCGCGTTGTCGTGCTTGCCGATGAGCGTTTGCCACGTTGAAGTGCCAGGGCAGACGTAGAATGGAATTTTTGCCTTGGCGAATTTCGCCGCTTCTTTTCCAAATAGATGATTTGCTTCATAGCCCCAATTCAGCGCAATGACATTTTTCGGCAGCGCGCGGATGAGCTTTGGATATTTCAAAATGATGTCGCCCCAGAACATCATTTTTTTGTCGCGCGTGGAGACTTCGCGTTGGATTTTTTTCAGGAAATCCAGATAGACGTGGCCTTTGCCTTTCGCTTCGCACAATTTTTTACTCTGGCCGCGACCCAAATCCCAAGTCTCGTCGCAGCCGACGTTGAAAAATTCGCTGGAAAAGTTTGGCAGTAATTCATCGTAAAGCCCGCACAGAAACGGAATCGTGCCGGGATTATTGGGTGCGAGCGTGGTCGGGCGGCGGAGAAAATCTTTCGTGTCTGCCTCATAAGGTTCGGCCAGCTCACCGAATTTTTTTAGGCGCGGGTCTTCGAGAAAATAGCGCAGGTGGCCGAAGGAATTTTGGTTCGGCACGAGATCAATGCCGAGTTCGCGGCAGCGCGCGTTGAGAATTTTAATTTCTTTCGCCGTGAGCGCGCCCCAGCTTTGCCAGACGGATTTGTATTGCGTGTAGGCGAACGTGTGCTCGGTGTAAAGTTGCAGCTCGTTGATCTTGAAATCGGAAAGTTTTTCGGCGAGGTCGAGCAAGGTTTCCAGTTTCGGCACGCGGCCGCGCGAGATGTCGAGCATCACGCCGCGACGCGGGAAATCCGGCCAGTCGCGGATGCGCAGGCAGGGCAGGCGGCGACCGTATTCGCGCAGCAATTGCCGCAACGTCGCCGTGGCCGCGCGCAGGCCGCCGGTTTCGCGGAAGGAAATTTCAATTCCTGTTTTGGAAATCGCCAGCGCGTAGCCTTCGGGATGATCCGGCGCGGAATGGGTGCGGATGACTTTGATGGCGGCGAGCGGCTTCTGCTTCGGCAACGTGAACGTGCCGCGAAGAATTTTCAACGAGCGGGGGCAGGGGAGCAGATTCAATTTCGTCATCCGCCTTTAATTAGCCACAGATCGGACACGGATTAAACACGGAAATTCATTCTTCCGCTCGCTTGACGCGGGGCGCAGTCCAACGGCAGAATCACGCCATGAATTTCCTGCGACTGCTTGCGTTCCTGACGTGTCTGCTCACCACTGCCGTTTCCGCCGCCATCAAGGAACCCGTGCGGCTCGATTCGGGTCTCATCTCCGGCGTGGCGGGAAAAAGTTCCGACGTCCGCGTTTTCAAGGGCATTCCCTATGCCGCTCCGCCCGTCGGTGATTTGCGCTGGCGACCGCCGATGCCCGTTGCGCCGTGGAACGATGTTTTCAAAGCCGACCATTTCAGCGCGATGTGTCCGCAGATCGCCGACACGACCAATTCCTTTTACGGCAGGGAGTATAATCTTGGCCCGCAACCGCCGCAAAACGAGGACTGCCTTTACCTTAATGTCTGGACCGCCGCGAAATCTTCCAGCGACCGCCGTCCGGTCATGGTCTGGATTCATGGCGGCGGCAACACGCACGGTTACGCTTCCGAGCCATGCTTTGACGGCGACGCCTTCGCGCAAAAGGGCGTCGTGCTCGTCAGCTTCAATTATCGGCTGAACATTTTCAGTTGTTTCGCGCATCCCGAATTGACCGCGGAATCGCCGCAACACGTTTCCGGTAATTACGGCGAGCTCGACCAGATCGCCGCGCTCAAATGGGTGCAACGCAACATCGCCGCGTTCGGCGGCAATCCGACCAACGTCACCGTCTTCGGCCAATCGTCCGGCGCTTCGAGCATCAATCGTTTGCTCGTCTCGCCGCTGGCCAAAGGGTTGTTCCAGAAATGCATCCTCGAAAGCTCCGCCACCTTGAACAGCCGCGATTCCAAAATCAATCTCGCCGGAATGGAACAGCGCGGTCTTTTATTTGCCGAAACCAACGGCGTACACACGTTGAAAGAATTACGCGCGATGACGCCCGACCAATTGCTCGCCGGTTTCGCCAAAGTCCATTTCGATCCGAACATTGACGGCTACGTGCTGCCGGAATTGGCCGTGAACATTTATTCGCGCGGCGGACAATTCGCCATGCCCATGCTGCTTGGTTCCACGTCCGATGAAGGCTCGTTCACGCCTGTCAAAGTTGGAACGTTTCACGCCGACATCGCGAAACGGTTTGGCGCGTTGACGAATGAATTTTTCCAATTCTATCCCGCCGACACCGACGCACAGGCCGCGCAATCCAAACACGATGAACGTCGCGATGAAAGCGCCGCCGGCGAACGCGCCGAAGCCGCATCGCAAGCCGCGCTCGGCCAGCCCGTGTGGCTTTATTATTTCGATCGCAAACCGCCCGGCCACGACCGCGAGAAATACGGCGCGTTTCATTCTGCGGACGTTGAATATGTTTTCCACACGCTCGACGCCACCGACCGTCCGTGGGAAGAAGCCGACCGCAAACTTGCCGACGCCATGATTTCGTATTGGGCAAACTTTGCCGCGACTGGAAATCCCAACAGCGCCGGCCTGCCGCAATGGCCCGCCTACGATTCAAAAACCGACATGAGCATGGAGCTTGGCGACAACATCGGTGCGCGCGCGATTCCGAACAAAACGCAACTGGACTTCCTGAAAAACTTTTTGGACAAGGACGCCCGTTGAATCCGCATTAACGGTGACCGTGCGCAATGATGCACCTGCCAACGGTGGCCGACCGCAAGGTCAAGGTCCGTAACAGAATCGTAACTTGCCGACACGCGCGCGTAACTTAACCTTTTGCCGTCATGAATCCGGCGAACCTGTTCACACACGAGACCAACACCGTCAACCTTGCGCCCGGTGAAACCCTCTTCAAGACGGGCGACCCCGGCGACGTCATGTTCATCCTGCTCGAAGGCACGCTCGACATCATGGTCGGCGACAAAGTTGTCGAAAATTCCGAACGCGGCGCCATCGTCGGCGAGATGGCGCTCATAGACCAGACACCGCGCGTCGCCACCGTCATTGCGCGCAGCGAATGCCGGCTTGCGAAGATCGACCAGCGCCGGTTCTTCTCCATCATCCAGCTCAACCCCTTCTTTGCCACGCACGTCATGAAAACCCTCGCCGACCGCCTGCGCCAGACCAACCAATTGCTCTCGCAGAAACAGTGAACCGGAGTCAGAATCTCGATGCGGCGCGGCAGCAATGAAATGTTTATTGCCGGTTTGCTTTGAGGCATCACTGGATTGAATCAAACCAGCTTCCGATGAAATTAGGCGTGCCGGTAATGTTGGTGTAGACAACACTGTCACTTGTTTTGGCGGGAAGCATGGCGTTGTAGAAATTTGTTCCTGCACCGGTGACGCTCCCCAAGATTCTCACTTCGTGCGTGGTCGCATTGGAAAGCCATGCGGATTGGGTATTGGTGACGCAGATTTGAACGCTCACGAAGCCCATCCCCGCAATGGTCTTGAATGCGCCGGAAACCAAAAACGCAGATTTGTTGGTGCTGCTCAACGAAGTAAGATTGGTCAACCCGCCGCCGTTGCCATTAATGGTTCCAGCAATAAATGTGTTCGTCTGCAATCCCGTCGTGCCGATGCGGATGATTCCATTGTCGCCATCAATGCCGGTGTTGCCGATGTAGATGTTGTTATTGCCGCCATTGATGCCGCTGCCTGCGAAATAGCCCAACGCGATGTTGTTCGAACCGCTTAACGCGCTGTTCAGCGAGGCGCGGCCGATGGCGGTGTTTTCCAATCCGTTCGTGATGACGAACAAAGCGCCCAAACCGATGGCGGTGTTATTGGTGCCGGTTGCGTTGTCCGCAAGCGCATTGAAACCAATGGCGGTATTGGCAGTGCCGATGATATTTTCCGAAAGCGCACCCTGGCCAACTGCGGTATTACTTGAGCCGTTTGTGTTCACAGCAAGCGCTGTGGCGCCAATGGCCGTGTTACCGCTGCTTAGGCTGAAGTGCAGCGCATCATAACCAATGGCCGTGTTGTTATTGCCGCTGACATTGTTCGAGAGTGCCGCAAAGCCAAGGGCCGTGTTGCCGGTGCCGGTCGTGATAAAACCACCCGTATTTCCAATGAGGAAATTATTGTTTCCCTCGCCGGTTAATTGCGACGCATCGAGATTGGTCAAGCCATTGCCGTTGCCGGTGACAGTCACATTGCTCAATGTGATGGACGATTCGTTGTTGGTGATGACCGTCGCGGGCAATTGCGCCAGCGGAATCGTTCCGCTCAATTGCGCCGCCTGCAAATTGGTCAACCCGCCGCCGTTGCCGGTGAAATTGGTCGCCACAATTATTCCGTTGTCCACGCTCAAGCCGCCGGAGATGCGCGCGCTGGCGCTCACGGTCAATCCGCCGCGCACGTTCAAGTTATTTCCCACCGTCGCGGTGTCGAGCGTTTGGAGCGTGCCGACTTCTGCCGCGCCCGCTTCAAACTGTTGGACGTAAGCTCCGCCGAGATTGAACACTTGCAGGGTGGAATTGCCGGCGGTCACATACGCGTAGCGCCCGGCCGCCGCGATGGATAACGGGTCTGAACTCGCGCCGATGGAAATCGCGCCGACCAGCGTCAGGTTGGATGGATTGCTCACATCAATTATTTGGAAAAGATTCGCGATGGAATTCACCACATAAACGTATCGTCCCGCCACTGCCACGGATTGCGGACCTGAGCTGCCGCCTGAGCCTGAGCCAAGAGAAATTTGGCCGGCGGGGATGGGATTCGTCGGCGTGCGCACGTCATACGCCCGCAAGGTCTGAATGCCAAAGTTGAGCACATAGGCATAACCTCCGGCGACCGCCAGAGATATGGGGTTTGAAGCGCCATGAGCTGAACCGGCGCTCACCGGAGCAGACGGATTGCTCACGTCAATGACTTGCAAGAGGTTTGAACTTTCTTCGGTCATGTAAACATAACGTCCGGCGACCGCTATTGATGATGGATTGGAGTTCGGGCCGGTTGAAAGGGAGCCGACGAGCGCCGGACTGGACGGTTTGCTCACGTCAAAGATTTTCAGGGCATTGGCGCTGGCGGCGGCCACATATACATAACGTCCGGCGACCGCCAAGGAAACGGGCGTTGAACTCGAGCCGACGGAAATCGAGCCGGCCAGCACCGGGCTTGCCGGATTGCCCACGTCAAAAATTTGCAGCGTGTTGTCACTGAAATCGAAGTTCACCACATAGGCATAACGTCCCGCTACCGCAATGGCATTCGGTTCCGAGCCTGTGGCGACCGAGCCGACCGGCACGGGATTGGTGGCGCTGCTCACGTCAAAAATTTGCAATGTGTCATCCACCAGATGAACCACGTAGGCATAATTTCCAGCCACCGTCATCGCAATGGGATCCGTTCCGGTGGAAACCGAACCGACAGCAGCCGTCGGCACAGAAGGCGGCACGCTCAAGGGCGCGATCTGGTTCGTCGCGGCAACCGAAAGATTGCTCACGGTAATCGTCACGCCGGTTTCGTTATTCGTGATAACCCCACCCGGCAGTTGAGCCAGTGGAATCGTTCCGCTGGAAATTTTGCTCGCGTTCAAGTTGGTCAACCCGCCGCCATTGCCGCTGAACGTGCCGCTGATGTTCACGCCGCTCGCGCCGTTGGTCAAAACAACCGACGACAATTGCGTGGTTGTGAGTGCGCCGCTGATGTTCGTGGCGGAAACGGAATTGGCGCTGGCCGCCGTCGTGGCCGTTGAAGCGCTGATAGCCGTGGCCGAATTCAACGCATACGGCACCGGCGTGATCTGCTGGCGCGGCGTGAGCGTCGTGAAACCCGCGCCGCCATTTGTCCGCACCGCCAGCTCCAGCCAGTTGCTCGTGCCGGTGAATGCGCCCGGCCCCAAATCAACCAGCGTCGTGAACAGACCATTGCTCACCGCCGTGGCGCTGTTCGTCACCGGCCCCGCCACAATCGTGCCCGTCGTGTTTGTGGCATAAAGCGTGAACAGCAGATCATAATTGCCAGTGGCCGGAGCATTGCCGTCGTTCAACCGGCCTTGATACGCGAACGCCGTGCCTTGCGCAAAGGCCGTTGAGCATTGAACGGTGAACATCGAAAAAAACACCGGCGCAATAAACAATAAACAGTTTCTTGTTTTCATACTGGTTATGGGTTGCCCGCCTGCCAATTTTTTATTCATCTCCAATCCGGATTTCAATTCAAAAATCAAGTTCCATGACCGGATATTAATGCAAGAACACAATCGTGCAGACAGCCTGCTAAATTGCTTGATCTGATCGGCAGTTCTGATCAATTGATCTGGGCGTGCCGAAGAAGTTTCTTTGCAAGCCGCTGAAACGTCTTTGGCTTTAATGCACATTCCCAAATCCGAATCACTCGCCAACCGCTCCGCCTCAATGCGGATGTTTGAAACTTGTCGCGCTCCTTGTTCCGTAAAACCTTTGCCGACCAGAACTTCTTCCTGCTTTTCGGAATCCGATAACATTTTGGACAGCCATGCCAGAAACAACCGTCGATGAACAAAGCAATTTTAAGTTTTGGGAATGAGAAGTCAGGATGGACTTGCGATTTGAATTTTATTCCGTCGGACGATTTAGCTCCTCGCGATTTGTTTTCAGCAAAGCGGATTGTCTGGTGACGCCGCCAGCCTTTGATTCCAGATTTGTGGAGCAGCCTGATGACATCAATTTCTGTCCGTTTGTTTCCACGGCCTCTGATCCGAGACATGATTGCGGAACGGTTGGCTTTCGACAGCAAATCCACAGTCAGTGATTTTCAATTGCGTTGGCCAAAGAACGTCCGAGGCGCGTGATGACTTCAGTAACAAGCGCATTGCCCATGAAGAAAGCTCGTTTCGCGTCGCTGATGTCTCCTAGCTTTGTATGGTTGTCCGGGAAAGTGTTGATGCGTTCAAGTTCAACCGGCATCAAACGACGATAGCGACCATCAGACATTTGAACGACATGCTTGAAGCGAGATGGCATGGCTCCGCCTTCTGCGGTGATAATTGTTCGCGCCGGACGGTCAAGGGGGTCAGGAAATGACATTGATCCTTCGTCATACGAATAAACGATGCCATTCTTCTTCACTCGCTCAATGCTTTTTCGACCTTTGAGATATTTCCATTTCGTCAACTCATTTGTCGGGATGAAATACGATGGGTCAATTTTACGCGTATCCTTTTCTATCACGTCACCCAAAGTCAGGCGTTTACCTTCATAGAGAGGAATTGTTTTGACCGTCAGGATTTTTCCATCACAAATCAACCCAGCATTCTTAAAGGGGCTTTTATCTGGGGTGTCCGTGTTAAATGTGTCTGAGATATCGCTCAACGAATCTTCTTTGAAAGGCAATTCCGGAACAAGCAATAGCTTCTCGACAGGAAAAGCCTTTGCAATAACACCCGATTTAGTGAGCCATTCAGCTGGATTAGCCGAAAGCCTTCTGGCAAGAGGCGTATCTTTCCGATAGGCCATAATGAAAACACGATGGCGTTTTGTCGGCATTCCATAATCAGCGGCGTTGATGACGCGCCATTCAGCTACATAATTCAATTTAGCAAGCGATGCGAGCATGACCGCAAAATCTCGGCCACGTTGCTTGGCTGGTGATTTCAACAAGCGATCGACATTTTCAAACATTCCGAACGGAGGATTAATCTCACGAAGCAAACGATGTATCTCCCACCAAAGCACTCCTTTCTTGCCCACAAGCCCGTCAGCCTGATTTAACGTCCGAGCAACAGAATAATCCTGACATGGAAAACCACCGACAAGCAACTGTGTTTCCATTGGCAGGTCTTCTCTTTTTTTTATATCGTTGATGTCCTTTGAGGAATGTTTTCCGTTGTCAGACTATCGCGAGTTAAACCAAAACGAAAGCCGAGAGGCTTTGTTGCCCAAAGGATCAACATCGAAATCCTTTGCGTTTCTGCTATGTG
>Ga0206907_1059_pt1 | contig 15359 bp, 12 predicted proteins | sample Alteio_BWOrgHeat_80_FD_152951 | JGI IMG/M metagenome (GOLD analysis project Ga0206907, IMG submission 152951) | Enriched cells from forest soil in Barre Woods Harvard Forest LTER site, Petersham, Massachusetts, United States -... | ecosystem: Environmental > Terrestrial > Soil > Temperate forest >...
AAGATCAGCATTGAAAGTCCGCCTAAACCTGCCAACGCAATCGTGGCCGGTTCGGGTGTCGGCACGGCATACAGATTCATTGTATTATTTGCGAATGTTGTTGGGAATATTGAAGGATCACCCGCACCTGACGTAGCAAATGGAGTGATGGTGCCAACACCAGTTTCTCCAAAGTAACCGGGAGCCTGCCAAATCCCAGAGTTGAGTTCGGCTAACACAGTGGACCATGAACTTCCCAAGCTGACTGACCAACCTACAACCATAATACTAACAGGTGTTCCAGACGCTAAATCAACTGCAACGCCAGAAGTGTTTCCGTTACCGAGCAAACTACCCGGTGCAGAACCGTTATTTCCCAATAACGACCCAGCCGCGCCTCCATTCGTCGTCATCAGATTCCATGACGGATTTCCAGCGCCACCAGTAAGAGCACTGCTTGCCCAAAGCAACGCGAAATCATATGCTCCAGGAGCAATGCTCGATGCTGAAATCTTGCCAAAAGTTGAGCCGCTAACTTCGCCACCAGCCGCCAAGAAAGTGCCGGTATTGGTTTGGATGCCGGCTACACTGCCAACAAATTGGATAAAGCCTTGAGCATTGACCAATGTGGTCGCCGCCACCAAGCCCATGATTGTGAGTATTTTTTTCATAATGTTTAGTCTTATTTGGGGTTAAAATTAGGGTTTATTTTAGTGCACTATCAAGTTTTGATTCCATGTTTCAGCGTTGCCTGAACCGGTTTCATAGAAGAAACCTTGTCCGACAGTCACGTTCGGCGCATTGGTGGTAACACTGTTTTGGTCAATCCAATCATTCGGAGGAGAAAGGAATCCGTCCGGTCCACCAAAATAAGTGGATGAGTAATATCCATTGCCGGTCCAGATGAAAACCGTATCACCTGCATCAAGCGGCAGATTGAAATTTGTGCTTTCCAGAGAGCCACTGATAGGTGCAGTTGATGCAACAAGGCTAAATGCACCCGATCCTGCAAGAGGAACACTGTTGCTCAAAACAACAGTGCCACTGAATGTGTTGGTTTCCTGATTACCTGAACCAGTTTCATAAAAAAATCCTTGTCCAAGAGCCACAACAGGTGAGTTCGTGGTAACACTGTTTTGGTCGATCCAATCATTGGGCGGTGAAAGGAATCCGTCCGGTCCACCAAAATAAGTGGATGAGTAATATCCCGCACCAGTCCAAATAAAAACCGTGTCGCCTGCATCAAGAGCCGGCATCAAACTTTCCACAGAGTTATTCGTGCCTTGAAGCGGAGCATTAATCATAGTGAATGCGCCTGAACCGGGCAGCACTGTGCTTGCATATCCAACAATGTTTGCTGAATAGACCTGTGCTTCGGATGAAATGACCGTGGCAGCAAGCACTGCAGCCGCAATCAGTAGTGTTTTAGTTCTCATTTTGTGTGTGTGTTTGGTTCTAGTTGTTACCGTGTGTGCGCCAAATATCACAGATGTCCATGCCCGCGTCAACTTTTTTTTATTTTTTTTGAACAATTTCACAGGACGCCATTTCAACGGTCAGCATATCATGAAACGCCAGTGTTTGCAATGGTTTGACGGCATGAGCCGAGGTGATGGGATTCGAAAATAAGACCCACGATATCGTCTCTCTCGAAAAAGTTTCAGGTCCGTAACATTTAGAGCGGTGAAAACAGCAAAAATCAGAGATTTCCGACGCCGTCTTCTACGGGTTCACGAGAATTTTGAGAGAGCTTTCGGTCGGTTTGGACGCCAGTTGAATCGCGGCGGCGGTTTCCGGCAATGGAAAGCGATGGGTAATCAGTTTCCGCACGTCGAGCCGCCGCGAGAAGACGAGGCGGGCGACTTCGCTTTGGATGGTGAAATCGGCGGAATAGCTGCCAATAAGGTCTTTTTCGTCCAAACAAATTGAAGCGAGGTCGAGTTCGACGGCCGCGCCGCGCCTGGTATGCGCGAACAACAGGATTTGTCCGGCGCCGCGCACGAGTTGCAATGCCTGTTTGACGGCATGGTCGGAGGGAACGGCGATGATTGCGGCGTCGAGGACACCGTTGTTCGTGAATCGTTGAATCGTTGAATCGTCAACTGCCGAAGCAATGAAAGCCCGGCGCGCGCCGAATTTTTTTGCAAGTTTCAGACGCGATTCGAGCAGGTCGGTGGCGAGGACCTGAATGCCACGCAGTTGCAGGATTTTTGTGAACATCAGGCCGATCGGCCCCTGCCCTGCGACGAGAACTTTGTCGCCGCGCAAAAGGTTGAGGCGTTTGACGGCCTTGAGGACGGTGTTGACGGGTTCAAGCATCGAGCCTTCGTCGAAGGAATTTTTGGCGGGGATTTTCACGACGCCGGGCATGACGAAATCCATGACGCGGACGTATTCGGCATAGCCGCCGCCGGCGGGTTCAAATCCGGCGGTGATGCCGGTGCGTTTGTAAGTGTCGCATTGCGCGAAGGCGCGGTGGCGGCAGAAATGGCATTTCAGGCACGGGATGTGGTGGTGCAATGCGACGCGGTCGCCGATGCGGAAATGTTTTATGCGAGCGCCGGTTTTAACGACGGTTCCGGCGGTTTCGTGGCCGAAGATGCGCGGCGGCGGGACGGTTCCGTATTGGATTTTCTTGATGTCGGTCGGGCAGACGCCGCAGACGGCGACTTTTACCAACAGTTCATTCGCGCCGATGCGCGGGACAGGGACGGTTTCGAGGCGCAGGTCGTTGACACCGCGATAGACGACGGCACGCATGGTTTTCGGGATGGCGGACACGGCGGAAAGTTTAGCCACAGAGGCGCAGAGAACACAGAGATTTTTTTATTTGCTCTGTGCGCTCTGTGACTCTGTGGCGATAAATTCTTTGAACCATGGTTCGGGTTCGCAGGAAAATTCGACTGGCTGGCCGCGCCAGAGGAATTTTATGGAGCGGGCGTGGAGGGCGTGGTTTTCAAAGATCAATTCCGTGCGGTGCTCGGGAGTGAGGCGGTTTTGGACGAGCGCCATATATATATGCTCGTCGCCGCCGTAAAGCTTGTCGCCGACAATGGCGTGGCCGATGTGAGCAAGATGGATGCGGATCTGATGTTTGCGGCCGGTGCGCGGGACGATTCGCAGCAAAGTGAATTTTTTTCCGTCGCGCAAAAATCTCCGATCAACAAAAAATTCCGTTTGCGACGCCGCGCCGTCTGCGCGGACGCAATCCTTCACGGCGACGATGCTGTTTTCGTCCTTGCCGAGCGGCGCGTCAATCGTCCCCTGCTCCGCCGCGACGTGGCCGTGGACGATGGCGAGATATTCTTTTTCAATGGCGCGGCTTTCGAGGATTTTTCCGAGTTCGCCGGCGGTTTCGGAATTTTTTGCGATCAAAACAAGGCCGCTGGTTTCGCGGTCTAGGCGATTGATCAGGTGCGGCTGCGCGGAATTTTGCAAATGCAACCGTGCGCGACCAATCAAACTGGACATCTCGCCGTTTTTTGTCGGATGACAGACGAGTCCGGCGGGTTTGTTGACGACGAGCAGGTCGGCATCTTCAAAAATGGTTTCAAAAAGTTTTTCCAAGCGCGGGAAAGTTGCCACAGAGTCGCAGAGACACAGAGAAAATATTTTTCGCCAGCTTGTCCGCCCGAAGGTTTTGAATTATGCTGCGCGCGTGAAAGGAAAATGGAACAGATTGCTGCCGGTCTTGTTTATCATCGTGCTGGCGGTTTCGCGGATCCCGCATTTGCTGCCGCCGAATTTCAGCGCGATTTACGCTTTTGTATTTTGCGCGGGTGTTTATTTTCGCGGTGCGCTCGCATGGTGGCTGCCACTGTGCGTGATGGCGGCCACGGACGTTGCCCTGAATGTTTTTTATTATCACGTTTCACCGTTCGGATTTTATCTGCTTTTGAATTATGCCATTTACGCCGCGCTCATCGGACTTGGCAAATGGTTCGGTTCGCGCGCCGGATTTTTCAAACTGCTTTTAGGTGGAATTCTCGGCGCGGTTGTTTTTTATCTGGTCACCAACACGCTGACGTGGTGGCAAGATTCTTTCTATGCGAAAACAATCGCCGGATGGATTCAGGCATTGACCACCGGACACCCTGAAATTCTTCCGACGACGTGGGAGCTTTTCCGTAACACGCTTTTGAGCGGCGGTATCTTCACCGCGCTGTTCGTCGGCGCGGCGAAACTGACCGCGCCCGCAGAATCGCCCGTTGAAAAAAACGCGGGCGCACGCGAAGAAAAATCCGAAGCGGAAGAAACGCCGGAGAAAGCGAACGCGTGAAAATCGGCGTCATTTCCGACACGCACGGATTTCTTGACCCGAAAGTTTCAAAACTTTTCGCGGGCGTCGGGCACATCCTGCACGCGGGCGACATCGGCGACGCGTTCATCAAGCTTCAACTCGAAGAAACCGCGCCCGTCACCGTCGTCCTCGGCAACACCGACTTGGGATTGCCTTTTCGCGAAACGGAAATCGTCGAACTTGCCAAGAAAAAATTCCTCGTCCATCACATCGTCAACGCGCACGCGCCATCGGATAAACTAAAGGCACGAATCATGCGCGAGCGGCCGGACGCAGTCATTTTTGGCCACACGCACAAGCGGTTTTCCGAGACCTTCGGCGGGATTCTGTTTTTCAACCCCGGCTATGCGGGGAAACCAAAATTCGGCGTGGAACGCAGCGTCGCCATTTTTCACTGCGACGAAAAGGAAATCCGCGCGGAGTTTTTATCGCTGTGAGTTATCCGTGGATTGCGCGGGCAAAAGCTTTTCAACAGCGTCGCGGATTTCTTCCGTCGTCGCGTTGGACGGCAATGGATTTCCAAAGCGCACGGTGACGGGATAAAAAATGTGGTGCGGCCATTTCCAGAAAAATTTCCCGCGTTCAAAACTGAAGATGCTGCCCCACACGCCGACAAGCGCGACCGGCACGATCGGCGCGTTCACATTTCTCATGATTCGCTCGGAGCCGCGCTGAAATTCGTCCAGTTCGCCGGTGCGCGTGATTTTTCCCTCGGCGAAAATGCAGACGACTTCGCCCGCGCGGATATTATCGCTCGCGGCTTGCAATGATTTTAACAACTCGCGCGGGCCGAAATCAGATGCGATGGGAATCAGTCCGAGAATCCCGCCGAACGGTTTGATCCACCACAGTTCGTAATAACTTTTTTCCATGATGAAATGGATTTTGCGGTCGGTCGCGGCCATGAGCAACGGCGCGTCCACGAACGAAACGTGGTTGCAGACGAACAGCGCGCCGCCGCGTTCGGGGATGTTGTCGCGGCCTTCGACACGAATGCGGTAAACCGTCTTCGTGAAAACCCAAAGTATGAACCGGATGAGCGCGTCCGGCAAAAGTATCAGCGCATAAATCGCGCCGACTAAAGTCAAAATGCCGCCGACGAGAAAAATCTGTCGCGGCGACAATTGCGCCATGTCCGCCAATAAATAATATGCGCCGGAAGCCAGAAACACGCCGACGAACGAAAGCAGATTCGCCGTCGCGAGCATTTCACCTTTTCTGGTTTTGTCAGGACGGTGCTGTAACAGCGCGGCAACCGGCACGATGAAGAATCCGCCGAAAAATCCCAGCAGCGACAGTAAAACCAAATCGCCGTGAAGTGAAAATCTTGGCGATGCGAGCAGCGCGGAGAAAATGGAAAGCCCGAACGCGCCCAGCGGCACAAGGCCGTATTCGATTTTGCCGCCGGACAAATATCCCGCCGCGGCGCTGCCCAAACCGATTCCAAGCGCGAGCGCGACGTTGAGAATTCCGATTTTTGTCTCGTCAACGTGAAGAACATTTGCGCCGAAGAAAAACAGGTTGAGCAGCAGCAACGCACCGAGAAAATTGAAATAGGTGTTGCCGAGAAACGCGAGCACGAGCGGGCGGTCTTGGCGGATGGCTCGCAACTGATCGAAAATCTGGCCGATAAGATCGTCGCGGAATTTTCGCGACGGATCGGCAGCCGGCACGCGCGAAATGCCGAGGCTTGTCGTGAAACCGAAAATCGCGAGCGCAATCAAAATGATTCCCGACATGAATTGTTCGCCGTGAAATCTTTTTGCGAAGAATGCGGCCGCAACCGTTCCAAAAATGATCGCGGTGAACGTGCCGAGTTCGAGCAGGCCGTTGCCCCACGACAGTTTTTTCTCCGGCAGCAATTCCGGCAGCAGTCCGTATTTGGACGGGCCGAAGAATGCGCTGTGCGTGCCCATGAGAAAAACGGCGGCGAGCAGCATCGGCATTTTATCGAGGAAAAATCCGGCGAGAACAAACAGCATGACGAAAACCTCAAAGATTTTTACACCGATGGAAATCGTGCGCTTGCTGAAGCGGTCGGCGAGGACACCGCCGGCCATGGAAAATAAAATGAACGGCAGCGAGAAAAGCGCGCCGACGAGTTCGCCGATTTTATGCTGCTCGGCAAGCGACACGTTCAAGCCGAGAATCATGAACACAACGAGATTTTTCAGGACATTGTCGCTGAACGCACCTTGAAATTGCGTGACAAACAGGCACCAGAAGCCGCGTGATGAGTCTTGATTTGTTTTGGCCACGCGCGATGTTAATCAATTGCGCACGAAAACGGGAATTGAAAAACTTTGCCGGCTTAATTTTTGAACCGAACGACGTGCCACTGTTGCTCGCCGCCTGAAATTTTCAGGACGGCATTGGTCGTCGCGATCCATTCTGCGCCGGATTTTTGCAGCCAGTCGTCGAGCGTCATATTTTCCTGTTCGAGCGCCGCGCCGCTGATGACTGCAAATTGAATTCCTTGTTTCTGAATCTGCGCGGGAGAATCGTCCAATAAAAATTGTTCCACGCAGCGCTTGCCGAACGGTTGCCACAGGGAAATATCCGCGTCGTCCGCCGCGCTTGCGAAGCCTATGACGGAAATGTTTTGCGGCAGCAAATCGCGGACGCAGGCCAGCGGGTCGGCGCGTCCGGCGTAAATGGAATAAACTTTTTGCGCGCGCACGAGCAGCGGCTGGCCCGGTTTCAATTGCAACGCTTTAGACAAAACAGTCTGCGCCGGCCACAATTCGCGTCCGGGCGTCAAAATCAAAACGGTGAACGCGAGAATCAGGTTTCCATAGACCAAAACGCGCCACCAGCGGCGGCGGACGATTTCCGATTGCGCCGCGCCGGTGAGCAGCAGCGGAATCAGCAAAGGGTAATATGGCGAGATGAGCCGCGCCGTCGTGGTCAGCCCGGATTTGGCGCAAAAAGCCAGCAGCGAAATCCATGCAGAGAGCAAAATCAATCTGCAAAATGCGAAAGGGATTGTCTGGTTGATTTGAACGTCAGGTTTTCGCCTGCGAATCCAGAGCGGCGCGAGAACGGAAACCAACAGTAATATGCTGACGCCGAATCCAAGTCCGGCCCAGTCTTCCGTAGGCAGTTCGCCGAGCCAGAAAAATCCCGTGTCGAAATGGTTTGAAATGGAAACGAGCGCGTGCGGGAAAAATCGCGGCGCGCTCTGGTTCCACCAGTTCGCCTGCGGGAAAAATGGCGGAGCGAAATTATCAAATACGATTTGAAAAGCGTTTCCGCCGATTCCAACCAGCGGATTTTTTACGGTCAGCGCGGGCGGCTCGAGCGTCGCGCCGGACCAGTCGCCGCAATAATGGATGTTCAAGATCGCGGTCGGAAGAAATGAAACCGCTGCGGCGATCAAAATTATGAGCGCGGTGGCGGCGATTCTTTTTCGCAGCAGCGGGATGAGCGGAAGAACTAAAATCGCCCACGGCAAAAGCAGCGGAAGATTGCTGGCTTTTGCGCCCATCAAAAGTGCGGCGGCGAGAACTGAATTCCACAGATCGAAAAGTTTCCGCGATTTCCAAGCACGCAAACCGAAATCAATCGCGGCAAGCGCGTAGATTGTCGGGAAAGTGTCGTTGGCGATGCTGCCAGCCTGTAAAATAAAAGTGTAGCCGGTCGGGAGCAGCCACATCCATTGCCACGCGACGCGTGCGCGGACGCCGAGACGCGTGAAGACGCTGAAAATGAGTCCGGGCAAAAGCAGGAACGGAATGAAGTTCAACAAAAATAAAAGTCGCGTGGAATTTGTGAACAGCAGAATCGGCGCGGAAAGCCATTCGATGCCGCAGGCGCGGTCGTTCATGCGGTAGTTCAGCGAATGAATCCAGAACCAGTGGCCGTGCGCGAGCCATTGCAGGGCGCGCGGGACGCGATAAGTGAGCGCGGCGTAATTGACGGGCGCGTAAATCGCACCGCCGAGAAAAATCAAAATTGTCAGAGCGGCGAAACAAAACGGCAATGGCCTTTTGAAGCGGCGCAGGAATTTTTTGCAGCGGGAAAATCTATTTGACGGAACAAATCCTAAATCTTTTCGGCACAGAAGAATAAAAACGGCGAATGCCGCGAAAAAAATCGCATAGCCAAAATAATTTAATTGACGCGACGCAGAGAGCGTCCAGCCCGCAAGACTTGCGCAGACTGAAATCCAAATCCAAAGCCTGACGAGCGGTAACGATGACATTTTCTTGGGCTATTTATCCGCCGCGAGCGTAATTCATTGGCCGGGAGCGTCAACCGTTCCTTGCGGCGGCGGCGCGGGGTTTTTGAATTGTTGCTTGCAATAAAAATCCGAATCGCTATAACGAACGGACATGGCTTTGCCATTCTTAAACGGTTTATCAGCAAGGAAACGGCCGAACCAGATGATGGCTGTCGATTTGGGCAGCCGCACGACCAAGGCCGTCCTTCTGGAGCGGCGCGGCGAGACGCTAGCGTTGTTGCGCTACGCGATGGTGGACGCGCCGATTTACGACAAGAAATTTTCCGCCGACCTGCTCTCCGACCATTTGCGAACCGTTTCGGAAGCGATGGGTAATCCGACCAAATATGTCACGTTGGCCGTCGGTCTGGACGACGCCGTGGTGCGGATGGTGGAATTACCGCAAATCCCCATCAGCGAAATGCGGCTCATTTTGAAAAACAACACGAAGGGCTACCTGCAGCAGGATTTGCCCAACCACGTTTTCGATTGTTATGTTTTTCCGCCCAAGGCAGACGCTCCCGGAACCAAGCCTACAGAGCCCGTCAAATCGGCTGGAATTCCGAAATTAAAAGTTCTCGTGACGGGCGCGAAACAGCAGCTGGTGGCGGATTTTGAGATGGCGGCCAAAAACGCCGGATTGATTCCAGATCACATTGTGCCCGGATTGATTGGCCCGGTGAATGCTTTTGAAATGGCACTGCCACAAGTCTTCGCCAACGATTCCGTCGCGCTGGTGGACATCGGATTCAAACAGACTTCCATCTGCATCTTGGATCGCGGTGAATTTATTTTGAGTCGCGTGGTCAACATCGGCGGAGACAAATTGACGGCAGGATTGGCCGAGGCGATGAACGTGACTTATGCCGAGGCGGAAGGCGCAAAAGTGGGAATGTCACCGGAGTCGAAATCCGCTCTCGAGATGCAGGTGATGCCGCTGGGACGCGAGTTGAGGGCGTCGCTAGATTTCTTTGAACACCAGCAGGATCGACCGGTGCAACAGATTTATATCAGCGGCGGCGCGGCAAGATCGGAAATGATTTTGGGGATGTTGCACGCGGAAATGGTCGCCGAATGCAAAACCTGGAGTCCCATTGGATTTCTGCAACTGGCGCTGCCCGGACAACAGGCCGTGGAGATTGACCATGTCGGCCCGCAATTAAACGTGGCCGTCGGAGCCGCGTTGGCGGCCATTTGATGGATTTGGATTATGGCGATACGAATCAATTTACTTGCCGAAGCACAAGCCGCAGAAGAATTGCGCAGGCGTGACCCGGTCAAGCGTGCCATTTTTGCGGGAGCGTCTTTTGTGGTGCTGGCGTTGATCTGGAGCGGCATGGCGGAAATCAACGAAGTGCTGGCCAAGGAACGCCTCACCGGGGTGCAAACCGCCATTGAAACTCGCACCAATGAATATGATCATGTGTTGGCGGATCAGAAAAAAGTGGGCGCGGCCAAAATCAAAGTGGACGCACTCGAAAAACTATCCTCATCCCGTTTTCTACAGGGCAATCTGCTTAATGCGCTGCAACAGACGCTGGTCGATGGCGTGGCTATGGATCGATTCCGAATCGAGCAAGACTATTTTCCGGGAGATCCAGGAACCGCACCACGAACCAACGGCGACCGGGTGATTCCAGGTCGGCCACCTACCATAAAGGAAAGAATAGTCCTGACAATTGACGCGCGCGACTTCAGCGCAAATCCGGGCGATCAGGTTGACAAATTCAAGCAGGCCATCGCCAAACAAACCTATTTCAAAACCGTGCTGGACAAAACGAACGGAGTCCAACTGGCCAATCCACCGTCGCCGCCGCAAAATGGTCCGGATGGAAAACCGTATGTATCATTCACGCTGGAGTGCCGTTATAGCGAGCAGACCCAATGAACAAACTTCCCAAAGAAAAACGTGACAAGCTCATCCTGGTGGGTGTGGGCTCGGTGGTGCTGCTTTTGGTCATTTACTTCGGTTTAATCAGTCCCCAATACGCCACAATTGCCACAATCAAAACGCAGACAAACAACGCCCGGAACAATCTTCAAACGATGGAAGATACTGTCAAAAGGGCTGATGCTACGCGTGATGAGTTGATTGATGCATTGGATACGCTTTCTCATTCTGAAAACGATCTGGCTTCCGGCGACACATTCGCATGGACTTACGACATGATCCGTGGCTTCAAGGCTAATTATAAAACCGTGGATTTGCCAGGAATCGGCCAATCGTCCATCGGCGACGTGGATTTTCTACCTGCTTTTCCATACAAACAGATCAAAGTGACAGTCACCGGCACAGCCTATTATCATGACTTGGGGAAATTCATCGCCGATTTTGAGAATACTTATCCGCATATCCGGGTGGCCAATATCACTTTGCAACCGGCAGGTGCAGGCGGGGACGACAGTGAAAAATTGTCGTTCAAGATGGACATCATCGCGTTGATAAAACAAAACACGCCATAATTTTGAGTTAAAATGAAGCTGCGCGCGAATACATACAAAAAACTGGCTGTGGTCTTGTTGCCGCTGTTCGCCGCCGGTCTGTCGACTTTGATGGCCGCTCCTCCTGTTGCCACACCGACCACCAAACCGGAAATTCCAAAATCAAACTTTGTCCTTCCAGCAAATTCGAACGAGGGCCGCGATCCGTTTTTTCCGGATTCCACCCGCGTGTATGAACAACAGGAGGTAAAGCAGCATGCTAACGATTCTCCCGTGACGGCCCTGCAGGTGAAATCCATCATGGGTGCGGCACCCCGCTTCTTTGCGATCATCGGCACCAAGGATTATTCCGGCGGCGCGCACACTTTTGGCGTCGGTGAAGATGGAGAGGTTATTTACAAGGATGGTCGCCGTGTAGCTGTCCGCTGCATAAAGATCACACCCACCTCCGTGTTGCTTGAAGCCGATGGCCAGCCTATTCCTTTGACTTATTCCCCAGGACCATGATTCCAATCCGGCAAACCAATTTTCAAGATATGTCACAAAACCATTTTACAAACCGCGCGGCTGAGACGGCGCAAAAAAATCAAATCACACAAAAATAAGCTGGTATTTTTTACATTTTGGTTCATTATCCCCGCTGTGGGAACAGACAGGAGTGAAATCATGAAGAAAACAAAAACACTTGCCGCCGCCCTGCTTGCAGGAATCATTCTGCAACAGACAATTCTTGCCCAGACCAACACGGGCACCGACACCAACCAAACCGCCACACTTGCCATCAGCAACGAAGTGTATGACGCCATGGTGAGCAACGTGTCGAAGCTTTCGACCGGGAGCGACCAAACCGTTACCGTTGCCACCAGCAACGCGACAACGTCATCCACCACAAGTAATGCTTCTTCGTCTGTGACGACGATCAGTAATGAATCTTCATCTGTGACAGCCGTCAGCAATGTTCCCCCCGGCTCAGGTGATAGCAACTCTCCGGTAATGGTTTCCGGCAGCAACGCGCCTGTTGCGATTGTCGGCAGCAATGAGTCCCCAAGTGAGGCGACCAGTAACGGAACCGCTGAAGCTGCCGCAACAAATCCGCCGACTCTTGACGCCAATGGCCAGCCTATTGTGACCACCGGCACCAATTCGCCAGCCGCCCTTTTACCGATTCAATTTCAAGACGTGCCCATCACCACGGCCATTGAAAGCCTGGCGCGGCTCGCCGGCATCAATTATTTACTCGATCCCAAAATCGGTTATGGACAACCTGACGCCCAAGGACATATCAACACGGAGCCTACGCTTTCCATCCGGTGGGAAAATGTCACCGCCCAACAGGCTCTTCTGGCACTCTTGGACAACTACGGATTACAACTCACCGAAGACTCGAAGACGAAAATCGCCAAAATCACCACCAAGGACCCCAGCGCACCGCCCCCGTTAATCACTCGCGTCATCCAGCTTAAGTATGCCAGCACTTCAAATATGTTGATCGCAGTTTCGAGTGTTTTGGATCTCAAACGCAGCCGGGTGATTGCTGACTCGCGCACCAGTCAGATGGTCGTCGTCGCAACAGAAAAGGAGCAGGAAGACGTGGACACGCTCATCAACGAATTGGACAAGGTAACGCGCCAGGTTTTGATTGAAACCAAGTTGGTCGAGATTTCTAGCAACCCAACCACAACCAAAGGTATAGACTGGTCGCAAACACTTCAAGCACAGCATGTCCAATTCGGGAACGGTTTGCAGTCCGGCACTCTGAATATTACTCCTGGCACGTCTACGACCACAATCGACCAGTTTGGCAACCCTACCACGGTCACGACCCCGCCCACTAAAAGCACCACAACACAGGTTATAGAGGGCATAGGTTCAGGCGGCGGCGTCTCGTTCAACACCAAGGACGGTTTTCTGCCGGGCACTGGCTTCCTGAACGCCGACGGTGTCAACGCCGTGTTCTCTTTCTTAAACCAGTCTGCCGATGCACAGGTTGTTTCCACGCCGCGCGTTGTAACACTGGATAACGAGAAGGCGACTATTTCCGTAACTCGCGCGTTTCCCATCATCAATGTCACTGCTGCCTCAGCGAACAATGCCGGTGGCTCTTCGATTGATTACAGCAATCTTGGCACCATTCTGGAAGTTACCCCGCGCATTTCCGCCAACGATTATATATGGTTGAAAGTCATGCCACAGGTTTCGAGTTTTTTTCAAACTGTTCAAAAAGTTGTCGGCGGCTTGAGTTTTCAGGCTGATGAATTTGATAATCGCACGATTGACACACAGGTTCTCATTCCTAACGGGAACACTCTTGTCATGGGTGGCCTCGTCAAAGACAGCCCGTCAGCCTCATACACCAAAGTGCCGGTTCTGGGTGACATCCCGATTTTAGGTTTTGCATTCCGCAGCGAAAACAAACAGATGGACAAAGACAATCTTCTCATTTTCATCACGCCCACCATCGTCAAGGATAGCGATTTCCGCCCCAATCCAACCCAGTTCCTCAACTCACGACCTGTAGCTTTGAAACCTGTCATGAACCCGCATAGTTTCTGGGACAGTGCCAAACCCCGCCACGACTGGAGCAACCCGATTCCACCGTCGGATGACATCAATGTGCCTCAAGACACAACGGATTCATCACATCCGTCAGCAACACCATCGCAGGAATAAAAATTTTACCGTAAAAATAACAAAAGAGGTTTTTTATGAAAATTGCAACTGTGTGGCAATCCTTCTGTCAGGCACAATCCAATCTGCGGATGACAGGCATCGTCGCGATGCTTGCGGTGATGCTGACTGCAACCAATATTACTGCCGCTACAACTGTGGCCAGATTATCTGGTGGCAGCACTCCCGGTTATCTAGACGGCTCCACCATCAGCGCTTTGTATCGCGCGCCCGCCGGGCTTGCGCTGGATGAAGACGATGATTTTCTGTTCGTGGCCGATCAGAGTAACAATGCCGTGCGCGTGATTGCTCTCGCCGATAATAGCACCTTCACCTTCGTTCCGACAAACCTGCTCAACCGGCCAGTCGGAGTTGCACTGGACAGCGATGACAACGTTTATGTCCTCAACCGTGGCAATGGCACCAATGGGACACTCATGGAGTTCGACATCTTCGGCGATTTAATCGCCACGAATGCAACAAAGCTAACGAACGCCGCCGCCATTGCGCTGGATGGGTTGGCCACTCTCGACAACATTTATGTGACCGTCGGAAGCAACACTTTGATTAATATTTCCTCACGGACGTTGAATGTTACTAACATCGTCGCTGGCGTCACTAATGTCACAGCCGTCATCACTCCGGCCACAAATATTACAACCGTAGCCATCATCACCAACGCAGGCACATCATTGCAAGGCATTGTGGTGAAACAGAACGGATTGATTGCCGCTTGCGATTCCGGAAATAGCAGTATCTGGCTCATTGACCCGTCGAATCTGACTAACGGTAATCCAACCAAAATTGCTGGATTCAACGGCCCCGGCGATAACACCAATACAATTAATCAGTTAAAGGGCACGCCAGTGGCAACTGTCAAGTTCAACCAGCCGCACGGCGTTGCCGAGGCAGGCGATGGCAGTCTGATAATCACTGATTATGGAAATAACAAGGTCAAGGTTTTGAATACTGCCGGTGTGGTAACAAACCTTTACGGCATCAGTGCAAATTACTGGGGTAAGACGTTCCCAGGATTTTTGGACGGGACTGTGACCGTGCCTGATGCCGTTAATGGAGTCGCGGCACGCCAGCCGAATGGCATTGCCTTTGGTAGCGACGGCACCGTTTATGTGACCGAAGATTTTTACGCCATCATCCGCAAGGCCACAACCGGCCTACCATTGCCGCCGCCGCCGCCGCCGCCCACACCTGTTCCGGTAATTGGGTGGTTTGACTATGAAGGGAATAATCAAGATGGTTTCTTTTCCGTGCTCCATCCCGTTACTCAACTCACCTTTCATAATGACGTGTCTATTGCTATTAATTCAGGCACGAATGGGAATGGCATCCAGACATTTTACACAGCCGGACCAACACCGGGTTCGAGCAACCCCAGCGCGACCAATGGAAGCACACCTCCATTTTATCAAGATGGCTTGTCATTTGCACAATCTTTGCCCGTGACAATTGTGCCAGACCTGACGATAAAAGCAGTGAATGTCAACATATCCGGTCAAAGCACTGCGATTGTGCAGGCACGGTTTCAATTCGCAGTCGGAAATCCCATAATCACTGGAAATAATGCGGCGCAATTCACTCTTAGCGACATCACAACCAACGTGGTGTTTTGGTATACTATTGACGGAACCGACCCGACTAATGCCACACCTGACCATCAACGACCGAGCACGGATGGACAGCCGGTGACAATCTCCCTTGACGCGAGCAGTAATGTTATTTTTCAAGTTC
>Ga0206907_1060_pt1 | contig 14993 bp, 10 predicted proteins | sample Alteio_BWOrgHeat_80_FD_152951 | JGI IMG/M metagenome (GOLD analysis project Ga0206907, IMG submission 152951) | Enriched cells from forest soil in Barre Woods Harvard Forest LTER site, Petersham, Massachusetts, United States -... | ecosystem: Environmental > Terrestrial > Soil > Temperate forest >...
CCATCATCTCCTCGATCAGTACACGAAGCGATGTTTTTTCTTTATGGAGGGTTAATTTTCCAGATTCAATTTTTGAAATATCCAAGACATCATTAATGATACGTCCCAATCGGTCGATGCTATTCAGAGCAATCTTAAGAGCTCGTTTCTGTTGATTAGAAAGTGTTCCGTGAATGCCATCCATGACTTGGGACACCCCTTCACGAATAATCGTCACTGGAGTACGAAGCTCATGAGAAACCGTACTCACAAATTCATTTTTGAGTGCTTCAAGACGTTTATGTTCGGCAATATCTTCAAAAAACGCACAAAAAAGAGAAGGAGTTGTTCCACCTAATCCATACATAGTGAGATCAATAAGGAACAATCGCTTCGCCCTAGATTGAAGTGTAATCTCGACGTTAAACGATGTATGTTTCTCAACATCTTTTAATAATTGTTTCCACAAGGATTGATTCAACTCAGGAACAAGGGTAAAAACAGATAAGACCTGAATTTCGGGCTGAGAATAACCCAAAATGTTTAACGCGGCTTTGTTGGCATATTGTATTTTCCCCTCACGATCTACAAAAAAGAGAGATTCCTTCATGCAATCGAAAACCTGAAGAGCAATATTCGATAATTGAGAGATAGAAGACATAGTACGCAAAATGCCTTCCTTTATAAGCCCAATTCGGAAATTCTTCAATACTTAATTCGAGAAGAAAAGAGGCTATAGCTTACGTGACACAAGGTGGATATGGTGCGACTATTGGACCATCACTACATTTGAAGGATCATTGCTTCGTAAGTTAACGTAACGTTCCACAGTCACTGTTCTATCATCCGTCATGATGGGTCGACCTTGAATGTCTTGGGAAAGACCATTACTGCTTACAAAATGAATAGTCCAATTCAACGGTTCCTGAGGCATTTTAGAGAGCGAGAATTCCGTCTCATAGCGTCCCTCGCTATCAGGATGAATGCGCTGTGTAAGCAGTGTTATATTGGTTGTTTCGAGACCGATCTGAATATCTGCAGCATCACAAGGGACACCTTCACAAGTTAATCGTCCACGGAAAATATAAGCGCCTTCTTTAACAATGGGTTGAAGGGGAACGTCTAATGAAAATGATACGTGCGTATGAACAAGGGGATTTCGCTTTGCTTCTCTTGGGTATTGTTTCGCTACCGATTTTAATACGACAGGTTGGTGAATCACAGGACGATGGGGCCGAGGTCGAAATGACAATCCGAGAGATACGATGGATATCAGCGCACCTGCAGCTGCCATGTATTGATTTCGCCGAGACAACCATTCAATCGGAGTAAACACCGTACTGCTTACCAGCCGAATTTATAATTTGCAAGATTTCTTTAAAGATTTTTTAGAAGTCGGTCATTGATCCCTATTGGTTTATGTGAAACAAAACTGAGATCTCTTCAAAACCCTGGAGAAGTACTCCGAAGGTCAGCGGGACGTTCTATGGTAACGGTTGGGTCATCCATTAAAATTTGTCGGCCTTGTATGTCTTGAGTTGCGCCGCTACTACTGACAAAACGTAATGTCCAATTAACCTGTTCTTGGGGAATTTCAGAGAGTGGAATTCGCACTTCGTAAGTTCCATCTGCCGCAGGACGTATTAGTTTATCTATATTCGGATTTTTTACCGTATCCAATGCGACGTGAATTTCAGCTGAGGAACATGGCTGATTATCACACGTCAGGCGTCCTTGAAATACATACACATATTGTCGCGATCGAGAATGAAGCGCCAGGTCTGATATATCTGACTCAACTGAGTTTACTTTAGCAGGATTCGCAATATTTTTCGTCTTATGGACAGGAATCAAGCGTCTTCCTCTAATAGGCAAAGGATGCAGAGGGACTGCATGCCATAATTTATTCCACCACGAAGGGTAAATATGATCTCTAAAAAAGAAAGGTTTAATGGGTTCTTGCTTTTGTAATATGGCTAAATCAATCGTCATTCGCCCACGTACTGGAGGAGGCACAAGCTGTTGCTTGAACTGAAGACCAATCAGAATTAGGAAGAGGACGCCTACCATTACTCCCCATCGCATAAAATCTTCCTCCTTCTGGATAACGTCATCACAGAGCATAAATATTTTTTATCAGCAGAACAATCCGTTTGCAATATGTATGTATTTACTAGTTAACAGACGATAAAGTATCGCTTAAATAAATTAGGAAGAAGTACCGAATCAATGGTCTTTCGGAAAGAAAATGCGGGCAAGAGTACGTTGACTCCACAGACGGAAGCGATCGATGTAGGAGAAAGAAGCTGGAACGACAAGCAGTGATAAAAGTGTCGAGCTAATCAGCCCACCGATAATGGCAACACCCATACTGGTCCGCTGCTTGGACGCTTCGTTTAAACCGACTGCGACTGGAATTGTTCCCGCAATTAAAGCCATTGTGGTCATGAGAATCGGACGCAAGCGCGTTTTGCCAGCTATGATCAACGCACTGGCCCGATCCATTCCTTGACCAATCAATTGGTTCGTGAGATCGACGAGCAAAATCGAATTTTTACTCGCAACCCCCAAGAGCATCATCATGCCAATCATGGCAAAGAGATTGACGGATTCCTGAGTCACGAACAGCGCAAAAAAGGCGCCGCAAATAGCTAATGGCAGTGCCAACATAATGGCTAAAGGGGTTACGAACGATTCATACAAACTAGCCAACACTAAAAAGATAAAGAGAACAGAAAGACCTAATGCGGTGAGAACGGCTTGACCAAATTCCTGAAAGTTTTCGGTATCTCCGACGTAACTATAGTGAATTCCCGCAGGCAATGGGACATCGGTTTTAAACATTTTGTCGACATCAGCCAATACGTCGGCCAATCCCGCACCTGCCGCCAAGTCCGCGCTGATCCCGATATACCGAGAGCGATCTTGGCGATTGATTGTCGCAGGTCCCCCCTTTTCAACGGGTCGGCCGACATCTCGTAAGCGAATAAGTTTGTCATTCAAATTAGGAACAACGATCTCGTTAAACGAATCACGTAAGTTTCGTTGATTTTCTTGCAAACGAACACGGACGTCATATTCTCGACCGGCTTCGCGATACTTCACAGGCGTTAAGCCTTCGACTTGAGCGCGGAGTTCATCCCCCAGTTTCCGACTGGAGATTCCCAAGAGACGCGCACGCTCGGCCGAGAGTTCGACTTGAAACTCAGGTTTTCCAGGACGCCAGTTTGAATCCACATCTTTGAGACGTGGATTCTTTTTTAACTGTTCGATCGCTTGCGCAGCAACTTTTTCTAAATCGTCCTCGTTGTTGCCTTTGATGTTCATCGTGAAAGGACGCGCTTCGAAACCCCCTTCGGCATAATCTGAAATGATGGGATTGGCATAAGCCATGGCTTTGAATTCTTTACGTAAGGCATCTTTGAGTTGAAACGTATTCATGCTTCTCTTTTTAGGGTCAACCATGCGAATATAAATATTGGCTTTGTTAGCTTCCGCATTTCGCCCACCGACGGTTAATGCAGTAATGGCCACATCGTTATGAGCACGAATCATTTCATCGGCTTTGTGCGCAGTTTCAGCCATCGTATCGAGATTGCTCCCAGGCGGGAGATCAAAATTAATTTGAAATTCTCCTGCATCCGGTGGAGGAAAAAAGGTTTTAGGAACAAAAGCAACGGCCACAAAACTCAAAGCAAAAATGCCCAGGCTCGTGAGAAGAATAACCAGAGGTCGACGAACAGTGAAACGCAAGATCTTCTCGTATACATTCTCCATACCTGTCTGAAACCGATCAAAAGCCAAGAGCGGCGCTTGAAAAAAACGTCCGATCATCGTCTTTGCACGTTCGCCATGAGAACCACCGGCAAAGTAGGCCGAAAGCATCGGCGCCATGGTCAATGCATCAAAAAGGCTAATGAGCATGGCAAAACAAATTGTTAGTCCGAACTGTTTGAAGAATTGCCCGGTAAATCCTTTCATGAAAGCGACAGGACCAAAGACAGCCAAAATCACAGAGCTCGTCGCAAGAACCGCCAAACGAACTTCATCCGTGCCTTGCTTCGCCGCTTGCATCGGAGGAGCACCTAACTCGATATGGCGGTAAATGTTTTCTCGCACAACAATCGCATCGTCGACCAAGAGTCCCACCGCTAAACTTAATGCCAAAAGCGTAACGATATTAATCGTAAACCCGGCAAACGACATCAAGACGAAAGCGCCGAGTAACGAATTGGGAAGAGCAAGTCCCGTAATAATCGTCGAGCGAACATTTCCGAGGAATAGAAGAACAACAAGAACGGTTAAAACAATACCGACCATAATGGATTCTTTGACATCCGTCACATTGCTGCGAATCCACAGACTACCATCCCGAACCAACGTGACTTTTGGTTTTCCGGGCATGGCTGCAAGTTCTGCATTGATTTTGTCGATCTGCTTTTTAACCGCGTCAACCACCGCAATCGTATTGGCACCCGACTGACGGTACACTTGCAAGAATAACGACTGCTTGCCGTTTAAGAAGGATCTCGTTTTTTCGTCTTCCAACGTATCGATCACTGTCCCAACATCTTGAATCGCCGTCGGAATATCATTCCCAAAAAGGCTGACCATCGTATGACGAATATCGTTTAACGATTGAAATTGTCCAACGGTACGAAAAACCGTCTCAATTTTTCCTTCATTTACTTTTCCACTCGGAACATTTTCCCCCGCCAATCCCAATTTTTCTGAAACCAACTTCACCGGAAGCTCTCGTTGCATTAAGCGATGGCGATCGAGAAGGACATGGATTTCTCGTTTTCGCCCACCGGTAATATCGACGACTCCTACTTGATTGACTTGTTCAATGCGTGGACGAACCACATCATCAGCCAAATCAAAAAGCTTAGCAGGAGACAGATCGGCATTGATCGCCAGAATTAAAATCGCGGCGTCGGAAGGATCAACCCGACGAATGACAGGCTCATCAACATCTTTAGGAAGCTTCGGTTTGACTACACCCATACGATCGCGAATTTGTTGCTCGGCATATTTAACATCCGTCTCCAGACGAAACTCGGCAATGACTTGACTCAGCCCCTCGTAATTGGTCGACGTTAAACGCTTCATACCGGAGAGGGTGCTTAATTCATCTTCGATCGGTTTTGTAATGAGGGTTTCGATTTCTTGTGGACTTGCTCCTGAATACGTTGTACTTACCGTTACGATTGGGAAATTCACATCTGGAAAAAGATCAACCGGAAGTCGTGTCAGTGACATCCATCCCAGTGCCAGCATAATGATCACAAGACACGTAATAAAAATAGGACGTCGAATGGACAGATCCGCTAAATTCATTTTGATTTATTCTCTGTCATCCCCGAATGTCTCTATCGGGGATCTATGAATTGTATTAGTGGGTCCCCGATAACAACCTCGGGGACGACATATCAAAGGCTTCATAATGTTTCCTTATAAAGGCTCGTCTGTGCCAACAGCGAGACAACCTCGAATTGTGAATTCAAACGAGATAATCGGGCGACGGCATATTCCTGTTCAAACAATAAAACTTGATATGTCGTTGTGCGACCATTGCGTAACCGTTGACGTTCTCGCTCCGTTTTCACCCGTTGAGCCTCTTCGATCGACTGATACAGAGATAGCCGCTCTTGTGCTTCCTTCAATTTACGTTGAAGATCTGTCCAATCTCGTAACGCTTCAAATTGGCGTTGCTCATAAACCTGCTGGGCTGCCGCTTGTTCTCGACGGTATCCTTGTAATGTCTTATCCAATGCAGAAAAAGCTAGAGGGATGGAAAAGCGTACACCTACTGTGCTCGTCGGTCGACGATCTTCAAACGGTTTTGAAAGCGAAGAAGAAAATGAATTATCCAAGCCGTTCCAGGCGAACAATGTATACAGATCAAGTGTAGGACGATTTCGTTCTATCGCGCTTTGCGCATTAGCCAAAGCCAATTGTTGCTGCTGATCGGCAGCCCTCACATCATCACGAATGGTGGGTTGTACAGCTGGGAAAATAGTAGCCGATGAAATATTGACCAGGTTATCCAATGTTTCAGCGACCTCTTCAGAATCCCGGAATCGCAAGGTATTAAAAGAACGAGCGGCCACGCGTTCTTCATCTTGAGCCGCTTTTAACTCTAACTCCCGCACTCGCAATGCAGCCGTTGCTTGTAAAGCATCAGCCTCATCTGCCAAGTGCAAATCCGTTCGCTTACGACTCCATTCAAAAATCCGTTGGGCTGCCAAAAGTGCGTCCTGATTAATCTTAATCGCTTCTCGTGCCGTCGCCAATCGCCAATACGCCAGCTCTGCATTGACCAATGTTAATCGAGCATCGTAGCAGGCTGAAAATTGTGCGGCCAAGGCTGTTGCTTTAATTTGTAGTGTCTGTGCACGAATCCCTCGTCCAAATCCATTGCCCCAAAATGATTGTGTTAACTCCACTACTGGGCGATTTTCATAATACGTATCGTTAAACGCAAAGGGAGAATTCACGTTGATATAAGATGTCCGACGATAGTCGTAGTACACGCGAGACTGCAAACCAAAATCCGTATCTTTACTGACGCCAATCTGAGCGATGTCTGTGCGCAACCGATCATAGAGAACAATGGGGATGACTGGTTCTTCTTTATCATTGGTGACTTGAGCATTGGCAAAGGCGCGCCAGGCCACGGGCAATTCACTTTCATGAACACGCTCAAATGCCCCTTGGCTTGTTGCCAATTGACCTATTACCTGCAAATTAGAACCCAGTACTTGCTGTCGATAGGTCCCGACATCAAGGCTATCCGAAAACCCCAGCGAGGGCAGGAATAATCCGATGATGAAAATGATCTTATTTTTCAACATAGAACTTATTCTAACCCATATCTATCGCCTAAACGATAACGACTATGAAATCGCTGGGTACTCCAACGAATAAAAGGTTAATTTAGGATTGCCCTCAGTTACTACTTTTTGTCGGCTGAAATAAATTATGTCTTACAGGCCCAAGCTCTACAACTCCATTTGAATTTTGAATTAGGGGATAGAACTCATACACAACATTTCCTACCAAAGGATCATCTTGGGCATGCTGTTCTCCGGAGCGTAGTGGTCTCATTAACATTAAAAACAAGGGACGGGTGGTCGCTGTAAACTGTTTCGCTATTAATTCAACAAAATACTCACTTTGGTTGGCATCATGATCTGTAAACTGTCTGATAAACACGCCATTAGCATTTCTATGGAATTGGTTGTATTCCAAATTATGGAATGGCCTCGCAACATCAGAAGCACTTGAAGCGATTTGTTCAAGTGATTTAGCATCACTTTTAAAACCGAGAAACTCAGCCCTACTGGCTAAACCAGGTTCAAGCCCGATTCGCTTGGCTTGAGAAAATTCAACTCCCCTCGATGAAAGATCTCCTATATGATCTACTACGTCTAATGCCTCCATTAACGATGCATAAGATTCTCTGAGTTCGCGTAGGGCATAATCTTTTTTTAGATCTGCATCGGTAACGGGCATATTCAGAGCCACGTTAATAACCAAGCGCTCACGATTCGCTTTTTCAAGAGCGCTACTTCCCGTCATTGTTTTTGGATCATGACCGAGAAGTCCTCGGATATCGGGATGATTGTTTAACGAAATGAGATCGGGGTATTTAGTGAAATAGCCAACTCGTGCCTTCTTAAACCGATTAGACAAAGCGGGGATTGAATTACTGATAGATTTCAACTGCTGCCTTAACTTCAAAATAGCATCATGAAAATAGTTCTCCCAACTATTTTTTGGGGTCTGTTTTTTTGAATCTTTTATTTTGAGCTTTCTTTCTAAATTATCCAGCGTCCTTATCGCATCCACCTTTTGAAGATTCCATATCACCTCATGTGTTTGATCACTTACACCAGTGTTGTAATCTGAGTTCTGACCTGTGGCAAAGGAAGGAGGCTGCGACATACAAGGACAAGGTAAAACGATAGCGATAGCCAACAATCTGGCCAAAGTAGTTTTAATCATCATATTTTTCAATTTCATAATTTTCTCCTTGTAGAAGCCTCTAAGCGTGTTTGCAAACTGATCAATTTTAATGCTTAGCGGTTGCTATAACCATGACGCCCATGTAAAAAATAGACCTAATTCAACTAAAGCATTGGGCCCAGCGTTCAAGAATACGAAGCTCACGTGGTAAAATAATCTTTTACCCTATGGACAATCTTGATCAATTAGAACAACAGAGTGTTTATATTTTCCGTGAAGCCTTTCGGCATTTCGAACGGCTTTGCATGTTATGGTCTATTGGCAAAGACTCCACCGTCTTACTCTGGCTTGCTCGCAAAGCTTTCTTTGGGCATGTCCCCTTTCCCCTCGTCCATATCGATACGAGCTATAAACTTCCTGAAATGATCCAGTATCGTGATAAGCTAGCGATGGAATATAAACTCACGATGGTCGTTGGGCAAAATAAGGAAATTTTGGAAGCAGGCACGACGTTCCCTGCAACACAACATCTTCCCGAAGGTCATCCCGATAAAATCTCGCGCGTCCAATGCTGTGGGTTTCTCAAAAAAGATGCTCTCGCCCACACACTCAATGGGACATGGCCGCGTCAGCAATTGAACTTAAAAACGGGGCAATATGAACTCGACTCCGATCGAGAACCGTATCATGGCGTGATCGTGGGGGCCAGGGCGGATGAAGAGGGCAGCCGCTCCAAAGAACGTTATTTTTCGCCACGTGATAAAAATAATCTATGGGATGTTGGCGAACAGCCTCCGGAATTTTGGAATCAATTTAAAACCGATTTTGCCCCTGGCACCCATGTCCGCATCCACCCCCTATTAGATTGGACAGAACTCCATATTTGGGAATATATTAAGCGAGAGAATATTCCAACCGTTTCACTCTATTACGACCAAGGCCAAGGCACTCGTTATCGCAGTTTGGGCTGCGGACCTTGCCAAGCTCCCATTCAAAGTACAGCCAAAAATGTCGACGACATTATTGCCGAACTTAAAAGTGGAAAACTCAAAAATATCGCAGAGCGGTCAGGCCGATTACAAGACGGCAAACATGGGTTGGAAGAATTAAGAAAAGAAGGATACATGTAATGAAACGACATTTGGGATTTCGGATTTGGGATAGTTCTTAATAAAGAGAACATAAAATCCACAATCGAAAATCGGCAATCGGCAATTTTGGGGTTGGTTTTATTGCAATGACTTCACGGGAACAAATGAACATCGTCATCGTCGGACATGTCGACCACGGCAAAAGCACTGTCGTCGGTCGTCTTTTTGCGGATACCGGATCTCTCCCGGAAGGCAAACTCGAAGCCGTTCGTAAAGAATGCCAGCGGACCGGGAAACCCTTTGAATATGCATTTTTACTCGATGCACTTTCTGATGAACAAGACCAAGGCATTACTATTGATACCGCGCGATCCTTTTTTAAAACGGAGAAGCGCGATTACATTATTATCGACGCGCCTGGTCATATTGAATTTTTAAAGAACATGATTTCAGGAGCAGCACGAGCCGAAGCGGCGGTCCTCGTCATCGACGCCAAAGAAGGGGTGCGCGAAAATAGTCGTCGACACGGTTATATTTTAGCGATGTTAGGAATTAAACAAGTGGTCATTTGCGTTAATAAAATGGATTTAGTCGATCGCAGTGAATCTCATTTCAATAGTATTGAAAAAGAATATCGCGACTTCTTATCCAGCATTGGAGCAGTGAGCCCGAAACAATTTATTCCCGTAAGTGCTCTCAATGGCGAGAACTTGGCAATTCGAAGCATGCAGATGCCGTGGTACAAAGGACCGACCCTTTTAGAGTCTCTCGACACTTTTAATAAAGCCCCAGCCAAAAGCAATCGGCCTCTTCGTATGCCCATTCAAGCGGTCTATAAATTTGTCAGTCAAGGCGATGATCGTCGCATCATCGCAGGTCGTATCGAAGCAGGAAAAGTGAGTGTCGGCGATAAAGTTGTTTTTCTTCCGTCTTATAAATCCAGCACAGTGAAATCGATCGAAGGATTTAATACACCCACACGAACAACTATCGATGCGGGGTGGTCTACAGGCGTCACGTTAACCGAAGAGATTTATGTCACCCGTGGGGAGATCATGAGTCATGAGGCAGATACTCCTCTGATGAGTACCCGATTTCGTGCCAATGTTATTTGGTTAGGAAAGAAACCCTTTTCACCAGGACGCGACTATAAACTTAAAATTCATACCCAAAGCCAACCTGTGCGTATTCACAAAATCAATAAAGTTATTGATGCTTCCGAAGCCGGGAGTACATTAAAAAAAGAAACCGTGGGTCGTCACGATGTAGCAGACCTCATTTTGGAAACTCGCCAACCCATTGCTTTTGATGCCATTAACGATAGCGACGCGACGGGTCGTTTTGTCATCGTCGATGGATATGACATTGCTGGCGGTGGCATTATTATCAGTGCTGAGAAAGATAATCAAGAAGACTTACGAGCCGAAGCCAATCTCCGTGATTTTCATTGGATCAAAGGCGGGGTCTCTCAAGAAGCCCGTACTGTACGGTACGGACACCAACCCGCACTCCTCATGATCGTTGGAAAAGCTGGCGTTGGCAAACACCGGGTGGCACGGGTGATCGAAAAATCGCTTTTTGAACGTGGAATGTCGACTTATATGCTCGATGGGACCAATATTCTTTTAGGAGTGGATGCTGATTTAATGTGGGTTGAATCGACGCAACAGGAATTGGTTCGCCGCTTCGCTGAAGTCGCCCATTTACTTCTTGATGCAGGACACTTAGTCGTTTCAACCACCAATGCCATTGGACTGGCGGATTTTGCGGCCGTTCAAGCTTTAATTCCAGACTTTTCTGTTCTCACGGTGGAAATGGGTCAAACAGAAAAAAGCATCATCCCTTGCGATCTTCGTTTTAGCGGTCAGGAATCGGAGGCCGAAATCCTTGGTCAGATGATGGGACTTCTTACCAAGCGAAACATTGTTCGCTCTAACCAAACGTAATTCTCAAAAATCATTTTCAGTCGCTATCACTTTGGCCCGTATAAGAAGGATTTTTTCTCCATAGAGTGCCTGTCTTGGCAACAGTGAAACCTTTAGAATTCAATGTAACGCGTTGAATAAGAGTATTTTCCATCTCATGAGAACCTGTATAGGCTTCAATTTCAAAAATTCCATTTCCAACATTTTTCATCGTTGTTTGAAGAGTATTATCTCGGAAATATGTTTTGAGTTCACCCACCTTAAGAGGTTCGATAGGAATGACATTCGCTATTGTCTCCTCTGGAAATTTCATTTGTCCATATCGAGTTGAATCGTCAAAGAATGGCTTTTTGTATGCATTGGCTAAAGCTCGAAATTTCTCTGCATACAGTGTTGCTTTAACTTGATCGGCTTGGGCTGCAAATTTTAAAGCCTCTTTTTGGGCATTCGGTAGGGCTGCAATTGCTTGCTTCAATTCATTATTATCTTTCAAAAGACGTTGATAGGACTCCAAATGAGATAGCTGAGGGGAAGATAAAAGCCTTACGGTCGCTGTTCGACGCCAAGCGCGAGGGGATAGCATCCCAGCGAATAATGATTTTCCAGGATTTAGAGCTACATTAGCTTTGTTTGCAAATTTTATTTCATCCTGCTGTAAAGTTCGTTGCGCTTTACGCAACCGATCGGATGTACGATTTAACTTTTGGATTTCTTGGTTGTAAGAGTCCACATCTACAAGATGATAAGTAGCCCTTTTTTCTGCGCGTTTAGATTCTAGTTTTTCACTTTTCTGAAAAAAACCCAATGGATTTTCCCGTATAGAAAACACATTGCGAGCATTTTGGAAAGAATCTCCGAATAAAGAAGGACTCTGATACTGACCAGGATCCCCCCAATAAGTCGTAATCGATTTAAGCTCTGTATTAGCAAAAACCAAACTTGTGATGAATTGAAGTCCCAATAATATGCTTACTATGGTTTGCAAAAATTTCATCATCTCTCTCCACTTTAGATCGTTCAATGCTTAAGTAAATTTTAAAAAACAGATTTGACAACCAGATATCAAGAAGTCTCATTTTTTCAGTAGGCCCAAATTCGAGTGGACTCGTGGATTTTGTCACAGTACAATCCTGTATGCGAAATCAAATTTTAGGAGTTCGAATATGAAGACAAAAGAAAGTCGTAGAGCTCCTCGAAAAAAACATGATTCTGTTCTTGAGATTTACGATATAGAAGGCAACTTTATCCGAGGTGTAGGTCGGCTGGTTGATTTTTCAACAGTGGGCGCAGCCTTTTCAAGTACAACTGTCCTCGAGAAAGACCAGCCTCTTCAAGTACGGCTAAGACTTTTAAAAGAAGGCGCAATGGATATTAGTGCCCATGTGGTTTGGACGAAGAAAAAAACAAATAACTATATCTACGGCATCGCATTCGACGATATTGAGAAAATTAAAAAGTAACCGACCATTTCGTCATCGCCCTTAATGAATCTCTCTCCCTCCGGGAGAGATGCCCGTTGTCTGGGCAGAGAGGGACCTTAAGACTACGCATTCTTACCTCGAACGAAGGAACGCTACGAAACGTGCTGAATATTATTGCCGTTGGTGAGTCTATACAGTATGGCCTTCCCTCCAGATTATCATGTTCTTAAATCCTTGCCCGCCAAATGCGTCGTCAGCCTACGGATGCCGAATATAAACTGTGGGGATTGTTGAGAGCTAAATGAGTTGATAATTATAAATTCAAGCGCCAATGGCCGATAGGTCCTTATATAGTCGACTTCTGTTGCTTTCAGAAACGATTGATTATCGAGCTAGATGCTGGGCATCATATGGGAGAAGAGAAAGATGAAATACGTATAAACGAACTTATGAAATTAGAGTTTCGAGTATTACGGTTCTGGAACAACGAAGTTCTTTTTGAAATAGATTCAGTGATTGCGAAAATTCAAAAAGTCCTTGAAGAATAGAGAGTTCCCTCTCTGCCCGAACATCGGGCATCTCCCCCAGTGGGGGAGAGATTCATAACTAAATCGTTTTCAAATCAATCACAAAGCGATAGCGAACATCGCCCTTTAACATTCGCTCATAGGCTTTATTAATGTCGGCCATGGGGATGACTTCCACATCTGCTAAGACATTGTGTTTCACACAGTAATCGAGCATTTCTTGTGTTTCTCGAATTCCGCCAATTAAAGAACCAGCCAACCGATGCCGACCCATAATCAATGAGAAGGCATTAATCTCCACAGCATCCGGAGGCGCACCGACGAGAACCATACTTCCATCGGTTTTCAAGAGCTGTAAAAATGGATTTAAATCATGCTTGGCCGAGACCGCATCTAAAATAAAGTCAAAATGATTCACTTGCGTGGCCATCGTCTTGGTGTCATTGCTTAACACAAAATGCTGTGCCCCTAATCGCTCGGTATCTTTCTTTTTAGAAGCAGACGTACTAAATACTGTGACGTCAGCTCCCATCGACACGGCAATCTTAATCGCCATGTGACCTAAACCACCGAGTCCAACGACACCGACTTTGGATCCTTTTTTTACCTTCCAATGATGCAAGGGAGAATAAGTCGTAATGCCTGCGCAGAGTAAGGGAGCCACACGTTCCAACGGGAGGTTCGGAGCAATCTTGAGCGTGTAATTTTCATCGACGACGACTTGCGATGAATATCCTCCGTACGTCGGTTTGGTATCTCCTTTGGTGATGCTGTTATAGCTGAACACCACATTCGGACAAAATTGTTCTTCTCCATGACGACAACTTGGACATTCTCTGCAAGAATCGACGAAGCATCCCACCCCTGCAATGTCCCCTACTTTGAAACGTGAGACCGCCGAACCAATGGCTTTCACACGTCCCACCATTTCATGACCGGGGACCAACGGATAATTTGTGCCTCCCCATTCGTTACGGACTTGATGAAGATCACTGTGACAAACCCCGCAATAAAGAAGATTAATATGAACATCTTTAGGACCTGGATCACGACGTTCAAATTGGAATGGAGCTAATGGCGATGTAGCGCTGGTCGTAGCATATCCTTTGGTTGGCATCATGGTTATCTCCTTTTCGATCTATGATTTTCCGATGGACTGACCGGCAATAAAACCCGTTGTCCATGCACTTTGGAAATTAAATCCACCGGTCACACCGTCAATGTCAAGAATCTCTCCAGCAAAATAAAGACCTGGGCAACGACGACTTTCCATGGTTCTGAAATCCACGTCTTCTAATGCAACGCCCCCGGCAGTGACAAATTCTTCTTTAAATTCACCCTTCCCGTGAATGAGAAACACACTTCGCTTTAAGCTTTCTTGAAGCTTTAATATTTCTTCGCGCGTCATATCAGACCATGTCCGAGTACGAGGGATATTCGCGCTTTCAATCCATCGCGCCCATAACCGTTGGGGTAATGTCGAAAAAAGACTTTGTGAAGCGACTGTGCGCTTGGCAACGTTCGTTTTGGCTTTAAGAAAAATCGTTTTCATCTCATCCCAGGATGTCTCTGGAATCCAGTCAATCACTAATTCCGCTCGATATACTTTCTCATGCAAAACCCGCGCTCCCCAAGCGGACAATTTTAAAATAGCAGGTCCACTGAATCCCCAATGGGTAATAAGAATTGGGCCTGTTTGTTGGAGTCCTGTTCCAACCAATTCGACATGAGCCCGTGAAACAGAAAGTCCCGAGAGCCCCGATAAGCGCTGATCCGCGATTTGAAACGTGAATAATGAAGGAACCGGCGGAATCAACATATGTCCAAGCGATTCGACCCAACGATATCCTTCGCGGTTACTGCCTGTGGCTAATAGAAGTCGATCGGCATAGAGAAGTTCCCCATCGTTCAGAAGCAATCTGAAACCATTTTCTACAGGGGTGATCGTAGAAATGGAAATAGGTTTACGAATGGTAACACCTGCTTGAGTGGCTGCTTGCATCAAACAATCCACAATTGTGTGAGAAGTATTGCTGACAGGAAACATTCGTCCATCCGCTTCGGTTTTTAATTCAACCC
>Ga0206907_1061_pt1 | contig 14919 bp, 12 predicted proteins | sample Alteio_BWOrgHeat_80_FD_152951 | JGI IMG/M metagenome (GOLD analysis project Ga0206907, IMG submission 152951) | Enriched cells from forest soil in Barre Woods Harvard Forest LTER site, Petersham, Massachusetts, United States -... | ecosystem: Environmental > Terrestrial > Soil > Temperate forest >...
GAAGCGTAAAACAGATTTCTAGGCAGCCATAATGATAGCCATTGCTCCAGCATCTGCAGGAAGGTTGTATTTACCGCGGAGTCGGTCGAAAAGGCTACTTCCACCGATCGGGCCAGGATTTTGATCTGACTTCACGGGAGAATTCATTGCATCCGGGTTAAATCCAGCCATCGCGGGAGCTTTCATGAAAATATCTAAAATGGCATCTAACAAGTCTTGATTCCATATATGTCCACCTTTTTCGACGTTGCGCATAGGTTTTGCCCCCTCCTCCTCAATTTGAGTCGCTGCATAAAGGACAGCTTTGAATAAGGGATCGGATTCCGGAATTTGCATATCTCGAAGCACTTGAAGAGCGGCTTCTCCTCCGACCTTTTTCACCCAATTAAGTATATTTCGAGGAGTAACCGTTCTATCAGTTTCTCCCGTCAATAAGTGATCAAGTTCTTCCATCAGGGTAGGTAAAAGCCGACTAGCATTGTCTTTAATAGCGCTGTTAATTTGAATGGTATTTGTTTCTGGAACAAAGCGACCATCTCGATTTTCGGGAAGACCGTCTACAAATTCAATCTTAATTACCCCACCCTCGATAAGCTTTATAGCCTGCGACTGGCCATAACCCATGGCGGTTAATGCCGTTAGGATATGTTTTCCTAATGCTTCATCTGCATGAGATACATTCCTGCGAGAGATCGTAACACCCGAATCATATCGTGTGTCAATTACCATACCACTCCCGATGTTTTGAAGCGTGAGAGCATCAAACTGAGATTGAGAAAGAGTCGTGACAGCTTTTTCTACCGAGGCTACTTCTTGGTGCATGACGCCAAATGGACTTTTTGTTTCATCAGGATTGTATGCCTTTGTTACGTCTTGTACTTCTTCCGCGAGCGTATGCGCAGCCAATTTAACATTCTCACTAGCTTCTTGAGCGACTTCCGATAAATCCACATGCTGACCCAGCATACGACGAATATAAAGGGTTTCGTCTTTAATGGTATGACTCTCAACCACGGGTGCAATCACAATATAAGAGAGATTCCGTTCACGGAAGAGTTCGGCCATTCCGGCGGCATGGAATCCACCCGCGACAACGACTGGCGAAGAATCGATATAGCGCTGGGTTAAGTGATAGGCATTGTCCGCGAGAGGTTTATCACGGGTTAATGCCATGGCGTAGTAATCAATGGCGGTGCGAATGGTTTCTTTCCATTCTTCAAGATCTTCTTTAGGAAGCAGTGCTTTCACAACCCCTAACATTTCTGGAATTTGTTTGGCAACGAATTGCACTTCTTCTAACGTGAGTTGCTGACGGAATAAACGTACCAACAACGCGAGATCTTGATCTGCTTTTACTGTGTTTGTTAAGCGAACTGCGTTTTTTGAATTTTGTTGAGCCAGTTCTACTTTTTTCGTGTAGAGCGCTTTTTCAGCTTCTCCATAGTTAGAAATGACTGGAACTTCTAATTTTTTTGGCGAGTTCATTTAAATCAAGCTTTCCAGCTTGAAAATCGGTTTCGATTGCCCAGAGTTTTTTTGAGTTGACGAGGAGCCTCTTTTTTATTCTCGCTAATGGTTGTTCGAAGTTGTTCCACTTTGTTGGCAAGGTTAAGGCGAGATTCTAAAGACTCACGGAAAAGTGCTTGATGAAGTTTGTAATCTTTTTGATCTTCGATTCCAACGAGGCGGATAGGGGCTTCTGTCATTGCAGCAAAATGTTGCATCCCTGTAATTTCCGCTTCTTTTAAAAGAATTTCACCAACCGCTTCTTTCATCTTGGAACCGACTTTACGAATACGATCCATAGGGATATCCCCCCAGGCACCTTCCATTCCTAAAATCACAGGACTATTGTTTGGAGCAATCTTCGGTTGAAGGAATTTCAAAATGTTGTAAATGTTTTTCTGTACGCCATAATTGGCATGGAGATCTTCAATCAGGATGATTGGTTTTTCGGTACTACCTTTATAATAGCGTTCTAAATAACCCAATTCGGTGGGGGGTGTAAGCTCACGAACGAAGCTCGGCATTTGGGAAGCAGGTGAAATTCCTGCTGTAACCGCCGGCGTCATAGAAGTCGCTAAAAGCGCAGAGCTTAGTAGCGTTGAAAGAATTTGTGTGAGTTTATTGTTTTGCATTGTTAATCTCCTGATCAATACAGTCGTTCTGACATTTTCCCCTGCCGAAAGTATAACCTAGTTCGTGTTTTTGAGTATAGGGCACCTGGCTAATTTTACAAGGCCTAAAGGGCCTATTCATGTATATGGGTCTTCCATTGGCCTCAATCACAAAAGGCTGCTAGAATACGAAATCGACTGCATATCACAACGAGGTTTATCGATGAGAAAAGTAATTATTTTAGGACTATTGGTTTTATCGGGATGCGTCAGCACGCCGAGAAAAAAAAGAGATATCGAAAAATGAGACGTCCCCTATTTCTCCTCAGGAAGTTGTGTCTCCCACATCAATGCCCACGATTATTGTGGTTGTTCCTCAAACAGAAGCGGCGGCCATTCAAGCCATTAAATCGGTCGATAAAATTCCATCTCTCCGATTGGTGTTAGCACTTCCCTCGCGTTTTCATCGGTTGGCTAAAGATCCTTTGATCGCTCCAATATTTTATCGCTTAGTCGATGCGGGTCGATTGGAATTGGCAATTCAAATTTCTAATCCACCATTGCTTCCTTTATTGATTGATACAGATGAAGCCAAGCGAACGCTTCCTCCAGGAACGGATCTTCCAATACCTGCCTATCGTCATCCGGAAGATGTAACGCAAATTGTGGCACGGACCCGCGCAGACTTTTTTAAATCCTTTAGTCGCGCACCCAAAGGAATTGTCTTGCCTTATGGAGCGGTGAGCACTTCCTTATTAGAGCTTCTTCAACGACTCAATATGGCATGGGTTGTGGCGCAGTACGGGCTTGCAGAGAAAGCGGGTGTTTACAAACGCAAAGGATTGATTCTCATCGACGGCAGAATAAACGATATGGTTTTTGATGAACGTGTACAGCCCGAAGCTATGAAACGATTTGGAGAATTAACAAGAAGATTACAGAGTTCAGTGCCCAGTGCCCAGAAACCAGAAGATTCTCATAAAAGCAATAATAATTCTGAACTCTTAACTCTGAATTCTGGTCTCTCTTTACCTAGTGATCCTCAAATATCCGTGCAGGAGATAGATCGCGACAGAGTTCTCGGAGGAGTGGCGTGGACGAGTTCTGATTGGAGTCGGTGGATAGGCTCTTCACAAAAGAATGCGGCTTGGCGATGGCTCGAGAAAACACGAGACGATTTGGATCATTTCAAAAATTCCGGCAAAGCCTCTATCCAACGATTAGATATGGCCTTTGATGAATTGATGACCGCGCAAAGCGCGTCTTTTTTTGCCGCCATCGGAGATTCTTCAAAGCCTGAACTCTCGCAAGAAAGGGAGCAAGAATTTAAAGCCACCTTGTCGAGTGTCTATCGCTTGATGAGTGAGAATCCACCGGATAACCTTTTTGCGGTAGACAATGGTCCTATGCAGCCGACGGTACGAGCGTCTTCTACCACCGTATCGTGGGTTCCGTCTTCTCTAGGAGGACTCCTCACATTTCATGATGCTTCTGGGGATGATGTGTCCAAAGGGCTCTACGACTTTCAACAAATGCAACTCGTTGTCTCGTCTCAGTCTTTGGATTGGACATTAACGTTTGCGGCACTTCCACCTCCGACAGCCCATATCGATTTGTATATCGATTTAAATGGGCAACCCCATTTAGGAACTATTCCTCTTTTGTCGGGTCATGATTTGGAAGCGTCTTCTTCCGATGCTTGGGAGTATGCGATTTCAATTATTGGGACCGACTTAAAACTATACCGAACCAAGGATGAAACCCATTTTGAGTTCGATAGTAATTATCCTCTTATGACTGCTGGCAATCGCATGTCCTTTCAATTGCCGAGGTCTTCCCTTCGCGGGAATCCTCAACGGTGGGGTTATCAAATTATTGTGACGGATGCACAGCAAGCAGTCCAAGATCTTCTAGATCCCATCGACATTACGCAAGCGGACTTGCTCAAAGCCATTCAATCGGGTGAACGAAAAGACATTCCTTTTGTAAGAGTCAAATAAATTCAAGTAATAAGTATCAGGTAACAAGGTACAAGTGAGGAACAAAACCTTGTTAGTATTAATCCTCTATAGCATCTATTGTTCGTGACTCCTCACCTGCTACTTATTACTTGTGACTTGTCACTTGGGTGTTAGGCTGCTTTTTGAATGGGGTTGGGGCGAATTTTGAAGATATCACCTTGTTCATTTTGTTCGAGATTTTTGGGAAGCGTGAAGGTGAATGTGGAACCTTCACCGAGTTTAGATTTCACAGAGATATCACCCAAGTGAGCTTCAATAATATATTTACAGTTCGCAAGCCCTAAGCCAGTTCCACCTCGCGTTCCTTTTACTTGTTCGAATTTATGAAAGAGTCGACCCATTTCATCGGCCGGAATTCCAGGGCCTGTATCAATTACTTGGCACTGAATCTTTTCTAAAAACTCCACAAACTTCACGGTGACAAATCCTCCGTCGGGCGTGAACTTCAGAGCGTTTCCAATTAAATTAATGAGGACACGTTCAATCAATTGAGAATCAATTTTAATAGGGCTCATTTGATCTGGCATCTCTAAGGTCAATGTGATTTTTTTCTTTACCGATTCTTGATGCAAAATTTCGACGGTCGCAGGAATCAAACGACGGAGTTCACATTCAGCTAAACTTAAGCGAAATTTTCCTGCTGACATTTTGGCGGAGTCGAGAAGGTTCGAAATAATATGCAACAGTTTGGTGGAAGCGTTCTCCATCACTTTGAGCATCTTGCGCTGCTGCTCTGTCACAGGACCGGCCATTTCATCGAGCAGGACTTGCAAATACCCTTTCACTGCGGTCATAGGACTGCGAAGGTCGTGGGTGAGGGATTGCAAGAAATCGTCTTTTAATTTATTGAGTTCTTTTTCTGCGGTTACATTCCGTAAGAAAATAACTGACCATTCATTGCAATCAGCATCGTGTGGGGGATCAATATGTAAAACAGAAAACGTGTAATACCGTAGTAAGCCTTCTGAAGAGAGATTGACTTCTCTCATAGCTCGCGGAGAAGGATCTTCAACGCTCTCTCGTAATGCTACAGCCATGCGATCGTCTTTAATAAAACTCCAAATCGGTCGCCCGCTTAACGCTTCTCGGCTTGTTTCTCCTAGATCTAGAATGTCTCGCGCTTTGGGATTAATAATTTGAATTTGTCCTTGGTGGTCCATTAACAGAATGCCGTCTTCAGAGGAATAAATGATCCCTTCGGTTTTTACTTTTTCATTAAGGAGTTCATCGACTCGTACAGCACTGTAATGTTTAAGATCTTCAATCATTTTATTGAACGCGATAGATAAGTCATAGAACTCATCGTGAGTACGAACTTCAACGAATGTTGAAAAATCGCCATGGCCAACACGTTCAATGGCTCGTAAGAACGTTTGGATGGGACGCACCAAGTGTTTCGCAAAAGCGGAGGCGGCCATGAAGGATAAGATCGAAAATCCAACGAACATAATCACGCCATGATGAAAGAAGGAGGGATGGAGAATGCTAAAGACACAACTGGCGAGAAAAAGAGGAACTGTAGAAAATAATGTAATTAGGAGAAGAATTTTCCGATACAGCGAAAGGCGTTGCCAGCGAATAGAGCTCACCAGCTAAGCTTAGGGTAGGTTCAATGCGATTTCAAGATGAAATGTAGGGGGCGCCTGCTGGCGCGCCCCCACCTCAATTGGATTCATGCCAGGGGCGCCAGCAGGCGCCCCCTACAATTCAAAATTAATTTCACCACCACTGCCCCCATCAGAAACGCCGAAGCGACAGCAATATCCGTCGGAGCTAAAGGCAAATCCCACAGATATGAGCAATAAAACCCCAGAAAACCAGAAAGCCCTCCAATAGCGCAGGATAAGACAAAAAAGGAAGACATGCGTTGACAAAACCGACGGGCGGCTAAGGGGGGAATAATCAAAAAAGCAAAAGTGAGCATTGGTCCAACAATTAAAACACTCATGCTAATAGCAATCGCGATAATGCCGTAAAGCCAAAGGTCCCAAACCACAACTTTTTTCCCCATGACTTGCGCGGCTTCTCGATCAAACGAAACAAGAAGGAGTTGGTCTTTGAGTAGCCATATCAGAAGAGTAAGCGCTGCATAGACACCTAATAAAATATGTAAATCGTGACTGGTTACTGAGACAATCTCACCCTGTAGCATATTTAAAACTTCGATTTTTCCGGTGGGATTGGCGATGACTAATAGGAAGGCCGCGGCAAATGCCGTGGCATAGGTAGCCCCCAATCGACTATCGGTCGTCCCTTCACCGCTTCGTTCAAGATAGGCGAGTATGCCAATAGAGGCCAGTGTAAAAACGAGGGATCCCGCGAGCGCTAAAAAACGATCTTGTGCTTCTCCTGGATGAAGAGACCATGAGAATCCTAATCCTTCGAGAAAAAATGCAAAGGAAATCCCAGCGGCTGAGATTTGAGGAAGTGTGAGTCCTACCAACACCATGCGACGCAGCAGAAAGTAAACTCCAATCAAAGGGCAGAAAAATCCTACAGCAATACTGCCCCACAACGCATTGTGAAGGAGAAAGGTCGGCTTAAAAATTTCAAGAAATTCAGACATAAGGAAGTGTCGGTTGAGCGAGTGTTTCCACGGGGATGGAAGAGACAGCGCCTTCAAAAACCATCAATACTTTCTGTAATCTTTTTTGCAATGGTTTGAGATGGTGTGACACCATAAGGATGGTCATCTGGTGGTCTTGATTGAGATTCTGCAATAAGACCAAAATTTGTTCTTCAGCTGCCGCATCCACGCCGGATGTCGGTTCATCTAAGATGAGAAGCTTTGGTTTTGTGACGAGAGCGCGCGCGATTAAAACACGCTGACGCTGGCCTCCTGAAAGTTCGGCAAAAGGATGATTGCAAAATGGCTCCATCGCGACGTCGATCAATGCTTGTCGAATCGCTTGATGGTCATGCGTAGAACGTTGGGTATACCAGGGGCGAGAAGAGACAATTCCTAAGCGGACGACATCATAAGCGGTTAACGGGTAAATAGGATCGAGTCGATCACGTTGGGGAACATAGCCCAAATGCCCCAGAACTGAAGGATCATAGTTGACTTCTCCCGCGAGGGGCTTTATCAATTTTAAAATCCCTTTGAGAAGAGTACTTTTCCCAGAGCCATTCGCGCCGATAAGTCCAACAAAATCGCCACTCTCAATCGATAATGAAACCGTTTCTAAAATAGCTTTTCCGGAATATCCAAAGGAAGCATTCTCAACACGAAGCAATGAATGGACAGAAGACATATCTCTATTATGCAGGTTTTTGATGAGGAGGATCGAGTTTAAACTAACCGGCGGTCAGGCCTCGACGGATAAGGCTGATGGCGATAGCGGCGAGAAAAAGACTAATGACTTGAGAAAAAGCCCTCATCCCTTGTTCACCGATCCATTGCGCAAGACGTCGACTTTGCTGAAATGAAATAGCCACAATGAGTAGATTAACCAAAAGCGATAAAAAAGTCATCGCATACCCTCGGTAGCTCGATAAAATTAAAAGAGAGGTGAGCACCGCAGGTCCTGCAATAAGAGGTGTTCCTAGAGGCACCATCCCTACATTAGGGGTTGATGTTTTTTCTGCATGACTCAAATTCAACATTTCAATGACGGATAGAACTAAAAGTAAAACACCGCCTGCGATGGTAAAGTCGGCAAGAGAAATCCCAATCGCTTTAAAAATCAATTTGCCAGCGCCTAAGAAAATCACACTAATAACAAGAGCTGTTAAGAGAGCTTGGACGGATACTTTCTTTCGTTCCTCGTCGGAAAGTCCACGAGTGAGACTCAAATACATGGGCACAAGACCCACCGCATCCATCGCGACGAGAATGGGAATAAAGGTGTAGAGAAAATCTTTCCAACGCAAAAAGGCCATACTTCTTTGTACCTCAATGGTCTCTAAGTCACAAGGATTTTTTGAAAAGGAGTGTTTAAAGCTGAGCGCGAGCGGCGGCGACTAGACGGTGTGCTTCTGTGGGGGTTTTGGCCATTGCTGTGAAGTGGCCCATCTTGCGTCCTGGACGGGCGTCCGATTTCCCATAGAGATGCAATTTTACTTCGGGATTTGAAAGTGCTTTTGTCCATTGGGGTGTTCCGTGACTCCATTGATCCCCTAAGAGATTGGCCATTGCTGCAGCGGGGCGAAGCAATGTAGGAGATCCTAAAGGTAATCCACAGACCGCGCGTAATTGTTGTTCAAATTGGCTAGTCACACAGGCATCAAATGTGAGGTGCCCGGAATTATGAGGGCGAGGAGCTAATTCGTTGACCAGGAGTTTACCTTTTCGGGTGAGAAAAAATTCAACACAGAGAACGCCGACGACATCCAAAGTTTCCATAATGCCTTCAGCAATACGAATTGCTTCTTTGGCTTTAGCCGATGAAATACGAGCAGGGCAAACGGTGATATCTAAGATATGGTGGCTGTGTGCATTTTCAAAAACCGGATAAGAAACCATTTTTTGATCTAAACCACGAGCGGTGATGACGGAGAGTTCGCAATCGAAATCGACAAAGGCTTCTAAGACGGCTTCTGGGACGTTCAATGCTTGGAATGCATCTTTAGCATCTGCTTTTATATTTAGTTTTTGTTGTCCCTTTCCGTCGTACCCAAACCCTGCAGTTTTTAAAACAGCAGGAGTTCCTAATGTATCGATGGCACATTCCAATTCATGCTGCGAAGCTACATGTTGAAAAGGCGTAATAGGAAATCCACGCCCTTTAAGAAATGTTTTTTCGCGCAAGCGATGTTGGGCAATATGTAAGACATGCCCAGAGGGGCGAACCGGCGCGAATCGTTCAGCGGCTTCAACCGTTTTCGTGGGTACATTTTCAAATTCAAAGGTAATAACGTTTACGGCTTTAGCGAATTTTTCGATTGCAGTGAGATCATCATAAGAGGCGCTGATTTCAAGATCAGAGACTTGTCCAGTCGGTGTATCGGTTTCGGGAGAAAAAGTATGGACGCGATATCCCATTCGGCGTGCCGCAATTGCAAACATGCGACCGAGTTGTCCGCTGCCAAGAACGCCTATAGTAGAACCAGGAAGAATCATAGCGAGGAATCTCTCTCCCCCAAATGGTCCGTATGGTCCCAGGGGGAGGGGTTCTTTAAGAGTGAATTCATAACTTTTCTTTCAAGACTTTATTCGTCTGTTCTTTGCGAAATGTTTTTAACTTCTCGCGCAGCTTTGGATATTTATTTCCCAAAATGGAGATAGCCAAGAGCGCCGCATTTTTCGCACCAGGAATGCCAATCGCAAGTGCTCCGACCGGAATGCCCGCAGGCATCTGTGCGATCGACAAGAGCGAATCCATTCCTTTGAGGGCTTTACTTTCGATGGGTACGCCTAATACGGGAAGAGTTGTGTGTGCTGCTACCATGCCTGGCAAGTGCGCTGCGCCGCCAGCTCCAGCAATAATAATTTCGATCCCTCGTTTCTCAGCGCTCTTGGCAAAGTGTGCCATCTTATCGGGTGTGCGATGCGCGGAAACTACATGGCTTTCATGAGCGACATCAAAGTCTTTTAGGATTTGGGATGCTTCTTGCATCGTCTCCCAATCGGATTTGCTTCCCATAATGACAGCCACTAGTTTTTTTGTCATAAAACTATTCTCCGTTTACAGTGAACAGAAACCAGTGATCAGAAAGGAAAAATAACTGAAATAACTATTCCACGACTGGTTGCTGTCCACTGGCTTCTGTTCACTATCCTGTGTTTCGCATTCCATTTGCAATCCCGTTAATACTTAAGAGTACTGCACGTTTCAAATCTTCACGTGTTCGCCCGGTTTCTCTCCATTGTCGCAAAAGAGAGATCTGAAAATAGCTGAGTGCGTCCACATACGGATTTCTCAATTTGATGGAGGTTTGCAGCGTAGGATAGTTATCTAACAAATCCTCTTGGGCTGTAATTACTTTAATGAGACTACCCAATAACTGATGTTCTTTTTCAATCGTGCTAAAAATACGATCTCTTAAAATAGGATCTTCCACCAATTCCGCATAACGACGGGCGATATGCATATCTGCTTTTTGGGAGCTCATTTGCATAAAATCCACTTGGGCTTTAAAGAATGACCAACGGCTGTACATGGTTTGCAACCGTTTGATGCGTTTGGCTTTTTCCTCTGTATCTTCGTTCAACCAGGTCTCTACCGCCGATCCAAAACCGTACCAGCCCGGTAGGGTGTAGCGCGATTGCATCCAACTAAATCCCCAAGGGATGGCTCGTAAATCTTCAATTCGTAAGGCGACGGTTTTTCCTTGTGATCCGTCTCCTGGGACATGAGAGGCAGGGCGCCGAGCAGGGCGTGAACCAATGTTGAGTTCAGAGATTTCATAGATGGGAGTGGTCTGCGTAAAGAATGTCACAAATTCGGGGTCGTCATAAACCAGCGCGCGATAAATATTAAAGGAACGATCAGAAAGTTCTTCGACAGCCAATGTCCATTCCGGTTCAGGAGAAATAGGATCGCGTAATAGTTCTGCTTCGATCATAGCGGAGAGAATGAGTTCCAGATTTCGGTCTGCCAAATAGGGATTTCCATATTTGTTGTAAATCATCTCGCCTTGCTCGGTAATTTTGATATAGCCTTGGAGAGTGCCCGGAGGCTGCGCCATGATGGCTTGATTGAGAGGCCCGCCTCCACGTCCAATAGCCCCTCCACGTCCATGAAAAAGATGTTGTTGAATGTGTGCTGCTTCTGCTGCCAGCGTGAGATGAATTTGCGCTTTGTAAAGTTCCCATCCAGAAGTGAAATAGCCGCCATCTTTATTGCTATCGGAATATCCCACCATGACTTCTTGTCGTTGTCCTAGGATTTTTAAATGCTTTCGATAAAGAGGATGTTTATAAAGATTTGCCATGACCAAATGGCAATGGCGAAGATCCGCAATTGTTTCGAAGAGAGGAACAATATTGACACGTCCGAATAATCCTTGATTTTTAAGGAGTGCCAACAAGTGAAGAACATCTTCTGCCGAGCGCGTCATGCTTAAGACATAAGACGTGATACTTTTGGAATCGACTTCGTCTTGAATCGTTCGAATACTACGAAGAGTAGCAATGACTTCTTTAGATTCTAACGAAAGACTCCCAGTCTTTTTTTCATCCGTCGCTGTTTGAATGGCTTGTGAATTGTCTCGCACATCCAATGTAATGAGATGAAACCCAAAAATTTCAATTTGACGTTGAAGAAAAGCAACATCATCAGCCAATACCGATTTCACATGTACCAATGATTCGTGAACAATCTGAACATCTCGTAAGAAAGCATTCGCATGGGAATATGTTTTTCGGTTGTTCAAAAGCATTTGCAATTTATGCTTCATGAAAGAAAGTTTTTGTCGGTAAGGTTCATGCAAAAACCGGCCTTCTAATGTTTTGGCATGACGTGGATGAAGACGCATGTCTTGTTTGATCGATGAAAATAAACGAGGCAACGGAGCATATAAGTCAGACGACAAGCTACATCGTCCAATGAGAGCATCAACGGATGCGATATATTTTCGAATGACCAACTCTTTAGCTCGTGCTGTGACACGACGAGTAATCGTATGGGTAACGTAAGGGTTGGCATCTCGGTCACCGCCCATCCAAGAACCCATATTTATAAGTGGAGGTACTTGAATCTTGCGACCATAGAAATGATTCAGTTCACGTTCTAATTTTTCAAGTGTCCGAGGAACGCGATCGAACAAAACCTGATCTAGATAAAATAATCCATTTTCGGCTTCATCGATGGGAGTAGGTTTTCGTCGACGCAGTTCGTCCGTTTGCCAGAGAGCTTCAATTTCACTTGAAACCTGTTCGGCAAAAAAAACTTCTTCTTTTGGGGTATAGCTTCCATGATCCCGTTGAAAAAGAAGCAAAGCAATGCGTAAAAGTTTCGTTAAAATCGTTTGGCGTTGTGCTTCTGTGGGATGGGCTGTAAGCACGATATCAATATGAAGATTGTTGAGAAATTTTTGAATCTCAGGAGACGTAATTCCCCGGGCACTTAAATGCAAGGCAATTTCTTCAATCGACCCTCGTTGCGGCGCATGATCAGGGAGGCTTTCGTAATATCGCTTTCGTCGGAGACGATGAACTTCTTCTGCTAAATTAACCAATTGAAAATACAATGCAAACGCCCGAATGATTTCAATTGTTCGTGAAATGTTGAGGTGCGCCATCCATTCTAATAATTGGTGTTCAGTGGCTGATTCAAAATGCGTGCGTAAGTGCTGGGTTGTTGTTCGCACATGCTCGACGGCGGCAAAAGCATCTTCGCCAGCATGTTTAAGAACAATTTTGCCAAGCAGACGACTGAGAAAATCAATATCCCGACGAAGAGGAGCGAATTTATCCATAAATAAATAATTCGATGGATCTGTAGGAGGCGCCTGCTGGCGCCCCTGTCATCACAATGGCAAACATTTTTATCGCAATATATTCCGAATCCCATATTTTATGGGTTAGGGGCTCCAGCAGGCGCCCCCTACAAATCGTTTTTATCATCTTCATTTTCATTCGCGTTGCAAATGCACCATCAGCAAACTAATATCCGATGGTGTCACGCCCGTAATACGACTGGCTTGGCCGATGGAACGGGGTCGAATGACTTTTAACTTTTGACGCGATTCCGGCGAAATACCGTGCAGCGCGTCGTAATCCAAAGCTTCTGGAATTTGTTTGCCTTCCATTCGATTAAATTGATTGATCGCAGAAAGTTGATGTTTAAGATAACCTTCGTATTTCACCTGAATTTCGACTTGCTTGCGCACATTTTCAATAGACCATGGAGTCATTTCAAGACGCGGTGAAGGGGAGAGGGGGAGACGCGGAGACGCGTCTTCAATAAGCCAATCCATAGGCAACGATTCCCCTTGTCGTAATCGTTTCGCATAGGATGTTTTCGTTTGAGACTCGATGGTTTTTTCAAGATGAATAAGATTTTTATCGACAAGCGCTTTATATTTTTCAAATGCTTTGAAATCACCGTCTGAAATAAGCCCTAAACGATGACCATAAGGAAGAAGTCGCAGATCTGCATTGTCCATTCGCAGTTGCAGTCGATATTCAGAGCGTGAGGTAAACATGCGGTATGGTTCGTCGACACCTTTGGTGACAAGATCATCAATCAAGACACCGATGTAAGCTTCGTCTCGACCTAAAACAAATGAAGATCCATTTTTAATTTTCAATGCCGCATTGATGCCTGCCATCAATCCTTGTGCCGCTGCTTCTTCATACCCTGTCGTTCCGTTGATTTGCCCAGCAAAGTAAAGATGAGGAACAAGTTTGGTTTCGAGGGTTGTTTGGCACTGCGTGGGAGGACAATAATCGTATTCTACCGCATAACCCATCCGCATGATGTCAGCGTTTTCCAATCCTGGAATAGAGCGGACAATATCTACCTGAGCATCTTCAGGAAGGCTTGTCGAAATTCCATTCACATAAACTTCATCGGTGTTATATCCCTCGGGTTCCAAGAAAATAAGGTGGCGATCTTTTTCTGGGAACTTCACCACTTTATCTTCAATCGATGGACAATATCGCGGGCCTCGCGATTGAATAACGCCTGCATAGAGAGGTGATCGATCCAAATTTTTGCGAATAACGTCATGCGTGGCGTTCGTCGTGTAAGTCAACCAACAGGGAAGCTGAGTCTGAGTGATACGTTCTGTAAAATGAGAAAAGGGTTGTGGTGGCTCGTCTCCTGGTTGAATTTCACAGACAGAATAATTAATTGTATTTCCATTCAAACGCGGGGGTGTGCCGGTTTTGAGTCGTCCGACTTGAAACCCCAATTCCCGTAGAGGATCACTGAGAAATTGCGCTGCATTTTCGCCTGCACGTCCGCCTGGATTTTGCGTGAGACCCACATGCATGAGCCCCCGTAGAAAAGTCCCTGTTGTCAGAATAACTGCTCGGCTGGAATACACCGTTCCGGTTTTGACTTGGACTCCTGCGGCCCGTCCACCTTCTGTCATAATGCGAATCGTTTCGCCTTGTTTTAAATCCAAATTGGGTTGACGCTCGATGACATGCTTCATCGAAAATTGATAGAGTTTTTTGTCACATTGAGCGCGCGGGGATTGGACCGCCGGACCTTTGGTGGAATTTAAAATTCGAAATTGAAGACCAGAACGATCCGTGTTACGGCCCATTTCCCCACCTAATGCATCGACTTCGCGAACGATTTGACCTTTTGCTAGTCCACCAATCGATGGGTTGCAAGACATTTGTCCCACACTGTCTAAATTCATTGTCAGAAGAAGAGTCGGAATGCCAAGACGTGCAGAAGCCAATGCGGCTTCACAACCCGCATGCCCTGCACCGACGACGATCACACCGTATTGTTTAGGGTAAATGTAACTCATAGAGTTAGTGAGCAGCAGACAAGCGAGAAGCAAGCAGCGAGAGGCGAGAAGTGAAAAGGAAATTATTCACTGCTTTCATCTTGTTTCTTACTTCCTGCTGCCTCATCCTCACTTGCTTCTTACTTCTCGCTGCTCACTAAAGTAACTAACTATTCCTCCTGTAATGGCTTGCGCCAAACGTAATTTATACATCGGTGATCCCAAGTCCTTTGCGTCAAGAGTGTTGGATAAATAACCCATTTCAACCAAGATCGCAGGCATTGTCGCTGTCATACTCACAAAACTTTTTCGGTTGAGTCGATTGGATTTGCGATCCAACGAATCGGTCATGGACTGTCGAACAGATTTTGCTAATGCTCGACTCGGCCACCGGTAGTAATACACTGTAAAACCACGAAGATACTTAT
>Ga0206907_1062_pt1 | contig 14870 bp, 17 predicted proteins | sample Alteio_BWOrgHeat_80_FD_152951 | JGI IMG/M metagenome (GOLD analysis project Ga0206907, IMG submission 152951) | Enriched cells from forest soil in Barre Woods Harvard Forest LTER site, Petersham, Massachusetts, United States -... | ecosystem: Environmental > Terrestrial > Soil > Temperate forest >...
GAGATGGAAATCCAAACGCAGTGATCATGATCGTTGGAGAAGCCCCGGGTTTGAATGAAGACCGTCAAGGAAAACCGTTTGTAGGACGTTCAGGAAAGTCTTTGATGGACTGGTTAGCCTCTATTGGACTTCAACGAGAAGATGTTTATATTAGTAACATCGTGAAATGCCATCCAATGAAAAATCCCAAAACACCTGAAGCCCGTGGCAACGATCGTCCTCCTAAGCCCCACGAAATTGCGCTCTGCTTGCCGATTATGTTGCAAGAAATTCTTATTATCCGACCGCGATTTTTATTAACGTTGGGATCGCCGTCGACACGGACGCTTCTTCAAACAGATGAAACTATTACTCAATTAAGAGGAAAAGCCAAACCGTTGGCTATTGAGGCCATTCGAAAAAAAATTCGCGAGAGTGGTGTTCATGAAGATGTTCCATTATCGACTCAAGAAATAAACGTTCTGAAGGATGTTCAAGTTCTGCCTACTTTTCATCCTGCCGCTCTTTTTCACAATCCCTCGCTGAAGGAAGAGGTTCTGAAAGACTTAAAGACCCTTCAAATATTAACTAGGTCCTAACGAACGTAAAAGATTCCCCGGTGTTTCGTCCGTCACTTCTTTGTGATCCCAATTAAAACAACGACGGGCGTAGGGAGGAACTGTCATCGGTTGCAGGCGTTGATCGGTTAACTGCCCTTCATCGCTTTTGAGCATCCGTTGCCATTGGCCATTGCGGTAAACCAAATACCACACATTCACAGGGGCTACATTTTCCATATTCGCCCCTAAGAGCGCGACGCGCACAATGGCCCAATCCCCGCACACTCGCCAAGGCGGTAGTTCATATCGATTTTTTTGAAGATTCACAAATTGTTTGTTGGTCAGACTGTAAATGTATTCGTCTTTGTCTAATGCAATTGAAACAAACCAAGGAGATTTCTGATTACTTTCGACGAACCGCATCATTTGCAGCTGTTCCACAATCGCCGGAAGAAGTTGACTGGCTAAAAACATCCGCGAAGGTCGCGGAATTGTTGCGCTCCAGCTATAAACAAAAATCAGCCCCCCGAAGGCCAAATATAGAAATAGACGTCGCCGAGATTTGTTCACCCTCTAAGTATCGAACGAGGAGAGTAAAACCTCAAGTCTTATGAATTGTTGTTAACGAGGAGGAATAGTAAATCCACGCTGTAACAGTTCAGCTTTTAATGCCTTCTGTAGAAAGGAAGGAAGTTGATTGTAATTGTCGTAAAAAAAGCGCGTATTCTCACCGGTATATCGATTTCTTTCTTTCGTCGTTGGTTCTCTCAATTCTTGGCCTGTAATTTCAGGTAGTCGTTGAGTGGCATAGCGATTGGCCTGGATCTCATCTAAGAAATGAACACAACTTTCCAAATCGTCTTTCTGCTTTTCCGTAAGAGAAAATGAGGTATGCATTGCAATATCTTGCACAATCTTTAGGCGAGACAAATTTTCAGAGGCATTCATCACGGCATGTCCCATTTCATGCAGCATGTCAAATTGATAAAACTCGGCAATTTGTTCCGGAGATCGCCCATGATTCATATCCCGCTTAAGCGCCTCCATTGCCATAAAGATAACTATTTTTTTATTTGGACTTGAGGTTTCAAAAAAATCAGCAATATATCCATCATTCTCAAGAGGTTCAGAATGCAGATAAGCCCCTGCAATGAGAGGTCCCTCGGGAACTTTCTTTTTTGAAGGGATGTGCGACTGAAGCTGAGGCTTTAGTTCACGCAACATAGGATCCCAATGCGTTTCTAAAAATTGTTGTCCCCAATGAATAATGGTTTTAAAATCATGATTTTGAATCGCTGTCAGCAATACAGGATCCGTTCTTCTTTTTTCTGAGTTCATCTTGTTGTTTTTTTGAACAGGATGTGTCATTGGGGAATCCTCAGACGTGTCATACGAGTGTATATTCTCGCCCCTAAATGATTCTACCGCCCATGTCGGAGATGTAGTAAGAGACAAAAGAAGACTCATAAACATGAGCGTACGCATAACTTAAGCCTAATATCTTTGTGTTACGGCAAAATGACACGGATTTATGGAACCTTAGGGGGTAGGCTTAATACTCTGAGAGAGTTCCTTCAGCAGTTCTTCACGCAAAGTTGGAAGTTGAGTTAATCGCAAGGCACGTGAGATCTTTTCTTTCAAGGCATCGGGAACAGCAGCGACGAAATGAACCTCTCCGGCTTGTAAGGTTGCGATGAGTTGTCCGTTATGAACCAGCAGTCGATTCCCTCGCGTCGCAGGAATTCGGGCACCCGGAATAATAATGCCAACGAGGTTTAAGGGATCAGCGGCAGACAAGATAATCCACGAATCTTCTTCTGTGCGTGGACGACGAATTGCTTCGACTGCTTCTGGCAACGCGTATTGTTCTCCACCGACTCCTAAGACAAAACGACCGCCTCGCACTTCACCTCGGGCTTCCATCCGTCGATAATGGGCAACCAATTCCCACCAAGAGGGAGCTACTGTTTCGCGAAGAAGTAAATCACGGAAAACAATTCCATAACGCCTTAGCAATTGCCAAGCCCATTGTTGCAGTTGATCTTCACGCAACTGCTTGTCATTCCCGCGTGTTGTTAGCGGGAATCCACTTGTAATTAATGGATCCCCGATAGGGACATTCGGGGATGACAACGTAAGAGATCCGGGGAAACAAGTCCATCGACCTCCACGGGAATAATGGCGTTCGGTGCGCCATCGCGAACGACTAGTAGATGCCTTTTTGGGACTGACTAAATGACGAATCGCAGAAAATCCATCGGCAGTTACCAGGCCTAATGCGGCCAATTCACTTAAGGCTTCTTCTAAACGTGAGGAAAGAAGTCCAGTGGTTCTTTCTAAATCTTCAAAAAAGAGCGCGCCTCCTTGCTCTAATGTGCGGTATACCTTAACGGCTTCCGATCGCGCATGAACTAAAGAATTCGAGGAAGAGACGCTGCGTTGAGGAGGCAGTACCCACGATAGATCTGCACGGAATGCCAATGAAATCGGCACAACTCGTGTGAGTCCTGATCCAGTCGGTTCAAATTCTTCCCCTTTGGGCGGAGGTTGCAAACGACCCCAAACCAACTCGCCAGAGTACGCCAATTGATCCAAATTCTCTGAGAGATATTTGTCGACTCGAGCAGCCAAGATATCTGCTTCCCACGCCCCTGCAGGTAATTCAAATCCTTGGAGTTGGCCAATGGCTTCGTACAATCCCAACGCTCCTTCGCGATGCGTTCCTGAAAGAAGGTGATGGTATTCCATTAAAAAGCGCCAATACGTTTGCGATGAAACCGGTTGTACTCGTCGACGTGCACTTTCCAACGTTAATCGATGAATACGAGAGAGAAGACGGCGTTCACACCATTCGAGTCCCGAATCCAACGTTTTGTTAGCAAGACTTTGGACCTTGGACCCGAGACTTTGGACGGTCGTATACTGTCCTTGCAAAGCAAATCCTTCCATCTCCAATTGAGCAAGGGCCGAACGGACCGCTGCGGTTTCCAATCCGAGATCTGCTGCCAATGCGGCTTCGGTGGTCGGACCCACGACAGACAATCGTCCTCGGAGTAATGCCACTGTTCCCTCTAAAGCCTCATGCGTTTTTTGAAGTTCCATTGGCAATGTGATGGGAGACGAAAGATGCCCCTCAGGCAATGCTGCCTGTACCAGTGGAAGGCGTTCGGCAGCAAGCCACAATACGGGTTTTCCAGGTCTGATCAACGTCGTCGCACGCCCATGCTCGACCAAAGAATCGAACCATCGTTGCCAAGAAGCTCCTTCGTTTTCGGGTAATGCATGCAAGGAGAGCAATGCATCGTGAAGCTCTTCTCCGTCTCGAATCAAAGGCCACGCTTCGGCACGCACGCGCGCCACCGCTTCTGGATCCAAACGTGCCAGATCTCGTGTTTCTTCAATCGATAGCGTACGACGAATTGTAATAGCTCGCGCACGACGTTCTTCCAAAGGAGCGTCATCTAAAAACGAATAGACATTCGCATTAAGAATAGAATGACTAAAGGGAGAAGGTTCTCGCGTATCTCGGGCTTCCAGCTTGATTCTTCCTTCTTGAATATCTCGTAATACGCCTTCCCATCCCTCGACATCCATGGCCTCATACAAGCAATCATGAATGGTTTGTTGAATTAAAGGATGATCTGGCAAAGGAACTTCGGGAGGGCGATGTTCAAAACAAGCGGTCTGTAAGGGAAAAACTGCTGTTAAAAGATCGTCCGCTTTAAAGCGTTGCAAAGGAGGAGGGACTTTTTTTCCGCCGCGGCTGCGTTGAACAGCGAGCGCACGCGTCACATTCCATCGCCAACGCACTTGGAAAATGGGAACAGCCAAAAGCGCTTGAATTAAAGTCTCACGTGCATTGTCTGGACGCAACATCTTAAACATTTCTTCCAAAGGGAAACTATGCTGAGGACCGAGTGAGAGAACGATTCCATTATCATCCGCGCTGGCTTGAAGTTCAAAATCAAATGTTCGACAAAAACGTTTGCGCATAGCCAATCCCCAGGCACGGTTAATGCGTGAGCCAAAGGGAGCATGAACCACCAACTGCATCCCTCCGGATTCATCAAAGAAGCGCTCAAAAAGAACATGTTGTAAAGTTGGAACAAATCCAATAGCAGCCAGCTGAGCTGCGGTATATAGAATGGCTTGACGGCAAATCGATTCGTCGACGCCACACTCCTTCATGAGCCAATGCACGACGCCCTCTCCCGCGCGCAGCGTGGGAGAGGGACTGGGTGAGGGAAGAAAGCCACCTTCTCCCATCCGCGTACTTTGAGGCTGACAGGAGAAGGTCTGATCAATCTGCTGCGCTAGCTCTTCCCGTAACGCAGATAACTCCTGAGAGAGTTCGCGTGTTCGTCCAGGCGCTTCTCCTAACCAAAAAGGAACATTGGCTGGCGCGCCTTCTGCGTCACGAACAATCACCTGTCCTCCTCGGACAAAGCGAACTCGCCAAGACGTATTGCCTAAAAGGAAAATATCCCCTGCGAGACTTTCAACAGCAAAATCTTCATTCACCGTTCCCACCACTGTGCCTTCATCTTCCGTCACGACTTTATAATCTGCTGTCTCAGGAATAGCGCCTCCACACGTTAATGCAGTTAAGCGGGCTGAACGTCTGGCATGCAACTCATGGTGCAAGATATCGCGATGGAGATAAGCCCCTTGCGGCCGACTAGTCACCACCCCTTCACTCAAAAGAGCCAATGCACGATCAAAATCAGACCTTGCTAAATTTCGATAGGGCCATGCGTTTTGACACAACACGTACAACTCATCTTCCTTCCAATCTCGACAAGACACTTCGGCCACCATTTGCTGCATGAGAATATCGAGCGGCGCTTCAGGGATTTCAACTCGATCCAATCGACCTTGCCGAACAGCGCGTAGAAGAGCCAAGCTTTCGAGTAATTCGTCACGGGTCAAAGCAAAAAGACGACCTTTGGGGACTACTCCTAGTCGGTGACCGGAACGTCCAATACGCTGCAAGAATGTAGCGATAGATCGCGGGGACCCTATCTGGCAAACCAAATCAATAAAACCAATATCGATTCCCAATTCCAGCGAAGCGGTTGCGACAATGGCTTTGAGTTCCCCTTTTTTTAGACGGTCTTCGGCCAACCACCGCGTATCACGCGACATACTGCCATGATGACTGGCGACAGCATCTTTACCCAGTTTTTCTCGTAAATGATGACTCAAACGTTCTGCCATACGACGGGTATTTACAAAAATGAGAGTACTCCGGTGGGTTTGAACAAGTTTGGCTAATTTTCCATAAATCTCCCCCCACTGCTCATTACTACAAACCGCAGAAAGATCAGAGGTCGGTACCTCAATCTGAAGATCTAACTCTCGCAAATGACCAGTATCGATAATCGTGCAATCCATCAGCCGCCCTGCTCTTTTTGTCCCCACCAGAAAACGAGCGATATCCTCGATAGGCTTTTGGGTTGCTGAAAGGCCAATTCGAATGGGGATCTCGGAACAAAAAGCATCTAATCGTTCAAGGGTTAGAGACAAATGAGATCCGCGTTTATCTCGCGCCAAGGCATGAATTTCATCGACGATCACTGTCTTGACATGGGCCAAAAGAGAGCGACTACGAGAACTCGTCAACAACAAATAAAGTGATTCGGGCGTCGTCACCAAAATATGCGGAGGCTTTTTAAGCATTTTTGCCCGCTCATGTTGAGGAGTATCACCCGTACGGACTTGTGTACGAATTTTAGGGAGATGGTAACCCGCCCGTTCTGCAGCGGCTTGGATTTCTTCTAAAGGCCCTTCTAAATTTCGACGGATATCATTACTTAATGCTTTGAGTGGAGAAATGTAAAGAACTTGTGGCGAATCTGGCAAATTTCCCTCAATTGCTTGACGTAAAAGTCGATCGATGCAGACTAAAAATGCGGCGAGCGTTTTACCCGATCCAGTAGGCGCTGCGATCAGCGTATGTAGACCTGCAGCAATTGCTGGCCAACCTTCTCGTTGAGGCTGTGTTGGTTCGCCAAATTTTTCGCGAAACCATGTTTCAACGATAGGATGAAAAGGAAGAGGTTCCATAGACTATGTGAAACCAAAATCCTACCACGAAGGTTCCTCTACTTTATGTTCGGCTCAATTTCTTCTAGCTCCGCCAGTTGAGAATTCTGACGCTCTCCCTCTCCTTCTTGGTTTAGCGGGCCCCGACCTCCTTGAACCGCTTGGGGATTATTCAAGTCAGGAACTGCATCTGCATCCGGTTGTCCTGTTTCCATGGGCGTAAACAGTTCTGACTTTTCAGAATTGTCACTCGGAAGGTCGGATTTCCGAACTTCACGCGTTTTCTGCATTCCAAAGGGCAAAGGTCCCAGTTCCATTTTTAAATTTGTCGATGGTTTCTTATTTTTCATACTAGTCTCCTTTTATAACTCTTATTTATAAGACAAATGAAAAGCCTAAAAAGATACGTTCTAAAGAATATCTCTCTCCCGTTGGGAGAGATTCTTTAGTAAACATTGAACTCGGTTTCCTGTAACTTTCTTATTTCTAAAGAATCATAAGCATGTAGTTCAGTCTTGAAAGGAGGAAAATAGATATGGAAAAGAAGTGTTCCGGCTGTGGCAAACCGATGAATAAATGCACCTGCAAATAAAACGTTTCTAAGAAATAAACCCTCAAAAGGAAGATGAATTGTTTTCCTTCTGAGGGTTTTGGACGTAAGGTTTTTTGAGATACCGCTTAGCCTCTGTATGAGAATCCCAAACATCCTTGCGCGAGAGAACGTGACGGTATTCCTTTTTAGCGTCCTCTCTTTTTCCCAACAGATCATAGGCTTGCCCTCGTCCTAAATACGCAAAGGTGGCCCATCGCGAGTTTTCGTTTGCGGTCTCTTTTAGAATAGAATTCATGAGAACCAAACCTTGTTCTGCATTCCCTAGCTTCAACCTCGACAAACCTAGAAAATAATGTCCTGCTGGAATATCATCTGCCGTGTAATAGGCCACTTTCTTTTCTGAACGATTTAAAAAGTCATGTGCTTCTTTTTCCATTTCGGGCCATCGATGATTGGCTTGTAAAGTTGTAATCACGGCCAACTGCATTGCGGGACTTTGAGGAAATTGTTTCTGGAGTTCTCGTGCAATTCTTAAGGCCTTATCTGGTTTTTTTTCATGCCCCAAATAAATTTCGATTAAAAAGACTTTGCCTTCGATTGTCGCATAAGTGCCTTTTTGAATAACGCGCTGAATTTCATCGAGTCCGCGCTCTCGATTTCCAGAGGTGAGAATTGAAGAAAGCGCGCCTCGCACTCCTTTTAATGTAGCGGTGTAGTAGTCGTAAACGCCCAATCCTAAATAAGCATCTTCCAAATGAGGATCATCCTCTAAAGCATGCAGCAATGCTTTATACCCCCTTTGACCTGCGAAATAAGCCTTGGCCCAGTCTTTTTGTGTAATTAAAAGACGTCCTTGAAGACCTTCTATTCCACCCAAATAAAAATAAGCTTTGGCACGAACCTGTGCATCTTGTGACTTCAAAAGAGGCTTAGTAAGAGCAAGCGTTTTTTGATAATCCTTAGCAAAGTTCCGTCGAATGGAGGGCAAGTCCTGATCAAAATTTTGAGCTAACTCCCACCAGTCTGTTGCTGCACGATAAAAATACCCTGCGGGATCGTGAGGATTATGCTGAATATAATTGCCGAAGGACTCACGCGCTTTTTGATAACGCAGCTGATATAACCACCAAAGACCTTGAGCCACCCAATCATTTGAGGGAGGTTGAGGAGATTGTTGCGGCAAGGGTGGTTTCTTTTTTTCACTCGGAACAGGCGTTACTTTTGAGACACCAGAAGGCTTAGACAACAAAACCGGCGGCTGTGCTTTTTTTTTACATCCGACACCTGCCATTAAAAGACAAATAACAAGCCAAGGCTGAAATCGACTCATGGTTAGGATTAGAATAGTTTGAAGAGAGAGAGTTACAGATTCTTACCAAGCGATTAATTGCTGATCACGGACAAAAGAACCTTGAAGTGAGTGTGGGGCCTCAGTAGCAAGCCAAACAATTCCTTTTGCACCTTCTTCAGCCGAACGAGGAGCATTGGCGCCCCCCAGTTCTGTACGACACCATCCCGGACAAACAGAATTAACTGAAATTCCTCGGGGACCCAATACACCAGACAATTGGCGAGTAACGGCATTGAGCGCAGTTTTTGAAATGCTGTAAGCCGTCCATCCTTCTTTCATTTCTGCCAAAGCACCAAGACCACTCGAAACATTAATAATCCGTCCATCTTTGCTTTTTTCTAAGAGCGGAGTAAACGCCTGAGAGACACGTAAAGGACCAGCGACATTTACATCAAAAGCTTGCTGTAGAGAATCACGAGACGTATCGAGAGGACCTAATTCTGGGTTTGGGAAAATAGCAGCGTTGTTAATGAGAACATCGAGATGATCTGTCCAAACCAAGACTTGCTTCACTGCGGAAGCAATACTTTCATCAGACTGGACATCCATCACCAAGGAATGAATGGAATTATCCTTTGGGATAGTTAAACATTGGATTGCTTTTGTAATCTTATTTTTATCTCGAGCAGATAAAATGACTGAGATATCTTTATTTAATAACTGGCGAGCTGTTTCTAATCCTAAACCACGGTAGGCCCCTGTAATTAAAACGATTTTTTTATTCGTAATGAACTCCCTTCATGCTTAATGAAATCGAATTAAATCGGTCACAAACAAATCATTATTAATCACAAGATTAAGATTCGATTCCGAGGACTCTCCGATAATGTCATTCTTTTCCGTCACTAAATGCCGCCACCGTTCAAATTCTCCTTTTTGGAAACTCCATATTTCCAATTGCCGAACGCTCGAACTCGACACAGTATCGGCCATTTGTTGGCCTTCATGCGGAAGCCCTAATAACATGACAAAGCGGGCATGATGAAATCGTTTGGAAATTTTTTCTAATTTATTTATTGTTGTTTTTCCACATTGAATCCAAAGTGTAATGTCATTCGTATCGTTCGTCACGAAAAAATCAGGCACGTATTCTTGTCCCCACAGAGCCGGATGTTGAATAGAAGGATCGGTAATCAGAGGATATCCACCATAAAACAAAGCAGCGGCTAATCGTAGAAGAACTCGATCCTTCGTGTCTTGAGGTCCTTGAACAAAGGTAAGAAGTTGGGAGTGATTGTTAAGGTAGAGGTCGGAACGAATTTTCACCTCTTCATTTTAGTTTATACGTTTAATGTTAGAGATGAGCCAGATCAGCAAAGTGAACCGATCGATGTTCTCCTGCTTCCGCACCGTTCGATGGTTTTCAAATCAAGACTGCTTTTGCAAACCCGATGAGTGTGACCATCGCGCTGGAAGGAGAATCCCAATATTCGGCTTCTTCTACATGCACTTTTAACAAAACAATAGAAGGATCTGTCATCCCTTTAGGAAACCAAGCGAATAATGCGGGACTCCATAATTCTTCGATCTTATTTTGGTTTTGAGTCATTTCCGCATGACCCGAAATAGAAACAAAACGATTTTGGCGAGTATCTGAATAAATCACATTGACGCGAGAGTCTCTTTCTAATTCTTCTAATTTTCCGATTTCTTTCGACGAAAAAAACCAGAGATCGCCATTAAACTCCGCCTCTTGTGTCATCATTGGTCTGCTTCGCAATCGACCATGACTATCAACCGTTCCTAACATCGCTGTTGGAATCCCTTTAATTAATTCTCCTAATTTCTTGAAATCTTTGTTTGGATTTTCGACGAGTTGGCTTTCCATAAAATCCCCCTTCCCCTGATTTATTCTAAATTGATAATGCATTTCCCCATATTTTTGAAAATACAAATTGCGGAAGCCGCTTGCGTGTTCTCGGATCTTTTTCCGACGATTTAAATTTTTCAGGCAATTGATCAAGATGGCCAGCATATCCTAAAGCCAGTGCAGCCACTGGCTCATAATCCGTCGGAATATGATAAGTTTCGCGAATTTTATCGATCAAAATACCACCCATTTGATGAACAAAAACACCATGCGTCAGCGCCTCCAACGTGAGGCTACAAGAGGCTGCGCCCACATCATGCATAGCAACGCGATTGGGTTTCCCCGTTTTTGTGAAACTTTTTTTCATAATAGAGATCATCAGTATTGCTGCACCTTGTGCCCATTCTGCATTGATCGGTTCTAAACATGAAAGCATCTGATTGAATTCATCAGGTGCCTTTTTTTTATCTGCCAACAAGTAATACCATGGCTGCTCGTTATAGGAAGAGGCAGCCCATCGGGCAGCTTCTAAAATCGACTTCAGTATATCCGGATCAATAGAAGTTACAGCAAATGCACGAGGACTCCAACGACGACGAATAAAATCTTGTACTGCATAATCGGTAGAGGCTGGCTTTTCCATAACGAGACCTAAGGAATTTGCCCGCTCCCAAGCGGTGTTGTGTCGTGCACCGTAACCATGTCGCCTTGATTTAAATTTGAAAACGTAACCAATGCACCGTTGACATGGATTAATAAATTGGTAGTTGCTGTTAAAGTGACTGTTTGTCCTGACGCGTTTTTAACTTGAAATGTATTGGTAAATCGATCAATTGAAACTACTATTCCTTTTACTTCTGGAGGTGCGGAAGGAACAACAACGGGAGTATTTACAATTACGGTAGTGGGCTGGGGAGGCGTCCCGACTGTTTCTGAAAAAATCACCGTAGCGCCACAGAACATAGTGCCCGCTATAAGCATGAATTGTTTCATACTTATTGGAATAGCGTATACGCAATGGGGTTACAAAAAATTATTATTCTTTTGCGCTTGATGCCTTGAGCTGAATGGCCTTCGATTCATGGGAGAATACTACTGCTTTTTGAGAAGGCATTGTCAAATGATTGTCGGAGGGATGAGAATACTGTTTTTCATAGATGGGATCGCCCTCAAATGTCTTTGTCAGAGCGTTGTCTAAAGCATCTATCGACTGCGTCTCTTGTTCTAATCCGGGTTGTTGCAATTCTGCATGCGCACGTGCATTAAAACCGACACTTGCAATAATTCCTATTCCTAACCATCCGTAGATTAATTTTTTCTCAATTGTCATAAAGCCTCCCAAAAGAATATGTTGTGCAAAAGAGATCATGACTTTGTAATGTTACAGCGATGTTAAAACTTCGAACAATCTAATTGAGGAGGAGAAAATGAATCTAAAAAAGAAAAAAACACCAGCCAAAGCCAAGAAAGATTTTTTTGTTAGCCGAGTTAAAAATAAGGGAACCGCGAAGGGGAAGCCGACTCACTCTCCCAGCAAAACCCCTATTCAAACGAATTGGGCCGTCGGCGAATCACAACAACAACCGAATCTCGGATCCTGAAACTTCAACCAGATGGGTTTTAATAGCTGAACGTGCAGGATTTGCCTTCACTGCACCGGTATTGACCTCAAATTGTGAGCCATGCCAAGGACATTGGACGCGACCCCCTACTAAGGCTCCGTCGGCAAGCGATCCTCCTTTGTGAGGGCATCGATCGTCAAAAGCAACATATCCTTCGGCTGTACGCGCTAACACAATTCGTTTGCCCTTCACATGGACAAGTTTCATTTGATCGATTTCCAATTCATTAGATCGGGCTACAACAATAGCTCGCTGAGACATCAATCTAATATATTCTTCATTCCATGTCCCACCCCGGGCATAGGACGGTTCAACACCTATCCGTTCTTTATAGACCAATGTTCCCCCTAACCACCCGCCCACTCCCATCAGCAATAGACCTAAACCTTCGAACAATAATGTTGTTGGAGCAGAGTCGAGATCCGATCGTATTCGAAAGGCCATAAAAAATAGAAACAAAGCCCCACTGTTAACGACGGCATGATACGTCGCGCGTTTCTTAGCACCACTGTTTGGAGGAATACTTCCAAAATAATCAACGAGGCCAGGCAGAGCAGCCATGAGTCCAGACAACAAACCGAGAAGAGAGAGTTCACGTCCAAACAACCACCAGTGCTCTTGATACATCTTCCATCCTGCGAGGTCAGAGAAAAAAGCTCCGGTCAAAAATGCAATCGGGAAAGCCACGACGATGGCATGAATAGGGTGCCCTTGAATACTTGCAGTACTTTTCATCCAACTCCTCCTTCATTGATAAAAACAATGTTTAGAGGAGTTCGAGGGGAATGGGGTTACAACGTGCTGAATTCAACCGGCAAGTGCAAAAAAATTATCCCCATGTTGCACTAGCGGTTAGAACTCGTTCGTTGTGAAGAGCGTTTCTAAAACTTCGGCTGGACGAGCAATTATTGCTCGGTGACCAAATACGACAATCGGACGTTCGATTAAAACTGGATTTTCATGCAGAATTTTAAGCCATTCGGAACGGCTAAATATCTTTCCCTGTAGTTGTTCCTGATAAAAAGGTTCTTTTTGGCGAACGATATCCCATGGTTCTTTGCCCAGCGTCTTTAAAATCTGATCCAATTGTTGAGTCGTGGGAGGCGTTTTAAGATATTCCACTTTTTCAACAGTCACTTTTTTGGCTTTAAGTGCTGCCACTACTTTCTGACATGTTCCACAACTCGGGTTGTAATAAACAACTGCTTTAGGAAAAGGCATCCTATCCTTTAAAGCTGTTCTACCAGTGAGGCTAAAGTCTGTTGACGACGATCTTCATTGGCTTTCCGTCGTTCAACAAATTCACCCGCCAATGACGGTGTAGAATCGGGAACATTATCCCAATGTCCAACACAGGAGACACTTTGATGTGATTGACGTCGATCTCCTAAAGCGAAGCGCTGCTCGGTGGGACCTAATGTATTCATAGCGAATCTCCTTTAACTCGAACGTCCATTACTCTATCCTTCTAGAAGAGTATAGATTTTATGAATAGAAAAAAACGTAACGTTTCGTTCCTTTCAATTGTCTAAATGGTAAAGCTGCATAAGTTGACTATCAAGAATGGAGGTCATATGAACGACGACCGCGTAAAAGGAAAAATAAAAGAAGTGAAAGGAAAAATACAAGAAGCGTGGGGCAAAGCCACGGAAAATCCCGCAGAACAATTAAAAGGCAAAGCCAAACAAGTTCAAGGTAAAGTACAAGAAAAAATAGGCGATCTTCGTCATGATCTATCCGAGAAATTAGATCGGAATCGGCGGAAAGAGGAATACGACGAAGAAAACCAGTAATACATTATGGTCTCGGGGGCCGAAACCCTCAGCAATATTGATTGTTCTTAAGTCATTTGGCTAAGGACTTTTAGTTCTACAGTGTGGTTAGAGGGATGTATTAGATTGTTACTCCATATCAGTTTAAAAAGATCATTCTTACTCTCTGGCATTTTTTCGCCCCAAAATGCATTTACTATGCCATCCATAATCTCGAGACGTACCACGAGATTAAATTGGTGAAAAAGAATATCTGCTACTCTGTCCCAGGCTTCTGCAAAACTCAGATCTGTAAGTTTTGTGTCTACTATTTCAAAAAAATGAAGCCATAATTTTTCCATATCCGTCGGAAGCGTCTTGTGATTTTCAAGCGCTCTCACAAGATAGGGGAATTCGATTTCTATCCAATTCCTAACTTCTGCGTGCGACAGTTGAGTGTCTTCTACCTTTCCCCCTTTTGTCGCCTCAATATAAATTAATTCATCTTCCCACTCCTCCACCTTAATATCTCCAAAACCTGCTTCGGATAAAGCTCGTCTCAAACGTTGTTCACCATACCGCGCATAATGAAGTGTAATCCCCTTGAAATAATGCGTGATAACGATTTTCCCATACTCTGTTAGTGCATTTGCAGCAGAAGCAGCGACCTCTTCTGGTGAAAAATAGCCAATGCATTCAGAAAGTAACATGACATTAAACGAATTCTGTTGTAATTGTGGAGGAAGAGATATACCCGCGGCTTTGATTGCCTCAAGACCTTTTTGTCGAAGGGCTTTTAACATTGAACCCGACTTTTCGGTCGCAACAACATGATGTCCTTCCGCTTTTGCTAGTAGTTCCACATCCCCTTGTCCTGCCGCTATTGAAAGGACCTTCAGAGAAGTCCCAAAGGATGTTATTCGTTGAACCAACTGTCGACGAATCTGAACGTCCTTTGAAACGGTACTCAACACTGGTTTTTTCGGCCCTTCTGCTTGCTTTTTAAAAATCCCAAAAAAAGCTTCGATCTCCCTTGCAGTTGTAAGTCGTCTCCCAACCAAATAGCCATTTTCAAAGAAAAAACGTACAAGTCCCATAAAACGGAAAGGAGCCGACTCGTAATTCATCGCCGGACGGAGCACCAATTCACGATGAAGCGGATCCCAAGATTCGATCCCTCGATTCTTCAATGGATCCGG
>Ga0206907_1063_pt1 | contig 14833 bp, 12 predicted proteins | sample Alteio_BWOrgHeat_80_FD_152951 | JGI IMG/M metagenome (GOLD analysis project Ga0206907, IMG submission 152951) | Enriched cells from forest soil in Barre Woods Harvard Forest LTER site, Petersham, Massachusetts, United States -... | ecosystem: Environmental > Terrestrial > Soil > Temperate forest >...
ACTGGGCGAGCACGTGTTGTTTGTACGCAATCTCGACAAGCCGGGCTTTATCGGTGCGCTGGGCAATGCACTCGGCGCCGCGTCGATCAACATCGCCACATTCCATCTCGGTCGCACCGGCTCCGGGCAGGACGCGATCTGTCTTATCGAAGTGGATCAGCCGCTGCCCCCGGCGTTGCTTGATGCAGTTCGCGTGTTGCCGAATGTGATCCAAGTCAAGTCGATGAAATTCTGAGAAAATCTGCATCAGAAAATGCGAAACCCCGGCCGGGGGTAGGCCGGGGTTTCGAGTTCCGTCGACATAGGCGGAACTGGGCTTGCACCGTCGAGGGTGGGGGAAGTGACGATGCAGTCAGCATTGTGTAAGCTCTCTCAAAAAGATGCAATACTTATCCGACAATTCAACTAGATAATTGTAGTTAAAGAAGTCTGATGCGAGTCGCGCGGTTACCATGCCGGATGAGGACTGCGCAGCTTTAGAAAAAAAGCTCAGACGATAGTTGCGCAATAAGCACCAAACTCTACGCACGGCGTTTCAAGAGGTAACTACAAAGAGTTATGGGCACGCTCCTGCGCTCGCGGGTGAGTGGTGCTCCGGAGCGGTTCTGATGGCGTTAGCAGATTAATCGCTTTCTCATGATCCTCGATGCAATATCGCCTAATGAATGACGCGCCGCACGCTGCCTTGTTGCCGACCGGGCTTTACGATCTTTTGCCGCCCCTGGCGGAACGCGAAGCTGAAGTCACCGCGCGACTGATGGCGGTTTTGACCTCGCACGGCTACGAGCGCGTCAAGCCGCCGCTGGTCGAATTCGAGGAGACATTGCTGTCGGGTGCCGGCGCGGCGATGAGCGGCGATACCTTTCGCACGATGGACCCGACCTCGCATCGTATGGTGGGGGTGCGCGCCGATATGACGCCGCAAGTCGCGCGCATCGCCGCGACGCGATTGAGTCATCGGCCACGGCCGCTGCGGCTCAGCTATGCCGGGCAGGTCCTGCGGGTCAAGGGCTCGGAGGTGCGACCCGAGCGGCAATTCGGCCAGGCCGGCGCAGAACTGATCGGCGCCGAGGGGCCAGCCGCCGACGTCGAGGCGATCGCCGTCGCGGCGGAGGCGCTGCTCGGGGTTGGCGTGCCGAACCTGTCAGTCGATCTGACGATGCCGACACTGGTCCCGGCGATCGCCGAAGCCTTCGAGATCCCCGCCGACAAGCAACGCGCTCTGCGGACCGCGCTCGACCATAAGGATACCGCTTCGGTGGCCACGCTTGCCGGCAGGGCCGGAACGCTGCTGACCCAGCTCGTTGCCGCGGCGGGCGGGGCGGCCCAGGTGCGGCCGACGCTGGATCGGCTCGATCTGCCGGAGCGCGCGCGGGCCGAGCGTGAGCGGCTCGACGCGGTGCTCGACGGGCTGGCGACGGCGATGCCGGCGCTGATGGTCACCGTCGACCCGGTCGAAAACCGCGGCTTCGAATATCACACCGGCATCAGCTTCACGTTTTTCGCGCGCGCCGAAACACAGCTCGGCGAACTCGGTCGCGGCGGGCGCTATGTCGCCGGCGATCCGGCGAACCCCGAGCCGGCCACCGGTTTCACGCTCTATACCGACATGATCCTGTCGACCTTGCCAAAGATGCGGTCGCCGCGCCGCCTGTTGCTGCCGTTAGGTACCGATCCCGGGCTGGCCGCGGCGCTGCGCGACCCGCCGAATAGCTGGATCACCGTGACGGCTCTCGCGCCGGCCGAAGACTGGCATGCCGAGGCTGAACGGCTCGATTGCGGTCACGTGCTTGAAGATGGCAAGCCTGTATCAGTAGGGGGGCGGCACCTTTAGCGCCGCCGGGAGGAAGGCATGGCTAACGTTGCGGTCGTCGGCGCCCAATGGGGCGACGAAGGCAAGGGTAAGATTGTCGATTGGCTGTCCGAACGCGCCGAGATCGTCGTGCGCTTTCAGGGTGGTCACAACGCGGGCCATACCCTCGTTGTCGGCAATGTCGAATACAAGCTGAGCCTGCTGCCGTCCGGCGTGGTGCGCGGCAAGCTGTCGATCATCGGCAATGGCGTGGTGGTCGATCCTTGGGCCCTTCTCAAGGAGATCGACATCATGCGGGGGAAGGGGCTCGACATCTCGCCCAAGACCCTGAAGCTCGCCGAGAACGCGGCGCTGATCCTGCCCTCGCACGGCGCGCTCGACCGGGCGCGCGAGGAGCGGCGCGGCGACAAGAGGATCGGCACGACCGGGCGCGGTATCGGCCCCGCTTATGAGGATAAAGTCGGGCGCCGGGCGATCCGGGTCTGCGATCTCGCGGATGATAAGGCGCTCGAGGATCGGGTCGATGAGGTACTGCTGCACCACAACGCGTTGCTGCGCGGTCTCGACGCGCCTGAGGTCAGGCGCGATGAGCTGCTCGGGATGCTCCGCGACGTGGCGCCCAAGGTGCTGCCCTACGCGGACTCATGCTGGCGGGTGCTCGACAAAGCGCGCCGCGCCGGTCGCCGCATCCTGTTCGAAGGGGCGCAGGCGGCGATGCTCGATGTCGATCACGGGACCTATCCGTACGTGACCTCGTCGAACACGCTGGCGGGACAGGCGGCGGCCGGGTCGGGGATTGCGCCGGCGGCGATTGGCTTTGTCCTCGGCATCTGCAAGGCGTACACGACGCGGGTCGGCAGCGGGCCGTTCCCGACCGAGCTCATCGACGATATCGGCCGCACGCTCGGCGATCGCGGCCGTGAGTTTGGCGTGGTCACCGGCCGGCCGCGGCGTTGCGGCTGGTTTGACGCGGTGCTGGTCCGGCAGGCGATCAAGCTCGGCGGCATCGACGGCATCGCGCTGACCAAGCTCGACGTGCTCGACGGGTTCGAGACCATCAAGGTCTGCACCGGCTATCGCCGCGGCGGCAAGATCTATGACTATCTGCCGTCCGGCGTCACCGCGCAGGCCGAGCTCGAGCCGGTGTACGAAAGCTTTGACGGTTGGCGCGAGAGCACCCGCGGTGCGCGCTCCTGGGCCGATCTGCCGGCGAATGCAATCAAATATGTCAAACGCGTCGAGGAGCTGATCGGTGCGCCGGTGACGATGCTGTCGACCAGCCCAGAGCGCGAGGATACGATTTTAGTGAGAGATCCGTTCGCCGACTAAAGGCCGTGCGGATTGAAAAATACTCAATCTGAGTATAACTAAATCATTATCCGCATGGCCCGAGCGAAATCGTTTCCTCCGATGTCCGAGTTCTTTTCGCCGTATTCACACGAATTCGTGCGCCTCGCGACCTGCGTGCCGCAGGTTTCGGTCGCCGATCCAGTGAAGAACGGCGACCAGGTCGCGGCAATGGTCGCAGATGGCGACGGAGACGGCATCGGGATCATGCTGTTCCCGGAATTGTGCCTGTCGGCCTATGCGATCGACGATCTGTTGTTTCAGGACGCGCTGCTCGACGCGGTGGTCGGACAAATCGGGCGGCTCATCGAACTGAGCCGAGACCGTATGCCGGTCATTGTCGTCGGTGCACCGCTGCGCTGGCAGGGGCGGCTGTATAATTGTGCGGTGGCGATCCATCGCGGCCGTTTGCTCGGCGTTGTGCCGAAAATCTATCTGCCGAATTACCGCGAGTTTTACGAACGCCGGCATTTCACCTCGGGTGAGGGGGGCCGCGGCGCTATAATGACCCTCGCCGGACACGAGGCCCCGTTCGGCGTCGACCTGTTGTTCGCGGCGGCAGGACCGGCGGGTTTCACGTTCCACATCGAGATTTGCGAGGATTTGTGGGTGCCGGTTCCGCCGAGCGCGGCGGGCGCGGCGGCCGGCGCCGAAATCCTGCTCAACCTGTCGGCCAGCAACATCACGATCGGCAAGGCGCAGATGCGGCGGCTGCTCTGCGCCTCGCAATCGGCGCGCTGCATCGCCGCCTATGCCTATTCCGCGGCCGGTGCCGGGGAATCGACGACCGATCTCGCCTGGGACGGGCAGGCCGGGATTTTCGAGATCGGCGAAGATCTCGCCGAGACCGAGCGGTTCAGCGCCAAGCCGGAGGTCGCGACAGCCGATATCGATCTCGGCCGCATTCGCCAGGAGCGCATGCGCACCAACAGCTTTGGCGATAATGCGCGGCTGATCATCGAGCAGGCGTCGCCGTTCCGCCGCGTGGAATTTCCCTTCACGGCGCCCGAGGGAAAGCTCGATCTACGGCGCCGGGTCGAGCGTTTCCCGTTCGTGCCGTCCGATCCGGCGATGCTGCGCGATAATTGCTACGAGGCTTACAACATCCAGGTTCAGGGGCTGGCGCAGCGTCTGTCCGCGACCGGTCTGAAGAAGTTGGTTATCGGCGTTTCGGGCGGGCTCGATTCGACCCAGGCGCTGATCGTCGCCGCGCGGACCATGGACCGGCTCGGCTTGTCGCGAAAGAACGTCCTCGCCTACACGCTGCCCGGCTTCGCGACGAGCGAGGGAACCAAGGCGAATGCCTGGCGATTGATGAAGGCGCTGGGCGTGACCGGCGGGGAGATCGATATTCGCCCGGCGGCCAACCAGATGCTCAACGATATCGGCCATGCCGCGGCGCGCGGGGAAAAGCAGTACGACGTGACGTTCGAGAACGTGCAGGCCGGGCTGCGCACCGACTATCTGTTTCGGCTGGCCAACCACAACGGGGCGCTGGTCGTCGGCACCGGCGATCTGTCAGAGTTGGCGCTCGGCTGGTGCACCTATGGCGTCGGCGATCACATGTCGCACTACAATCCCAACGCTTCGGTGTCGAAGACGTTGATCCAGCATCTGATCCGCTTTGTCGCGCATAGCGGGGACGTCGATGCCGGGACGGCACAGATCCTCGAAGACATTTTGGCGACCGAGATTTCGCCCGAGCTGGTACCGGCGGGCGAGGACGGCACGATCCAATCGACGGAAAGCGTTGTCGGTCCCTATGCGCTGCAGGATTTCACGCTGTTTTATGCGACCCGCTTTGGATTTGCGCCGTCCAAGATCGCCTATCTGGCATGGAACGCCTGGCACGACGCCGAGCGGGGCGCCTGGCCGGCCAATACGCCGGAGAAGGCGCGGCGCGCTTTCGATCTTCCCGAGATCAAACGCTGGATGCGGGTGTTTCTGACCCGCTTTTTCGAACAGAGCCAGTTCAAGCGGTCGGCGTTGCCGAACGGTCCGAAAATCTCGTCCGGCGGCTCGCTGTCGCCGCGCGGCGATTGGCGCGCACCATCGGACTCGCACGCCGGGCCTTGGCTCGCCGAGTTGGAACGGGGTGTCCCCGACGTCTGAAATTGTGGCGCGCCTCGACTGGATAATGGATGAGGCGACGCGATGGGGGCCGGCAGTGCCGGTCGCGGTTGGTTTTGTGGTGGCATTGGTTGAGGCGGTGGTATTGCCGGTACGGTTATGGGCCAAGGGAGCCTGGGTCGCAGTCGTCGTGCTGTGTGGGATTGGCGCCGTCGCCATGTTGCGCTGGGAGCAGCGCGCGGCGTACGGAGCAGCGGCGGACCAGCGCGCCGCCGAGACGACGGCGTTGCATGGGCTGTGGTCGCAGTTGGATTCTGTGTCGCACACGCTGTCACCGCCCGCGACGGAGCCTCCCGAAGCCAATTTTGACACCATCGATGGTGGGCTCGCCTCGCTGAGCGCGAAGGTCGCGACCCTCAACGAGCAGATTGCAGCGCTGAAGGCGGGGGCGGTGGGTCGTACCGTCGACCCGGAGACCGCGACAAAGCTCGTCGGCTATCTGCGCCAATACGGCAACTACCGGGTCGTCGTGACGTGTGCGCCGAGCGATGTCGAGGCCTACAGCTATGCCAACCAACTCGTCGGTATCCTGAAGGCCGCCGGTTGGGACGGCAACGGCCCGGAGACGACAGTGAATTTGTTGGAGGGTCCGATGATGGGGGTCAGCGTTTTCGTCCGCGACCCGAGCGCGCCCGACGCCGCAAAAATCCTGATCGACGGGTTCAACCAGTTCAATATCCCGCACCAGCCCGGCATTTCCGCCAACGCCGCCATTCCGGACGGCGCGACGGTCGAGCTGTTCGTCGCAAAAAAACCCTGAGAGGAGATATCGTATGCCGGCAGGCCGTGTCCATTTGAGCGTCGACGACGCGCGCAGCCTCGGCGAGCGCGCGATGCGCGGGATCGGCTACGACCCCGAGGAGGCGCGCATCGTCACCGATCACGTGATCGACGCGGCGCTGTGCGGCTACGAGTATTCCGGGCTCGCCAAGCTGCTCAACATTCCCGAGCACCGTCGCTTTGCGGTGCCACGCCAGCCGATGCGCCTGCTGCGCGAAACCGAGGTCTCGGCGCTCTACGATGGCGGCAACAATGTTGGAATGCTGGCGATCTACCACGCCGCGAAGGCGACGATCGAGAAGGCTAAAGCGCACGGCATCGCGCTGGTCGGCGTCACCAATAGCTGGATGAGCGGGCGCAACGCGTATTTTGTCGAGATGATCGCGCGCGAGGGGTTCGTCGCGATCCATACCGCGGCAAGCGGCGCCGCGGTCGCGCCGCTGGGCGGCGTCAAGCCGGCCCTCGGCACCAACCCGATCGCTTTCGCGATTCCCACGGAGGAGGGGCCGCTGATCCTCGACATGGGGACCTCGGCCTTTATGGCGACCGAACTGCAATTGCGCGTGCGCCGTAATGAAGCCCTGCCCGAAGGTGTCGCGATCGATCGCGACGGGCGGCCGACCATCGATCCCGCCGAGGCGCAGGCCGGCGCGATCTTGCCCTTCGCCGGGCATAAGGGGTTTGGGCTTGCCCTCGTCGTCCAGGCACTCGGCGTTCTCGGCGGCGCCGGCATGGTTCCGGGAGGGCAGGACGGCTATATGTTCATCGCCTTCCGCCCTGATCTCCTGATCCCGCTCGAGCAATGCCAGCGCGAAGTCAGCGCGTTGATCGCCCGCGTCAAGGCGGTCCCGCGCGCACCCGGCGTCCCGGAAATCCGGATACCCGGCGAGAATTCAGCGCGCAGTCGCGAGCGCCTTGTCCACGAAGGCCTCGACATCGACCAACTGGTCTATGATGAGCTGCATCGCCTGGCCGGCAACCGGCCATGACGGACTTCCGTGAATGATGGGCCTCAGTGAATAAGCCCGAGGCCGATGATGCCGGTCACGATCAGATAGATCGCGATGACGTAATTGAGGATGCGCGGCATCAGCAGGATCAGGACGCCGGCGAGCAACGCGACAATCGGCTGTAAATGGGCAACACCGATAACCATGGTGGATCTCCTACGGCCTCGATGGACAGCAATCGCCGCGCGCCGCCTCCGACGAACATTGGAGGTCCGCGACTGTTCCCTGAATTCGCCGCAAGGTCGGCGGCACGGTTAACCGGTGTGATCCGGCTGCCGCGCCGCCGATTCTTGATCGCGTGCTTTACGGCGCGGGTGTCAGGGTGACGCCGCCGATGCCGGCCGCGACGTTGAGCCCGGTATTACCCTCGATGCTGAGCGGCTGGAGCGCGACCGTGTTGCCCGAGCCGCCGATCAGCGCATTGGCGCCTACGCCAACGCCAACGGTCGCGCTGGCGACCGCGCCACCATAGTTGCCGGCAAGCGCGCCGGGATGCATCGCGCCGACCGGAGCCACCACCGTCCACACGAGCACGCCGCCGGACGTATAGCCGATATCGGCGCCGAACTTGGTGATCGAGCCCGTGTAGTGCTCATACTGCCCGCCGGCGCCGGCATAGGTGCAGTTGAGCGACTTCGACGAACCGAAGATGAACCCAAAGCCGCTTGCGACATTGCAAGTCAGGGTGCCGACCTTGACGGCACTTTGCGCCGATGCCGGTGCGGCGAGTGCTGCGATCCCGACGATCGCAGTAAAGAGGGTGGCAGTCAGGCGCATTGTTTTCGACATCTCGCTGCTCTCCTTGTGAGCGATCAGACGGCGCCTCAGGTGACGGCGCAGCCGTAACGACGGCAGCAACTTAGCCATCGCGCGAATATCGTCAAGGGCACACACCGGCGGGCTTATTGCCGCTGTCCGTTAATACACGCGCCGGTGCAATTCGAATCTACTGCCGAAACGGAATGGCGAGGTTGTGAGGGTGCCTTTCCCGCGGTTTTCCGCTTTCAAATATGCGGGATCGCGGTGACACCCGAGGACGCCGCGTCGACCACCCGTGTTGGTGACTTCCGCGATGGTGACACATCGCCAAGTGGCCTGCCGCGCGACTCGGTCGGTGAATTAGCCGTCGATAGAGGCTCGGCAGGCCATTTTTGTCTCAAGAGCAATGTGCCTTTTATATAAAGAGCCTTCCCACGGGGAGGCCCTTTATCTGCGCTCGATAAAACTGCGGCCGATCAGCTGCCGGTGCAGCTGATTGGTGCCTTCCCAGATCTGGGTGATCTTCGCGTCGCGCATCAGCCGCTCGACGCGGTTGTCTTTGATATAGCCGTAGCCGCCATAAAGCTGCACCGCCTCGGTGGCGATGCGCATCGCCAAATCCGACGCGCGCATCTTCAGCATCGATGCCTCGGGGCCGATATCGGTCGTGCCGCTGTCGATCAGTCCGGCGACGTGCCAGAGCCACGCCTCGCACATCGCGAGGTCGGTCGCGAGGTCGGCGAGCAGGAACTGAATACCCTGGAACTCGACGATGCGGCGGCCCGATTGGCGTCGTTCGTTGATATAGGCGACGGCATCGCCAAACGCGGCACGGGCGATGCCCAACGCATGCGCCGCAACGCTCGGTCGCGATTTGTTGAGGGCGGCAAGCAGGAGCGCGAGGCCTTGGCCGGGCTCGCCGAGGACATTGCTACGCGGCACCCGGCATTGGTCGAAGGCGAGCGCGGCGGTGGAGGAAGCGCGGTGGCCGAGCTTGTCCTCCTTGCGCAGGACGCTAAAGCCCGGCGTGCCCTTCTCGAGAACCAGCGCGGTGATCGCGCCGCGGCCATCGGGCAACTCGCTCCATTTGCCGAAAAGCAGGATCAGATCGGCGACATCGCCATTGGTGATAAAGGTCTTGGCGCCATTGATGAGCACGCTGTCGTTGCCGTCCGGTGTGAACCGGGTCTTCATCCCGGTTGCATCTGATCCGGCGTCGGGCTCGGTGATCGCCAGCGCGCACAGCGCACCCTCGGCGACACGGGGCAGCAGGCGCTGCTTTTGCTCCTCGGTGCCGAAATCGATGACCGGCTTGATGGCGTGGAAATTGGTTGCCCAAATGATCCCGGTCGAGGCGCAGGCCGCGCTGATCTCGCGCACGCAGGCGAGATAGGCGGCGTAGCCGAGCCCGGCACCGCCATATTCCTCGGGCACGAACATAACGTTGAGTCCGAGCGCGTTGATCGCCTCGATGTTCTTCCACGGAAACTCGGCCGACCGGTCATGGTCCGCGGCGCGCGGCGCGATCTCATCGCGGGCCATGGCACGCACGCTGTCGAGTAGCTGCCGCTCCTCCGGCGATAGCGGTGGCAACGCGTCCAGGCGGTCGAAAAGGAGGGTCATCCGTGACCCCGGTCATTGCGAGCGGAGTGAAGCAATCTCGGGCGGGGTGGGCTTGTCGGCACGAGATTGCTTCGTCGCCGGACGGCTCCTCGCAATGGCAAACCTTCCTCAGCCATCCCGGAAGGCCGGCTTCCGCTTCTCAATAAAGGCCGTCATCCCCTCTGTCGCGTCCTCGGTCTGGAAGGCGAGAGTGTTGAGGTCGGCTTCGCGTTTAAGGCCGTCGTCGAGTGCGCCGTCGAGCGCGCCCATCACCGCGTCGCGGGCCAGGGCGAGGGCAGGGAGTCCGTAAACGGTCATCTCGCGCGCGTACGCCTTGCCGGCTTCGACCAGGTCGCCGTCGACGAGGCGGTGGACGAGGCCGATACGTTCGGCCTCGTCGGCCATCACCGTGCGGCCGGTCATGATGATCTCGAGCGCGCGCGCCTCGCCGATCAGGCGCGGCAGGCGCTGCGTGCCGCCATAGCCGGGGATCAGCCCCAATTTGATCTCGGGCAGGCCGAGCCGCGCGGTCTTCAACGCAAGGCGGAAATTGCAGGCGAGCGCCAGCTCAAGCCCCCCGCCAAACGCATAGCCGTTGATCAGCGCGATCGACGGCATCGGTAGCGTGCCGAAGCGCGAGATGATGCGCTGGCCGTTGCGCATGTCGCGGCGGCCTTGCGCGAGCGGCCGGCCCATCAGCTCCTTGATATCGGCGCCGGCGCAAAAGGCGCGGTCGCCGGCGCCGGTGACAAGTAGCGCCCGAGCGTCGCCGGTCGCCACTTCATGCAGTGCCGCATCAAGCTCGCGCAGGGTCGAGAAAGACAGCGCGTTAAGCGCCTCGGGCCGGTCGAGGGTCAGCAGCGCGAATTCGTCGGAGCGGGTGAGATGAACGGTCATCGCCTCAGCCTCCGGTCCAGCGCACCGCGGTCGGCGCGATCCGCCCCGATTTCGCCCATTCGACCAGCTCGCGCTTCAGGATCTTGCCGCTGGCGGTCAGCGGGTACTGGGTCATCGCGATGAAATACTCGGGCATGTCGTATTTCGACAGCCCCTCGGTGTGGAGATGCGCAAGCATTGCGCCGGCCTCGGGTATTTGGTCTTCGGTCGCGCCCTCATGCCAGATCACCGACAGGCAGACCTTCTCGCCGAGCCGCTCGTCGGGCACCGCGAAGGCGGCGCAGCGCGCGACCGCTTTGTGGCGCATCGCCAGCTCCTCGATCCGCGCGGGGTGGATATTGTGGCCGCCGCGGATGATCAAATCCTTCTTGCGGCCGACAATCTCGAGATTGCCGTTGGCGTCGAAGCGGCCGAGATCGCCCGACAAAAACCAGCCATCCCGATTGAACGAGTCTTCGGTGGCGCACTGGTTGTCGAAATAGCCGAGCATCAGGCAGGCGCCGCGCCCGCCAATCTCGCCGACCTGACTGGGCGGCGCCTCAATGTCGGGGTTTTCCTGGTCCCAAAGCCGGATTTCGTAAGCCGCGCAGGATTTGCCGCAGGTCGCGACAATGGTCTCCGGGCTGTCGCTCGGCAGCGTGTATTGGTGCGAGCTGTTCTCGCTCATCCCGTAGACGTTTTGCGGGGTGACGCCGCGATCGAGAAACGCCTGCGCCACTTCGCGCGGGATCACCGAGCCGGCCATGTAGAAGGTCTTGACCTTGCCGAGCTGGTCCAGCCCGCGGCGGCGCAACTCGGCGAGGATGTCCATCGCGTGGGTCGGCACGCCCATCACATAGCTGGCGCCGGTCTCGACGATCCAGTCGAGCGGGGTCATGCCGCGCGGCGGCGAATTGACGACCAGTTCCATACCGGCGATTAGCGCCTGGGCGATCGCGACGATCGCGATGTGGTGCGAGAGCGGGCTCAGCGAGAACAGGACTGTCTGATGGTCATGATGCCAGTCGGCGACCATCGCCCGGGCATTGGCGAACAGCGTGTTTGACGAATGCATGACGCCCTTCGGCGTGCCCGTGGTACCCGAGGTGAAGGCGAGATAGACGATCCGGTCCGGGTTGTTTTCTGCCGGCGGCAACCTGTCTCCTTCCACCGCGTGCGGGGGAGGGTCGGGGTGGGGGCGCGGGAACGGCACGGCGGAAGCAGGGCCATCGCCGAGCGTGTAGACCCTGCGCAGGAAGGGCAGATCGGCGGCGGCCGCGAAAACATCGGCGGTGCGCGCGTCGGCGCCGTGGCCGGGCTGCGCGAAGAGCGCGGCCGCCTGGGTCCGCTCCAACAGGCCGAGGATTTCGGCGACCGTATAGTTCTGGTGCAGCGACGGGTTGCAGACATAGCCGTTACGCGAGCAGGCGAGAAAGACGATCACCGCCTCGACCCGATTGGGCAGCCAGATCGCGACCCGCTCGCCGCGTTTGAGGCCCGCGGCATCGAGATCGGCGGCGACCGCGTCGACCGCCGACAACAGCTCGGCCCAGCAAAGACGCTGGGTCGCGTCGCGCAGGGCAGGGGCATCTGGCCGCTCCCGGGCGTGCCTCTGGAGCAGCGTGTAGAACGTGTCGTTCTGCCACAGCCCCTCGGCGTAATAGCGCCGCGCCGCCGCCGGATCGTGCAAGGTGAGGAGCGTATTGGTCATGGGCTATAAGCTACGTAGCCCAAAGGATCATCGTCTGCGATGATAACTTTTTTGAAAACGTTATATTTTGATTTGTTTAATTCGTTCGTAATTATTGGAATAACAAATGAACTGGGTTCGGAGTAATTTAAGTGATAACGCAGTCGGCTGGCGTAAACGAGTAGGATATCTGCTTTGCCAATATATCTTTCGGCCTTTGTCAATTTTTCAGCCATTGCTTTTCTTAAACCAGCTTCAAGCGCAACGCGGTCGTCATTATCGTCTCGTACTCGCGGGTTTGAGATGATTCGTCCTGCGCTCTTGATAATATCGCCGCCCAAGAATACTGGGTTTTTCTGGTTTGTTCCCTGGCGCTCCATTGATACGACATATCCAGGATTTCGGCACTTAGCGGTCCCGGAGTCCCAATCCGGATAAGCTAGCGTGATCTGGATTCCGGTAACCCCACTAGATGAATGGAGTTCAACGTCCACCGGGTCGCCCTCATTCATAATTTTGAATTTCGTATCGGCCGACAATCCGTCCCCGTCAGCAAAAAGCTTCACTGGCCATAGCTCCTCGCACCACAGTTTCGCCCACGGGATGCTTCGCGCTCTTATGGCCTCACCCAACTTGGGATGTTTTTGGCGCACGTCGGCAAGTGTGTCTGAAAACCGGTTTAGGTCGGCAAGCGGATAGAGCTTCCCTCGGTCAAATGGGAAATCAATCAACTGCTGCATGTCCCTTAAGTTGCAATATTCCGATTTGGGAAAGCCGGGTGACCGTGACAAGCTTGCCTTCAGCACAACATGGAGGCGCGCGATGTTACAGGATTTGATGCCCCAGGCGGAACGGATCGCGGCAAAGCTCAAGGCACGCGGCGAAACCATCAGCGTTGCAGAGTCATCGACCGCCGGGCTGTTGTCCGCGGCGCTGCTCGCGGTGCCCGGCGCCTCGGCCTATTTTCTCGGCGGCGCGGTGGTTTATACCCGCGCCTCGCGCACCGAGCTGCTGCAGGTGACCGAGGCCGATTTCGCCGCGCTCCAGGGCGTCACGCCGTCGACCGAGCCCTACGCCATGCTGTTCGCGCGCAAGATCAAGGAACGGCTCGACACCAACTGGGCGCTCGGCGAGACCGGCACCGCCGGGCCGACCGGGAGCCGCTACGGCCACAATGCCGGCCATACCTGTGTCGCGGTGATCGGCCCCAATGGCGAGCGCTCGATCACCGTCGAGACCGGCGAAAGCGACCGCATGGACAATATGCGCGCGTTCTCGATCGCCGCGCTCGATCTGCTCGAACAGGCGCTCGGCTGACTGGCGCCGATCCCGGTGTTTATCTCTGTCGGTGGCGCGGCGGTTGATTTCCCGCCGCGCTGCGGCTAGATCACTCGTCCACACCGGCTGCGTCCCCATCGTCTAGAGGCCTAGGACACCGCCCTTTCACGGCGGTAACAGGGGTTCGAATCCCCTTGGGGACGCCAACCTGCGAATAACGCGGCAGGACGCCTATCATCCGCAGGAACACTTGGACTTTCGTCGCTTCGGTGGTACAGAACCGGAGTGCAAAGTATGCCTGCAATGACCTATCTGTGGCGACACCCTAAAAGCGGCGTTTACTACTTCCGACGAGCGGTTCCCGCCGAGCTGAGACCGATCATTGGCAAGACGATGATCAAGCAGTCACTCGGTACCAAGGATGTGGTCGCAGCGAAGCGTCAGGCGCCCTCGCTCGCCCTTCAGACTGAGAAGCAGTTCGTCGCGGCTAAGGAGAAGAGTGCCGCACCGCCGCTCACTGAACTGAGCGACCGTGAGATCGATCTTATGGCGGCTAATTACCTGCACGCGCGTCTGGCAGAAGACGAAGCTCAGCGCGTTCAAGGCAGCAAAGAGGACGACGATCTCTACAAGGCGTTAAAGCGCCAAGTCGAGGCGGTGGGCATGGGCGGCACGTCAGGCTTTAGCGACGACGAAGCCACCGCAGAGATCGGTCTGAGTGATCGCACCTATCAGAAGAAGGCGGAAACACTGGGGTTCGTCCTCCCGGCCCTCAAGGAGGGTCTAGCGCGCGGTGATACATCCCTTGTGGCTGATGACGTGGACGACTTCCTGGAAATCCACGGCGTCAAGCTCGACCCTAGCTCCGCTGCGTATCGGAGGCTGTCTTTCGAGTTCCTCAAGACCGCGGTGAAGGCGACAGAGGCGATAGCCAAACGCCACCAGGGAGAGGTCATCGAGACGCCTGCGGCCTCGACGCTACCGATTGCTGCTCGGTCTACCGTGGCTGCGCGCGACGGTATGGACCTGATGAGCATGTTCCAAGGATGGCTCACGGAACGGAACCCGCCGATCAAGACCGTGCTCGACTTTTCGACCGCGATCCGCCGGTTCACCGAGCTGCACGGGAACCTGCCTGTACTTCAGATCACCAAGTCGCACGTCCGGGCCTACAAGGACGCGCTGTCACGGCTTCCACGCTCATGTTCCGGCAAGATGCGCAAGATGACCTTGCCGCGTCTCCTGGAGTACCTGGAGGCACATCCCGCGCTTTCGAGCACGACCTTGACGCCTGGCTCCATCAACAAAGCCGTGGGTGCTCTCCAGACCGTGTTTCATTGGATCGAGCGCCAAGGTTACCTGGACGATCATCCAAACTGGTCCAACCCCGCTGCCAACATGAAGATCCACAACCCGGCGGAGGAAGAGGACAACCGCCTTCCCTACGATACTGGCGACCTCAGGGTCATCTTCAATTCTGCGGTGTTTCGGATTGGAGAACGACCGCGCGCGGGTGGCGGTGAGGCAGCAAAGTGGCTTCCGTTAATT
>Ga0206907_1064_pt1 | contig 14691 bp, 16 predicted proteins | sample Alteio_BWOrgHeat_80_FD_152951 | JGI IMG/M metagenome (GOLD analysis project Ga0206907, IMG submission 152951) | Enriched cells from forest soil in Barre Woods Harvard Forest LTER site, Petersham, Massachusetts, United States -... | ecosystem: Environmental > Terrestrial > Soil > Temperate forest >...
TTCGCCAGCCCGACAACATTGTGTGTCAGTTCCGCCACTGGGATGTCCCTGACTCCTGTGAACAGCCCGACTTGATGGTCAACGAGTAGTAGAGCTGCATTGTCGGGCGTAAGCCGTTCATTGTCTTTTTGTCGCATTGTGTTCATAAAATCTCCATTAGGTTCTTGTGTTTGCATTATTCCGCTCCAAATGGAACGGTCATTACTCTCATGCACCATATCTGCGTGGTGGATTCGGCGGAAATACCTTGTGGGTTGGCTTGCCATACCGATCGGGTATAATAGGCGCAATGGAACTCCGTCATCTGCGATACTTTGTGGCTGTTGCCGAAGAGCAGAACGTCTCCCGCGCGGCGAAGCGGCTTCACGTGTCGCAGCCGCCGTTAAGCCGGCAAATCAGGGGCCTGGAGGACGAGCTTGGTGTCGCGCTCTTCGACCGTGACGCAAAGTCTTTTCGGCTGACCGAAGCCGGTCGTGTTTTACTCACTGAAGCCCGCGCTATTTTGCAGGGTGCGCAGGGCGCTGTGCAAATGGTGAAGGACGTGGCGGGAGGAAAGCGCGGCGAAATCAACGTGGGCTACGCGCCCTCATTGACGGTTGAACTCCTGCCGCGGGCGCTGAGATACTTCCGCAAGTCCAGCCCCGGCGTGCGCGTACGGCTTCACGATTTGTCCACCCAGGAAATGTTGCGCGGTCTGAATGATGGAAGTCTCCATGTGGCCATGATGGTCCAAGTCCCTTCAAAATCTTTGGCAGGTTTGGTTTTTGAGGAATTGCAACACCAGCCGGTTTGCGTGGCTTTGCATCCGGCGCATCCACTGGCCCGGGCGCGCAAAGTCGGCCTGGAACAAGTCGCAAAAGAGAATCTCGTTGCCTTCACCCGTGCGGACTATCCGGAACACCAGGCATGGCTTGCCGGTTTGTTTGCGCCACTGAACCGCTCTCCGCGGATCGTCGAGGAACACGACAGCATCACCAGCCTCATCGCGGCCGTCGAATCGGGCAGAGGCATTGCCGTGATCGCACAACCGCTCAACGGTCTCGCAAGTCCGCGATTGAAAATTCGTCCGTTGCGGCCCGCGCCACCGCCGCTCGGGATCGGAATCGCGTACAGGAAAAAATTCCGCTCAACCGCAGCGGATAACTTCATTGACGCTGTCAGGAGAGCGAAGGCATAGCGAGTGAGGGGACGGCCTGTTTCGAGGGGATGGCGGAAGGGGTGGGATTCGAACCCACGGTTTGCCAAAGCTGTGGAGGCGACTGGGCGCAAGAAGCTCATTATCGCCGGCGTCTCAACCGAAGTCTGCCTGGCGCTCCCCGCGATTTATGCGGCTGGAATTGGCTACGAGGCGTATGCGGTGATCGACGCTTCCGGCACGTTCAGTGAAACCAAACGCATCACCGGTCTGCTGCGGATGGTCCAAGCGGGGGTGATCGTCACTGACTATTCGACCGTCGCCGTGGAAATGCTCAAAGACAACGCGAGTCCAAGGGCGGGGGAACTGTATGCAGCCCTCGATATGTCTTTTGCCGTTCTGGTCGGACAATTGGCGGGAGCATTCGGCAAGGGCAAGGCCGCCTGAACTGCCCTGACGCATTGTGACGGATGACCTGGCTTGGGGGAAATCGGGCAAAATCTCCCTTGTTAAAAGACGAATTTGGACACGAATCCCACCCCTTCCGCCATCCTTGCATAAAAGGCTGGAAATCAGGTAAGTCCCTGTAAAGGGCATCGAGTAGCCGCTATGTCACACAAAGATGTCACACATTGCCCTATTCCGATGCCTCGTGCTGCAAAAGATGCGCTCTACCTATGTGGGGCAGGCGGCACGATTGGAGACGACGCGGATTGTGCCACTGAAAACCGGGAAGCTGTCCACGAAGATGATTGCCGATATATCCAAGGCTGGGATCGTGCATCGGGAGAAAAAGATTTTCCTGCATGGTGTGGAGTGCAGGGCGCGGCGGAGGATGCTGGACTTTGATGGCCGGGAGGTGCCAATCAACTACCGGCTTCCGCTGGGTGAGGATCGGTGGCTGTGCATCGGGGACAAGGGCCATTTGTTCCAGCAAAAGATGACCAAGGCATCGGGGTTCTGGCCCTACATCACGGCTGATGGCCGTATCCATCCCAACTTCAATTTGCATCGGGTGGTGACGGGGCGCACCTCGTCGGATTCACCGTCCGGCCAGAATCTCCCCAAGCATGGGAAGCTGGCCAAGGAATACCGGAAGATTTTCGTGCCGCGTCCGGGGTATGTCTTTCTGGAGCCGGATTTAAGCCAAGCGGAATTGCGTATCGCGGCGTGGATGTCCGGTGATCCCACCATGATGCGGATTTACCGTGCGGGGGGTGATATTCATGCCTACACCGCCGCCGCGATCCTTAAAATTGACCAGCGGGAATTTGCCCGGATGAAAAACAGCAAGAGGCCGGTTCCCGCCTCGATGCACACTCATTTGTTCCAAGGGGAGACGTATGGGGAGTATTACGACTTCATGCGCTTCTGCGCCAAGGCGGTGAACAATCACTTCATCCGTTGGCAGCAGACCACACCCTACGCCATTCCTCACGCAATGTTTCATTCGCTTCGCGCCGCGCCTCACGTTCCTTTTCCCTCGTTGCTTTTCTCACCAATTTTTGATCGGTAACTAAAACCTCCATCGGCCTCTGAATCGGCGGGTAGTTTGGCGATGCCTTTCGCCACGCCTCGGCTCCAGCCCACTCCGATTTCGGCTTATGCGGTAGCGGGAGTGAATCGAAAGCTGCGTTCAATTTTGTATTATGAATATGTTCAACAATAGTTTTCTCATTCAGCATGGTGATCTTATAGGCCTTCAGAAGTTCAAGAAGATCAAAGCCTGTGTGCTGCCACAGCGGGTCATCAGTCGGAATACACAGGCAGACTGAGGCGCGACCCGGTGAAATTTGATGCGCTATCATGCATTTCCCTAACGCATTTTGGAGTGCTTGTTGATTTTGATAGGCTTTGCACTCAATCGCAAAGAGAATCGGATTGCTGGAACAAGGTCCGGGAACTACCAGATCAATAAGAATTCCGTTCTGCAAAATGGGCCAGTAAAAGTTTTGGCGCACACGCACACCGGAGTGAGCGATCATCTTTTTTAATTCGCATACGAAATCATTTTCGTTTTCAAACAGGCGGCTGATCGCTACTTTCATAAAGGGTTTGAACTGGGGTGGGTTTAACTAGCTGCGCTGTTGGCGAGGAACGTGTGGGAAATGTCAATCCACACTGCCAAGGGCAAGGTTGAGAACTGCAAATATGGATACTCGAAGCGTTTTTTGTCATAATCTGCCGAACCTCGCGCAAGTGCGATTGTATCACGCGCCGAGAGTCCAGTTTTATTCAAAATGCCCCTGTCTTTGATCTCCTTGAGCAACGCAGGAAGATCGTGGCCTAATCGTTTTGAAGAAAGTTGTCGCTCGGTTACGCCATCGTGCGCAAGGTGAGCCTTTAAGCCAAGTTCGATTGAACGAAGCGCACAAAAATAAGTCGGATTAAACGGAAAGTTTTTCGATTTGCCGAGTCGTTCTGCCGCCTCTAGATATTCCTTCGCATGTTCGAGGAACTCGTCGCCCAGCCGCTGCGCTTCGCTCATAAATCAAGCGTATTTATAGGCCGAAAGCTTCGTCGTGACAAAGAAAAACGCCGCCTGATTCAAGGCCCGGCTTGCTTAATATTTTTCGCTTCTCGACCCGAATTTTGTTGCCAATGAATCAGTTCTCTGGCACACAAAGATGGTTCATATGCCACACATGGCGGGCATCGCAGTGCTTGATTTTGAATGACTTACGGGGGAAAAGAGATTTTCCCACCCCTTCCGCCATTTCTTCACACCTCGATCTTTGAGAAGAAGTAGCTGCCGACGGCCAGGAGCACGGCGGCGGCGATGGCGAGCAGGGTGAAGTCGAGGACTGCGCCGAACTCAAATGCCTGCGTGAATGCCCCGCGCAGGCCGTCCACGCCGTAGGTGAGGGGGTTGATGCGCAGGAGGGCCGTGAGGATGCCGTTGAGGTTTTTCATGGGAAAGAGCGCGCTGGAGAAAAAGAACATGGGCATGATGAGGAAATTCATGATGAGCGGGAAGGCCTGCATGTCCTCGATGAGCGAGCCGACGGTGGCGCCGACGGCGGCAAAAAGCACGGCGATCAAAAACATGAAGACCGCCGCGACGGGAACGAGCGCGAGATTTTGGACGCGGAAGCCGGCGAGGAGGCAGACGAGGAAAACGATGGCGCCTTGCATCATGGCGACGGTCGCGCCGCCGAGGGTGCGGCCGAGGACGATTTGCAACCGCGGCACGGGGGCGACGAGCGTTCCCTTCAGGAAGCCGAACTGGCGGTCCCAGATGATCTCGACGCCGGAGAAAACGGCGTTAAACATGATCGCCATGGCGATGATGCCGGGGGCGAGGAATTGGATGTAACTGCCGCCGCCGGCCTTCGCGAAGGTGGGGCCGAAGCCGAAGCCCATCGCGAACAAAAACAGGAGCGGCTGCGCAAGCGAAGCGAAGATGCGGGCGCGCGAACGGCTGTAGCGCTTGAGTTGGCGGAGCCAGAGGATGTAGATGATGCTCATGTTTCTTATCGTCTTCCCCAGATGCGTCCCATGTCGCGCATGCGGTCTTTCGCGCTGGCCTCCTCCTCGCGGATGGCGTGCCCGGTGAGGGCGATGAAGGCCTCCTCGAGCGTGCCGGCATTGGCGTTGCGTTTGAGTTCGGCGGGCGTGCCGCTGGCGACGATTTTGCCGCGGTCGATGATCGCGATTTCGTCGGCGACGCGATCGGCCTCGTCCATGTAGTGCGTGGTGAAAAAGACGGTCATTTTCCGCTCGCGGGCGAGGGTCTGGATGTATTCCCAGATGTGGTTGCGCGTCTGCGGGTCGAGGCCGAGGGTCGGCTCATCGAGGAACAAAATGCGCGGCGTGTGGAGGAGCGAGCGGGCGATTTCGAGACGGCGCTTCATGCCGCCGGAGAAGGTTTTTGTGCGGCTGTCGCGGCGGTCCCAAAGGCCGACGAATTGGAGGGCGGCCTCGATGCGCGCTGACTGCCCGCTCCACGGGACGCCGTAAAGGACGGCGTGGAGTTTCATGTTTTCGCGCGCGGTGAGTTCGCTGTCGAGGCTCGGGTCCTGGAAGACGATGCCGAAGGAACGGCGCGCCGCGAGCGGGGAGCGGCGCGGGTCGTGGCCGTCGAGGAGAACGGCGCCGCTTGTGGGCGCGAGCGTGGTGGTGAGCATCTTGATGGTGGTGGTTTTGCCCGCGCCGTTGGGGCCGAGGAAGCCGAAGATTTTCCCGGCCTCGACCTCGAAGGAGATGTCGTCCACCGCGCGAAAGTCCTTGAAGGTCTTCACGAGGTTTTTGACGACGATGATTTTTTCACCGCCGCTGTTGTTGTTTTCGCTCATGGTTTGCGGCTGAGCGGCTTGATGGCTTGGTGTCGTGTAATCATGGCGATTCGGGTTTATTAAGTAGCCTTCACTTTAGCGCCGCGCAAACGGATAAACCGGCATGGCCGGCCCGGTCTCTCTCGTTGCCAAACCCTGTTTGACGCGGCAACAGTCACTTTCCACTTTTCACTTCCGCAGCAGCCACATGATGAGCGTGAGCACGATGCTGATGATGATGCAAGTGGTGATGGGGAAATAAAAACTGTAATTCGGTTTTTGGATGGCGATGTCGCCGGGGAGTTTGCCGAGGGGGAGTTTGCCGCCGAACTTCCAAAGGAAAAATCCGACCACGGCGAGGACGATGCCGATGACGCAAAGGAGTTTGCCTATCTCCTGCATGGCGCCTCGCCTTTCTATACGGGCGTGAGGTTCACGCCGGCCATGCTGGCGGGTTGCGGCGTGAGGTCGAGTTCGGCGAGCAGGTCGCGGTCGTCGTTGAAGGCGGGATTTTCCGCGGTGAGCAGCTTGTCGCCGTAAAAAATCGAGTTCGCGCCCGCGAAAAAGCAGAGCGCCTGCGCCTCGCGGCTCATGCGGCTGCGGCCCGCCGAAAGGCGCACTTTGGCCAATGGCAGCGCGATGCGCGTGGTGGCGATGAGGCGCACCAGCTCGAAGACATCCACCGGCGGCTGGTCCGCGAGCGGCGTGCCGGGCATGGCCATGAGGCAATTGATCGGCACGCTTTCCGGCGGCGGGTCGAAGTTGGTGAGCACTTCCAGCATCTTGAGCCGGTCGAGGATCGTCTCGCCCATCCCGATAATGCCGCCGCAGCAAACCGACATGCCGGCCTGCTGCACGGCGCTGATCGTATTGAGCCGGTCCTCGAATTTATGCGTTGTGACGATTTTTGGGTAAAATTCCGGCGAGGTGTCGATGTTGTGGTTATACGCTGTCACACCGGCTTCCTTGAGCTTGCGGGCTTCGACATGGGAGAGATTTCCGAGCGTCACGCAGACCTCCATGCCGAGCTTGCCCACCTCGCGGATGGTGTCGAGCACCTGCTCGAATTTCGCGTCGCCGTCGCGCACGCCCTTCCACGCCGCCCCCATGCAGAAGCGGGTCGAGCCGTTTTCGCTGGCGCGCCGGGCGGCGGCCATCACCTCCTCCTTCTGCAGGAGCTTGCCCGCCTCCACGCCGGTGTGGTAGCGCGCGCTCTGCGCGCAATAGCCGCAATCCTCGCTGCACCCGCCGGTTTTGATGCTCAGCAGCGTGCAAAGCTGGACCTCGTCGCCCTTCCAATGCCGGAGGTAAACCTCGCGGCTTTTGGTGATGAGATCAAAAAACGGCTGGTCGTAAATTTCCTGTAATTCCGCGAGCTTCATTGAGGCCAAACTTAAACAGCGCAGCGTAAGGCGTCAATGCAAAGGGTCTTGCGGTGATTAGCTTCGCCTTCTGTTCGTTGGGGGCGGGCGACATCCTTTCCTATATTACCAGCGTGAGCTTGTATTACAAATGCTGGTAAAAAGCCGGGAATTGAATGGGGGCGGATTTGGTTGTCCGGGCCGTTGAGCAATGCGGGGTCCTTCGACTTCGCTGCGCTCCGCTCAGGATGACAAGCTTGCGGACGCGTAGCGAGGATCGGGCGCACGAGTTTATGCGCCTGCGCTTTAGTAAGCCCATTTGTCCCCGCCCGCCGGGTTGGAGAGCTGGACGACGTAGCCTTGCGAGTAATCGGTCTTGCCGATGGCGCCCCACATTTTCACGCCGGTATCGTGGCGGAATACCTGGCTCATGCTTTCGGCGGTGTGGCAGCCCCAGCTTTTTACGAAGGCGTCCTTCGTGAAGATGCCGCGATGCAGGTTCGCGAACATCTTCTCGTGCATGTAGGCCTTCGATGCGCTGTCGATGTTGTTGCTGTAATCGAAGAGCCAGCACGCCTTGTTGGAATGGCCGAAATACTCGAAGTCGGCGATTTTCACCGTGTCGCGGGGCTGGCCGCTGTTGAGGTAATCGATCACCTGGCTGGTGTTGATGTTTGAGGTGTCGAAATAAACAAGGTTTAAATTGTATTTTGCCCGCACGGAATCGATGTCGGCGAGATAGTCCTGCTTGTCCTGCTCGCCGCGGGTGACGTAGCTCGGCTTGTAAACCAGCCAGGTGATTTTGGCGTCCGGCCCGAGCTGGTTGCGCAGGTCCTCGATGCGCACCCGCGCGGTGCGGATGAAATTGCCCCAATAATGGTCGTGCGGCACCATTTTGTATTTTTCCCATTCGATGAGCGACGGGCCGCCGCTCATGATGATGTATTCCTTTTGAACGGCATCGGGGGCGGCCTGCGCGCGCGCCGTCGTGAAAAAGGCCGGGAACAGGAGTGAAATCAGGATGCAAAACTTCCGCATAATCGCACAAATTGCCCCATTTTGACTGGAACTCAACGGGAAATATTCATTCCGTCTCGCTCGGGATCGATTCCCCGCGAATCAGGTCGGAATGCAACTGCCGCTCGCGGATGATGTCGGCTCGCTTGCCGTTCACCAGGATTTCCACGGGCAGGGGACGCGAGTTGTAATTTGACGCCATGGAAAAGCCGTACGCGCCCGCGCTCATGAGCGCAATCATGTCGCCCTCCGCGAGCGGCGGCACCGCGCGCTCCTGCGCGAAGAAATCGCCGCTTTCACAAACGGGGCCGACAATATCGGCCACTTCGGTTTTGCCGGAGGCGGGCTGCTTGAGCGGAATAATCTGGTGATAGCCCTGGTAAAGCGCGGGACGGATGAGGTCGTTCATGCCGGCGTCCACAATCACGAATTTCTTGGCCGGTGATTTTTTGATGTAGAGCACCTTGCTCAAGAGGACCCCTGCATTGCCCACCATATAGCGTCCCGGTTCCACGATGATGCGCAGGCCGAGCTTTTTCAAAACCGGCACGACGGCCGCGGCGTAATCCTCGATGGTCATCGCCCTCTTTGCCGCGCCCGCAGCCTTTTGCCCGGCCCACCATGCCTCGCCGCCGCTTTCCAGCGCGGGGTCATACACGATGCCGATGCCCCCGCCAAAACTGAAAAACTCAATCCCGTACTGCTCTTTCAATTTGGAAACCAGCGGAGCAATCTTCGACACCGCTTCCGCGAACGGCTTGGGCGAGGTGATCTGGGAGCCGATGTGCATCTGCACGCCGCGAAGCCGGATATGTGGCATTTTTGCCGCGGCGGCATAGACATCCGCCACCCGGTCGATGCCGATGCCGAATTTGTTCTCGTTTTTGCCGGTCGAGATGTATTTGTGCGTGTCCGCCTCGACATTGGGGTTCACGCGGAGCGCCACGGGGGCGCGGCGGTTCATCGTGCCGGCGATGTGGTTGATGTATGCCAGCTCGCTTTCCGACTCCACGTTGAAACTCAGGATGCCTTGCAGCAGGGCGAATTTGATTTCATTCTCCGTCTTGCCGACGCCCGCGAAAGTGCACTGCTCCGGTTTGCCTCCCGCCTTTTCCACGCGGTAAAGCTCGCCGCTCGATACGATGTCGAAGCCGCAATTCTCCTGCGCGAGCAAATCCAGGATGGCGATGTTCGAGTTCGCCTTCATCGCATAGCAGATGAGGTGGGGCACGTCTTCGAGCGCCTTGTCGAGCCGGCGGTAATGGCTCAGGATTGTGTTCGCGCTATAGACGTACGCGGGCGTTCCCGCCTCCTTCGCGAGGGTCTCCAGGTTCACGTCCTCGCAAAACAAATGCCCGCGCCGGTATTCAAACAAATGCATAAAAACTCTCCGCTGACCGATTAAGTTGAGCCAAAACCGGTCGTGGTAAAAGCGGAATTTTTACTGCATTGCGCGCAACGAACCCGGCGACAGACGCCGGGGCGATAAAATGCGCCGGGGCGCGAAAATGCCGGTTGCAATCCGGCGCGCTTTATCTAAAACGGCGGTGCATGTTTTATCTCCCGGTCCTCGCGGAAGCCAGTACGGTGCAGCAAAACGAGCAGACGCTTTATTTCCTCTTGCTTCAACTCATCGTTATCATCGGGTTTGCGCGTCTGGCGGCGAATACGGCGCGCATACTCGGGCAGCCGATGGTGGTGGGCGAGATCATCGGGGGATTGCTGCTTGGCCCGTCGCTGTTCGGGCGTTTCATGCCCGGACTTTCCCATTATGTGTTTAATTTCCCGCAGGCCGCCGGTCCCCGCAACATGCTGAGCCAGATCGGGCTGATCATGCTCATGTTTCAGATCGGCCTGGACTTCGATTTCTCCCATTTGCGCGACAAGCGCAACCGCCGCGCGGTGTTTCTTGTCGCGGCTGCAAGCATTTTGCTGCCGTTCGGCATCGGGCTGCTGATCGGAAAAATTTCCGCCCCAGTGCTCGCCCCACAGGTCAATGTGGTTGGGTACGAGCTGTTTGTCGCCACGTCTTTTTCCATCACGGCGATCCCGATTTTGGGGCGGATCATGATGGAGTACGATCTCACCAGGACGCGGCTCGGGGCGGTCACAATCACGGCGGCGGCCATCAATGACGTGGTGGGCTGGATCCTCCTGGCGGTGATCAGCGCGATGACGCTGTCCGAGTTTTCCACACGCGCCGTCCTGCAGCAACTCGGGTTGCTCGCCGTGTATGCGGCGGCGAGCTGGTTCCTCGTGCGGCCCGTGCTGCGCCGGCTGCTGAGGCATTACAAAGTGGGACGAGACCACCTGCCGGGGACGTGCATGGCGATCCTGATCTGCATGATGTTCGCCTCCGGCATCTGCACCTATCAGATCGGTATTTTCGCGATTTTCGGCGGGTTCATGGCGGGCGCGCTGCTTTTCACCGAGCACGAATTCGTGGAGGTCTGGAAGAAACGGGTGGCGAATTTCGTGACGGTGTTTTTCCTCCCGATTTTCTTCACCGCGACCGGCCTGAAAACCAACGTGAACGGACTCGATTCGCCGGCGCTCTGGGGCTGGTGTCTTTTGATCATTGCCGGGGCGACATTTGGCAAGTTTGCCGGGGCCTATTTCACAGCGAGGTGGGCCGGGATGGACCACGACGAGGCGGCGTGCGCGGGCATCATGATGAATACGCGGGCGCTTATGGAACTGATCATCCTCAATGTGGGCTACGACATGGGGGTGATTCCGCAAAATGTTTTCACGATGCTGGTGCTGATGGCGATTTTCAGCACGATCATCACCGCGCCGTTCCTGCGGCACTGGCTGCCGAAGATGAACCACCGGATTCCGGAAGCGGCCGGGGATATTTGAGCGGGCAGCAAGGCAAGGAAATCGCACGCGATTATTTTACCGGGAGAACGATTTTCACCTTCCCATTTGGAAGCAACCCGCTAGATGTAACCGCCGCTGTCTTATGCCTCAGATTTTGCAAAAACTTATCGTCATATGGTTCGGCTGGGTGCAGCACGGAGGCCTTCCGGTTGTGGTCGTGCTCATGGCGATGGAGAGCTCCGTCGTCCCGGTGCCGAGCGAGATCGTGATTCCTCCCGCAGCCTACATGGCTTACCAGTCGGGATCAACGATGGGTGTTGTGTGGGTGGTGCTGGGGGGAACATTTGGCTCGTGGCTGGGGGCTGCGATTTCCTACTGGGTGTCGCTTTGGGTGGGGCGAGTGTTCATAGTGAAATTTGGCCGCTATTTCATGGTGAGCGAGAAGAAGCTCGAGCAGGCGGAGCATTGGCTGCATCGGTACGAGTCGGGCGGGATTTTCTTCGCGCGGCTGCTGCCGGTAATCCGGCATCTCATTTCCATCCCGGCGGGAATTGTGCGGATGGGATTCGGGATGTTCAGTCTCATGACGATTATCGGCTCGGCGATCTGGTGCACGGTGCTGGCGATCTTCGGCGTCAAGGTCATCACTCCGGACATGCTAGACCCGAATCACCCGTCGTTGCTGAAGGATGCGATCAAGCATAAGTCGATTTGGATCGTTATCGGAATGGCGGTGCTCTGCGTGCTTTATTTTGTCGTGTTGAAACTCACGGCGAAGCCGGCAAAGCCGGGCGCGGCATCGTAGGGAGCCACGCGCGATGAGCTACGAACGGCACGAAAAGACGTTGCTCATCCGCCCGGAATTCCTCAACCACGCGGGCACGATGTTTGGCGGCTATATGATGGAATGGGCGGACGACATGGCGTACAACGCTGCCAGCCTCACATTTCCCGGCGCGACATTTGTCACAAAACTTTTCGGCCAGATCGATTTCATCAAACCCGTGTTCGCAGGCGACATCATCAAGGTCTGCGGGCAGGTGATGAGCAAGGGGACGACCTCCTGCAAAGTGCATGTCTGGTCATTCAACGCATTCACGAACGAAAATGTTTTCGACACGTTCGCCGTGATGGTGAATGTGAAAAATGGGGCAAAAGCGCCGCTTCCGCCCCAGGTTTCAGGGTAGCGCATCCGGCCCGGATGCTGTTCGCGGCGGCTCGCCGCGAATCCCGCGCAAGGCGATGCGATCCGAAAAATCCCGGCATAAGAAGGGGGCGCCATTTGCAGTGGGGAACGCTACCGTCGAGAGCCACGCGGCGGCCGACAGGGCTTGTGGAAACCCTGTGTGAGTGTTGGTTGGCAGGCGCTAAATGTTGTAAAACCGGCGGGGCGGGCGCGCGTAGAAGCCAAAACCTAAAATGCCGGCACGCCCCGGTTGAACGCCCGAACCAAATTCCGCCACCGGTTTTTTTATAAAACTCTGCTTGCAGAGCTTGAACTTTTCGGATAAATGTATCGTTCCGCTCGACCTCGAAAAAGAAAATCGCGCGGACAAGGAAAAATAACTTGCGCGCACTCTGGATTTTTCTATAGTTCGCGCTCCCCGCATCCAGTGGGTAAGCGATTGCCTGCTAGAAGCGGGGTTTTCGTCCCCGGATGTCGAGGAATGTTTTTAAGAACGAATTTTTCGGAATTTTATAATGCCAACGATCAACCAACTCGTCCGCAAAGGACGGCGAAAGGTGACGGTGAAATCGAAATCACCGGCGCTCGTGAATTGCCCGCAACGCCGCGGCGTCTGCGTGCAGGTCATGACGCGCACACCGAAGAAACCGAATTCGGCGCTGCGCAAGGTGGCCAAGGTGCGGTTGACGAACGGGCAGGAAGTCATCGCCTATATTCCCGGCGAGGGACATAATTTGCAGGAACACTCGATCGTGCTCGTGCGCGGCGGGCGCGTGAAGGATTTGCCGGGCGTTCGCTACCATATCGTGCGCGGCACGCTTGACGCGCTCGGGGTCGATGGACGCCGCCGCAGCCGCTCGAAATACGGGACCAAACGCCCGAAAGCCGGCGGGGACGCCGCCGCGGATGCCAAAAAGAAGAAGTAGATAATCGTATGTCACGCAGACGCAAAGTCATTCACAAGAAGGAAAATTTCGACGGACGCTACGGCAGCCCGGTGGTGGCGCGTTTGATCAGCACCGTGATGAAGAGCGGGAAAAAATCGCTCGCGGAGCGCATAGTATATACCGCGATTGAAAAAACCCGCGAAGGGACCGATGTCGTCGATCCTCTCGAAACCTTGCACAAGGCGCTCGACAACGTACGCCCGCGCCTCGAGGTCAAGTCCCGGCGTGTCGGCGGCGCGACCTACCAGGTACCCGTCGAGGTCCCGCATGCCCGTCAGATTTCGCTCGCCATGCGCTGGATCGTCTCCTACGCGCAGGCCCGCAAGAATGTCCCGCTTATGGACGCGCTCGCTTCCGAATTGAAGGACGCCGCCGCGAACCAGGGCAACGCGATCAAGAAACGCGACGACACCCACAAGATGGCGCAGGCCAACCGCGCCTTTGCACACTTCCGCTGGTAAGGAGAACCCCATGGCCACCACTCTCGAAACCAAAACTGTCTCCAGAAATTCACCCGACCGCGCGTTCCCGCTCGAGCGCACGCGCAATATCGGCATCGCCGCGCACATCGACGCGGGCAAGACCACGCTCACCGAGCGCATTCTTTTCTACACCGGCATGATCCACAAGATCGGCGAGGTGCACGAGGGCAACACGGTGACCGACTGGATGGAGCAGGAGCGCGAACGCGGCATCACCATCACCTCCGCGGCGACCACCTGTTCGTGGATGCAGCGCCAGGAGGAGGGTGTTTACAAAATTTACGAGGGCATCAAGCAGCGCGTCAACATCATCGATACCCCCGGCCACGTCGATTTCACGGCGGAAGTGGAGCGTTCATTGCGCGTCCTTGACGGCGCGATCGCGGTCTTCTGCGCGGTCGCGGGCGTGCAACCACAGTCCGAGACCGTCTGGCGCCAGGCGAACAAATACGGCGTCCCGCGCATCGCGTTCGTGAACAAGATGGACCGCGTCGGCGCGAGCTTTGAGAACGCGATCAGCGACATGCGCAACAAGCTCAAGGCGAACGCATGGCCGATCCTGATCCCGCTCGGCAAAGAGGATTATCTCAAGGGCCAGCTCGACGTGATCAATAAAAAGGCCGTCATTTATTCCGATAACGATTTGATGGGTTCCACCTATTCCATTGAGGAAGTCCCGGCGGACCACAAGGAGATGGTGGACAACGCCTACAACGACCTCGTCACCGCGATTTCCGACATCGACGACGAAGTCGGCACCGCTTTTCTCGAGGAAAAGCCGATCACGCCCGAAATGCTCAAGGCGGGCATCCGCCGCCAGACCATAGCGAATAAATTCATCCCCGTGGTGGGCGGCTCCGCTTTCAAAAACAAGGGTGTCCAGTATCTCGTGGACGCGGTGGTGGATTATCTCCCGAGCCCGATTGACATTGTTCCCGCCAAGGGACAGGACCCCGATGACGCGAAACCCATGGAGGTTTCCGCCGATGACAACGGCAAATTCTGTTCGCTGGCGTTCAAACTCTGGAGCGACCCGTTTGTGGGCAAGCTCGTGTTTTTCCGCGTTTATTCCGGAAAACTTTCCAAGGGCGACAATGTTTACAATCCCCGCACCAACAAGCGCGAGCGCATCAGCCGCCTCATCCAGATCCAGGCGGACAAGCGCGCGGACATCGATACCTGTTATTCCGGCGACATCGCCGCGATCGTCGGCATCAAGAACATCACCACCGGCGACACGCTCTGCGACGAAGACCACCCGATTTTGCTCGAACCCCCGACTTTCCCCGATCCCGTCATCTCGATGGCAATCGAGCCGAAGACCAAGCTCGACCAGGAAAAAATGTCCATTGCGCTCCAGCGCCTCGCGGAAGAAGACCCGACATTCCGAGTCTTCACGAACGAGGACACGGGCCAGACGATCATCGCCGGCATGGGCGAGTTGCACCTCGAAATCATCCGCGACC
>Ga0206907_1065_pt1 | contig 14536 bp, 10 predicted proteins | sample Alteio_BWOrgHeat_80_FD_152951 | JGI IMG/M metagenome (GOLD analysis project Ga0206907, IMG submission 152951) | Enriched cells from forest soil in Barre Woods Harvard Forest LTER site, Petersham, Massachusetts, United States -... | ecosystem: Environmental > Terrestrial > Soil > Temperate forest >...
CGCGGGTTCGTGCCTTTGGAACTGTTCGGGTATGGAAGATCTGGTTGGAGCGCCAAGCTCGCCCGCGGTCTGACAGGCAAGACGCGCACGGGCTTCCAGCCACCGCAGGGGCCGGCTCGTCAACCGTGCCGCCGTCGCCCTTAGAATGCTTCTGTTCAGACATGCAAGACGCGTCGATAGCGGACGTTTACAATTATACGGTAGGTAGAATTATAAGCTAGCTGCACTTGAAAGCGGGAGCTCGCAATGCCTAAAGCGGCCAGGGCAGCGCCAGAGACGACACAGGAAGATTGGCGTCTGAGGCAGGCACGGGAGGGCGTTTCCTGGCGTCGGTGGGGACCGTATCTCAGCGAGCGTCAGTGGGGCACAGTGCGCGAGGATTACAGCGCGGACGGCAATGCTTGGAATTACTTCTCTCACGATCAGGCGCGCTCGCGCGCCTATCACTGGGGCGAGGATGGTCTCGCCGGCTTCAGCGATGATCATCAACGGCTATGTTTTGCCGTGGCTCTATGGAACGGAAAAGATCCGATCCTGAAGGAGCGGCTTTTCGGTTTAACGAACGCAGAAGGTAATCACGGCGAGGATGTGAAGGAATACTATTATTATCTCGATAGTACACCGACCCACTCGTACATGAAATACCTATATAAATATCCACAAAATGAATTTCCCTATGCTGATTTAATTGAGAGGAATAAAGAGCGAAGCCGAGAAGAGATGGAGTATGAGCTTCTCGATACGAAAATTTTCGACGATAACAGATACTTCGACGTGTTCGTCGAGTTTGCGAAGTCCTCACCCGAAGATATTCTGATCCAGATCAGTGTCTGCAATCGTGGATCAGGGACGGCGATGATCCATGTGCTGCCAACATTGTGGTTTCGCAACACATGGACGTGGTGGCCGAACCAGCCGCGGCCGAGCCTACGCTGGAAGAGTGGGGGGCGAGGCACGACGATCGAGGGCTTGCACAGCGAACTCGGCTGGCGATTTCTGCAATGTGAAGGATCGCCGAAACTATTATTTACCGAAAACGATACCAATAACGAGCGACTGTTCGGCACCCCGAACAATAGTCCCTATGTTAAAGACGGGATCAACGATTACCTGGTGTCGGAACGGGGCGACGCGGTCAATTCCAGCCAGGTTGGCACCAAAGCCGCGGCTCACTATCAGATCGAGTTGGCCGGCGGCGAAACCTTCGTGATCCGGCTACGGCTCAACAGCACAGCGGCGATAGACGCTTTCGGTGCGCCATTTGACGAGATGATGGCAACGCGTCGGCGCGAAGCCGACGAGTTTTATAGAGCACTCACGCCCCCGGGGATCAGCGAAGATGCCGCGAACGTGATGCGCCAAGCACTGGGCGGCATGCTGTGGAGCAAACAGCATTTCCTGTTCGATACCGACAAGTGGCTCGATGAGCATGGCGTTGACCCGGCGCGGCCGGAGACCCACCGGACTGTCCGGAACCGAGAATGGTTCCATATGAACGCCGACCACGTCATCTCGATGCCGGACAAGTGGGAGTACCCGTGGTTCGCAGCCTGGGACCTTGCTTTTCACACGATCGCGCTAGCGCCGGTCGATATCGAGTTTGCCAAGCAGCAGCTCGAATTGCTGTTGAACCACCTCTATCTGCACCCGAATGGTCAGATCCCAGCCTATGAATGGAATTTTAGCGACGTCAATCCGCCGGTGCATGCGTGGGCTGCAATCTTTCTCTACCGCTCGGAGCAAGTGCTGCACGGGAAAGGCGACTTGAATTTCCTGAAGCGCGTTTTCGGCAGGCTGTCAGCGAATTTCGGCTGGTGGGTGAACCGCAAAGACCGGCATGGCCGAAGCCTGTTCGAGGGAGGATTCCTGGGCCTCGACAATATTGGGGTGTTCGATCGCAGCGCCGCGCTGCCGACTGGCGGATATCTCGAACAGGCAGACGGCACGGCATGGGTCGCTCTTCTCTGCCAGAATTTGCTCGAGATTTCCGTAGAACTCGCGTCCGACGATCCGGCCTACGAGGAGCTGGCGACAACGTTCCTGTTTCAGGGCCTGATGATTGCTCGGGCGATGAATACGGTCGGGCCTGCCGGCATGTGGGACGAAGAAGACGGCTTTTACTACGACGTGCTGCAATTGCCTGATGGAAGCGCGACCCGGCTTAAAGTGCGCTCAATGGTCGGGTTGCTGCCCCTTTGCGCAACGACCGTCATCGAAAAACGGTATCGCGAGCGCATGCCCGAATTGACCGCTATGATGCGCGAACAACTGCGTCGCATGCCGGAGATCCGCGACTCAATCCATGCCACCGGACCGGGCCAACTCGGTACTGAGGAGCGCGGCATATTCGCGCTCGTCAACGAGCAACGTCTGCGCCGTATTCTGACCCGAATGCTCGACGAGAACGAGTTTCTCAGCCCCTACGGCATTCGTGCTCTCTCTCGCTACCACGCCGAGCATCCGTATGTTTTCTCGGCAGGCGGTCAAGAACACCGAGTCGCTTATCTGCCAGCCGAGTCCGACACCGGTATGTTCGGCGGCAACTCGAACTGGCGCGGTCCCATCTGGATACCGGTGAACGTCCTGATTATTCGCGCGCTCATGCATTATTACCTTTATCATGGCGATAATTTCAGGATCGAATGCCCGACGGGTTCGGGCAACATGATGAACTTGTTCGAGGTATCGCAGGAGATCGTCAATCGGCTAAGCGGAATTTTTCTGCGTGACGATAACGGCCGGCGCCCGGTCTTCGGTGGTGCCGGGAAATTTCAAAATGATCCTGAATGGCGAGATTACCTACTGTTCTACGAATACTTCCATGGGGACAACGGCGCTGGCCTTGGCGCTAGCCATCAAACGGGGTGGACCGGCTGCATTGCGGCGTTGATCGACCTCTTTGGAAAGATCGACGCACACAGTTTTCTTCACCCGACCGAAACGGTGTCCGCGCTCTGACTAGCTTGACCTGCCTGCGGTTACTTCACCAGCTACGCCTGGGTTCGGAAGCGGAAAGGCGACGGATCGTCCGTGTGTGATCTTCCAACCGAGAAACTCGACTGAGGCTTGGTAATCTCTCATCATCCGCGGTGCTGGTCGCGACGAAGGATTGGGCGAAGCGCTTGCTGAGGGCTTCCGTGGCGTGGAATTTCCTGCGGCTCGATGCGATGCATGATCGGCGACCGGCGATGTCTGAGCAACAGCGGAAGCTGCGTCCTCACCGCAAACCCGCCACGGCGGCAGCGCCAACTCGTGTTTAACCCTTCAGGGCAAAAACGGCTTACCCGCGCACTTCCTGTGGTAACTGGCTCGGCGCACACCGATGACAGAGCGCGTCCTAAGGGGCGCGTCGGCAAGGCCCAGTGGGGCATTTGAGGCATCGAGGTTGGTTCAGCGGCCGTGCCCGTGGCGAGTGCCGCGCTCAACCACTGCATTTTTAACGCGGCGATCATCCTTGTCGCAGCGTCGCCCGATGGGTTTGCCATCCTGGTCACGGGCGTTACCACCGGTCCCGGCTAACCAAAGCGGAGCTTTAGCAAGGAGCTGCCAACTCCGCTTGCTTCAGCGGCTGGCGAGCAGGAAGTGCCGACCTTGTGGGCGTACCGGCCGCGCGTTCATCGGATAACGCGCAGCGAATGTCGCGAGTTGGTCGGCCCAGATCTCAATCGGCGCCGCGAACATCACCCAGTGCGCCACCTCAGAACAGAGCGGGGTGGTCAGAGAGCCGGCATAGGTGAAGCATCTCCGCTCGCGCGGAAGCAGGGCGGAGGGTCCGAGTTGACGCCCGCAAGCTGTTCAGGCCTTCCCCTTTGGTGCCGCCTTCCATACCGCTTCGACGATCGGGTTTGGAATTCGCCGGTCTTCTCCATCGGGAAGTAGTCGCCCGCGTCGATAGCGGGGTTTGCGTCAACACACTTAGCTTCGGCTATATCGCAGACGGCCCAATGGGTTTGACCAGACCTGCGGCATCGGTTCCCTGAACCGGGTCGGGAGGAGGGGCCGTGCCAAGGTCGGTGTCTCGCCTGACCCGAATGCCGTCGTCCCGTGGAAGCGTTGGTACGTGCGACGGAAGGTGAGCCGGCGGCGATCTGGGTGTTTCGTCCCTTTCTCTGATCGTGCATAGGGCTTCGGGCTGAGAACCGAAAGCGCTAGCGGACCGCGTTCACGAGGAACTGGCCCCAAACCGTGCAGTGCTCGACCAAATCGTGCAAACCGTGCATAATTCGAGCGTGGCCATGCCGAGGTGCTATCGATGCCCGGACGCCCGTGCCAGCTCTGTGCTAATGCAGCTCGGCTTAAACTGGCCGCGGAGATGATCGCCGCGGGCTCCAGTGACGAGGCGGTCGCGAAGAGGATCGGCGGCATCAGCCGGATGGCGGTCGCGCGACATCGCCAAAACCACATCGAGCGACCCGCCAAGGCGATCGTGGCTGCGGCCAACAAGGGCAAGGACGTGCGTGACGAACGCGAGCAGATTGTCGCCGCCGCCAAGTCCGGGGACGTCGCCGCCGCGTTCCTCAGCCTTGAACGAATTGCGTCCGACCTGCGCCGGGTACAGGAACGGCTGGAGCGCACTGCCGATGCCGCCGAGGCCGATAACCAGCGACTAGCCGTAGCGAGCCTATCTGCCCAGACCACACGTTTGGGAGAGGTCAGAGCAAAGTTGGCGAGCGTCGGCGGCTACGCGACGCCACGAAGCGATAAGGGCAATGCGCCGCCATTCGTGCTGACCATCAATTTCTCAGGTGGCCGACTGACCCGGATAGAGGGTACGCCCATTGGCAGACCGGAAGACCCGGCGTACAACGCATCGTCCACCTTGCCCCTATCAAACGGTGACATGCGCGGATTTGGCGACGCAGTCGAGCCGTCGGATCATCTCAGCGGAGCGGAGGATGATAACTTTGAGGACGATGTCTGAAATCACCCGCTCCTCAGGCAGAGTGCTTCCCGGCTGAGTTCTCGACATCAATTATAACGATTTTCGGCCCGTCGGTCGCGACGGTCCACGCGTTGAAAACCTTCTGCAGCAGTTCCATCGTTGCACCCTGCGTCAGCGCCTCTGCAATCGCGCATTCCAATTGCGTCACGGCGAGAGCGACAGCCGGGTCTTGCTGAGGAACGGCGGAAGTTTTGTGGATGCCCAGCAACGCCGCGAGCGGCTCTGCGAGGCAGCTGAGGCCAGTGTCAAACACCCATCCGGGGCCCCCTGAAGATCGCCTTCGCTCGTATACGGGGCCTGCCAGGGGTTGCGGCGTAAGCAGATTGTCTATCTCCACTTCAAGGCGGACGCTGGCTAGTTTTGAAGTATCGTCGCTGAGAGCCATGGCCATAAGCCAGGTGCGCACGCTCGCTGCGGCCATTAGCGGTCCCAACGCAGAGATTGCCGCCTGATACCCATAGCTGGTCTCGATCGTCTGACGGGCGAGCTCGAGCTCGTTGCTGCCACTGATCGCGTCGTAGCGCTGTATGGCCGCCGATAGGGTTTCCCGCGTCGCGGCAAGGCACCATTTAGATGAGGTCTGATCTGGTCCACAAGCTGCTGCGCCATGCAGCGCTCCCAGCGCGACGACGTGTCTTCCTGTCGCGCGTGCAAGCAGCCTCACAGCCGTCATCTCGGCTTCTACACCTGGTAGTGCCGATGATAGCGCGGGTCTTGTGGAGCCAGACGCCACCTGCGGCCGCTTCGAACTTAGGGGGCCGTCAAACATTCCCAATGCCTGTCCATGGTCTATCTTACACCCTCTCCGGGAGTCGGTACATCGGTCCAAATCCTCCTAACCGATTGAAATAATTGACATTTTGGTGTACCGGCTTGCTCATCCGGGCCGGGAAGCGCGAAGGTGGTCGGTCGGTACGGATATATCGTTACATTTCAATCACTTATGACGCCTGTACCGACGTACCGACTTGAAGAGGGGGGTTTGAAGTAAAACCCGGTGTTGGGCTATCACGGCTGATAATTTCGCCATGCTCCTCGGATCTCATTCAGGAAATAGCCGCGCTCGGGGTCTGTGTTGGGGGCGATCCTTTTTTGGCTAGGCTTGATCTCGAACTTTTTGAGTACGCGAGCGACACGCAATTTGACAACTTGAGGATCGCGCGCGTCGCCAAAACCCGAGTCATCTTTGGTGAGCAGCCAGAAAGCCAAATCGTCAGATTTGATAAATCGAAGGACAGGCGGGCAATTGATACCCTTTGTCCCGGGCCTTGGCTTGATGACCTTTCGGCCGCCGGCGCGCCAAGCCAGGTACTCATCCACCGTTTCACGACGCTTAGCAACGCAGCCTTCGACGATCTGGCGAAACCGCCACTCGATGTCGCGATCATCTTCAGACGACGAAGTCTTGCATAGCTCGACGGCCGCCCTGCGTGCACGGTCGGGCCAGCTGCCCCCTGCTAGGTCTGCGACGGCACACAGAGGTTCCCAGTTGTCGTAGTCGCGATCATTGAGCGCAGCCGATATAGAGGCTTGTGCCACGCCAGCGGCCATGGCACCGCCGATAGCGTCTGCGTGGGCCATCAGCTGCGGCGCAATCGTGGCGCGGATCCTTTGCATACGCCGAAATCCGAGCCGCTGCCGGCGAGCGCCCCGCGGCTGGCGCTGGAGCCTGATGCGCACGCTGCGGTCCTGGAAAGTCGGCAGCGTGGCGCCGATCCCTGCAAACACGATCGGGGTGTATGTGGGGAAGGCTCGGGGTATGAAGGTTCGAACATTACCCGCCTGAATTTCCTCGCTTCGCAAGACGTGTCCACCACGGTGATGGGCGGAGTTCATGATGCCCGCAATTTCCTGCATTCGATGCATAAGTCGGTCGAGCTCGTCCAATATCATCGTCGGACGATAGGCTTCGATGGTTCTGAACAACGCCGACGAGGTCGTGTCAACGAAGGGGCATGGTCGGCGAACGCAAGTCTGGATCGTCTCCAACATCGTGGTTTTGCCACAGCGTTTTGTCGGCGAGCTGAAGGCTAAGAAGGGGAACAGGTCTGGGCCCCCTCCGGGGTCAGAAGGCGGGAAGACCCCGTAGGTGCCGGCGCTCCACAACGCGACGGCAACGGCTTCTTCGACCCGACACTGCACCCGCGTCCTAATTATTTTGACGATTTGGTCCAGTATTCGGTCGAGCGGGGCCGGGTTCTGCTGAGGCTCAACATCCTCTGCACATGGCGGCGCTACGGGTTCGCCGGGCTCCGCGTCCTGGTCGCGCTTCCGAGCCCGTTGCATTTTACGCTTTAGAGCATCGGCATCAAAACCGGTTGCTTTCGCTATCGCTGTGGCAAGAGGCTTGAAGGTCGTATCGGGTAAATCTGACGCGACGATTTCAGTCATTAATGCGTCCGCCGCTCCAACAGCGCCCGGCGGCAGCGCAACCGCCCGGGCGATAAAATCGGCGTATTGTTGATCCGGACCAACACCCCGCGAAGCAGGAGGATCAATGGTGTCCGTGCCCGGCGGTTGCTGAAGAGTCGATGCGGTCATATTGGCCTCCGTTGGGTCAGTCGGCGCCAAAGGCACGGACTATTGCAGCAGGAGTCGCGGGAGTGGCGGCGATAGCGGCGGCCTGCTGATGTAGTGTCCAGGCAATGATCCGGTCGAGGTGCTCGCGCCAGTCGCCGTCCTCCCACTCGGCGTCGACCACGGGCAGGATCAGCTCGCGCATCTCCTCTGCCTGCCAGCGAGCTTGGGTACAGCGTGCGACCGCTGATACCAAAGTGGAGTGCCTGTTCCCTGATGCACGGTCGGTTGGCGGTACCGCTTCCCGCAGCAACCGATGAACGGCGGGAGTGATCAGCCCGCCAGAGGCGTCGAGCAGCACCCGCAGCCGCGTCGTCGTGCCGCCGGTTGTGCTCCCCGTTTCGGTGATGCGTTCGCGACCTGCACCGGACCTGCCGCGACGCGGGTCACCTCGCGCCCAGGGATCGTAGACCTGGGGCTGGGCGCGCGTGCGGGCGATAAACTCTTCGAACGGGTACTGGACACTCGCGTCCAGTGACACAATCCGAGTCAGTCGGGGCTCGCGCTTCTGATGGTTAAACCCAGCTAGTCTGAGCACACGGCTGGGATTTATGATTGATGGATCAGTGCTCGTGCGGGAGATTACGATCTTCTGCAATCGTGTGAAGCTGGACACCGGGCACCCGACAACACGCCAGTAGGCCTGGAGCTTTTCGACCTCGCCGTCGAGCCCGCCGCTGGCGATCATGATGGTCGGCTGTAGCTTCGATCGCGCGATGAAGTTTTTGAGCGACGCGACTTGCGATGCGCTGTCCGCATCCGCGATCGCCGGCCGAACGCGCACCACGTTGCGATCGGCTTGCCAAATGCCGTCCATCTCGTTGACGGCCACAAAAACCCCGGCTCCAAGGCGCTGCATGTATTCCAGCAGTCGACTGGGCCTGCACGGCGTTCCATTTTTTTCGGGGTTACGGCTCTGGCGACGACCCTCGTACAGCGAGCCGTGCATCAGGATCGCCAGCCGAGGATCGTCGCCATAGTCCGCAAATGTGCGGAATCCAAATTGCGCCGCTGGATCAGGGTCTAGCGCGGCTAAATAAGCCTCTGCCTGGTCGAGGTCTGGTGAGAATAACGAGCGAGCCATATCACCTCCCCTCCGTAGGTTGTTGTGTAGTCAAAGCTCCAGAGCGGGGGGTTCGGCAAACAATTTCAATATCGCCCGACCCTCCCAAAACTCGCGGCCTGACACTCTGTACGGTTCTGGTAACGCACCAAGTTCAATCAACCGACGTGCGCCACTGTACGTCTTCACAACTCCAAGCCGCGCTAGGTCTCGGCGCGTGAATAATCGTCCTGGACTCTCACGGATCTCGTCCAGCGACAGCGGTTCGTACTGCTCATTAGGAAGAATTTTCGGCATTGCTGACCGTCCCCGGCAGTGTGTGGGACTATCTTGCACTTATCGATAGCCGCTTGTAGTGCGCGCTATTCGGCTGATTGCGCTATTAAAATCAGCCCGTTGGGGGCGATCGCCATTCTGCCGGAAGCAACGAGCGAAGGTCGAAAAGACGCCGCAGGATCGATTGGGCTCGGAAATGTGAAAAGCCAAACCTTGCCGTTAGTAGCTTATGGGCCGGCGATTGGGATATGTCGTCCGCCCAATCACGAAGAACTGTATCAGTTTCTGCGAGTGCCCCCAGCACCTTGAGTAAAGTGTCGACGTCAACGCTCCGTCCGCGGGGGTGACGACGACGAAGATCTCGGGCAGCGCGTATATTCTTAAGTACTGCCTGCAGAAGGGCAATGCTTCGATCCTGATTGGCGTCAATAATCCCAATGAAAATATCTCTATTCGTGAACTGTAACTGACGCGCTCTCCGCATCTCTCTATCAGTTGGCAATCCATTAAAACGCGTACCGCCATACCTCTTCTGAAGAAAAGCACAACCTTCACGTCGCTTCTTTTGAGGCCGACGAGCGGCGAGTTTTACCATTACTCGACCCCTATACCGGTTTTGAGCCTCGCAACCTCTTCGGCCCCGTCTTCCGCAACTCTCTCTAATAAGTCACACCATGATTGCAACGCCTCAGCTTGTTCGTTCAGTCGGGGTGATTTTTGGTATATCGCCGTCACGCCTAAAAGAGTGTCGTTACTGTGTTGCAATATGCGCTTGATTATCCCTTCGTCGGCCCGAATGTCACGTGCGAGCGCTGTGGCAACCGATCGCCGGAGATCATGGGGTACCCACTCGATTGAGGAGTGTAGTCGGTCGCGAAGCAGGTCCGCGGCGCGGCGCCAACCGGCAAAAGGCGCATTCCTGCCGGGTACACTGAACACGTAGTCAGACGCGCCCGTTATTTTTCGGCGCGCGTCGAGGATCTTAACGATCTGGTTTGGCAGCGGCACGACTGCAGGTCGCCCACCCTTCATGCGCTCGGCCGGGACCTTTAGGGCCCGACCTTTCCAGCCGTCCTCTACGACCAGACGAACCTCTGACCAAGTAAGCGCCGTCCACTCTTCACGACGCAGCGGCACTGCCAGCATGCAGCGGACGAGATCAGGCAGAACCGATGACGGAAGTGATGGCGCAAGCTTCCAAAGCGCTGCTAATCCTCGAAGATCTAGCAGGGGCACAGTGCCAGCCTTCTGGCGAGCTTGCGACGGCTCCACCCGTACTGGCCGTTTCATGCCGGCCATAGGATCGTCAGGCCGATAACCGCGTTGGTAGACTACCCACGTCCAGAACCCGCGAAGGCTGGTGAAAACTCGGTTTGGCTCAGCTCGCAATCCATGCCTGTGAACCATCACATGGAGTAAGTTATCTATATCGGCTCTAGACACCTCATCGACCGTCTTAGTGCCAAGTACAGGTTTGACGTGCAATTCGAAACGCCGCCTCTCCATCGCCTGTGACCGGTTCTCCTTCTTCGTCTCCATATAGACTTTGATGGCGTCATCCACGGTCGGGTTTCCCGATGGCGCAGGGCGAAGAACATTGGCAGGATCGTAACCGCGCGCTGCCGCTTTTTTCATCGCCGACGCGTATTCCCGCGCTTCGGCGAGCGAGGTAGCCGGATATGCGCCGATGTTAAACCGCCTCTGCTTACCGGCGATCCGAATACGTAACGCCCACGATTTTCGCCCAGTCGGTTGGACACGTAGGCATAGGCTCGACTCAGCCTCGTCATATATGTCCCTCGTGGAGGAGCCGGCCTTCGCCCCCCTCACGCTCGCGTCGGTCAATCGAGCCATAGAATTCCCTACCGTGCCGCGTACGAAGGAGACTCGGCAATCGATAGGATGGGCACAATCAGGGCACGGCACAGAGTTGCCAAACGATGCCACGCACTACCGTCCGCTCCATATAGGTGCGCCAAAGTCGAGCTACAACCTCGTTTTTCGATGATACCGCGTAGAGCCTGGTAGGGGCTGGCAGTTGCTATCCCACGTCTCCTAGACGTGAAGCCTCCCTGTTCAAACTTGGCCGGAACCTTGTGTTCCGGCCATTCTTCTTTGCGCCAGCTTGATTGTATCCCGCCAGTGTCTCCGCCGTCCGGCACTCGCTGTATGTGTTGGTAAATGTTTGGGTCGTCAGTCGATCGGGACTTTGGTGCCTGTTTCGCGTTCGTGCATAGCCATCCACCGCCCTTCGACATCGCGGCTCATCATGTAAATCTTGCGGTTGTTCGGGTCACCGTAGCGCGTATGCAGTTCGTCGAGCACAGGGATGCGCTGGTAGCTGTCCTGATACTGCTGCTCCCGCTCGGCAAAAATCTCCTCGCAGGAAGCGCTTTCCAAGTATTCGATATTTGTCTCGTCGACATCGAGCTTCAGCAGCAATTTGCGCGCCCGGCTCGCGGTTTCCAGCATCACCGGAATCCACTCCCGCTCTGACAGCCAGTTGTCGAACTTCCGAGGTCGGAGTCGATTGATCCGTTCCGGCAGTTTGTCTCGATCGTCCTCGGTAATGCGTTCGCTTTCGTAGCGGGGAGCCAATCCGGCATAAAAGAACGGGCTGGCGGTCCGGCCGCGGACCTCCCCCGGAATGGCGTCGAGGATGTCCAGTAAGCGATCAAAAATCGGCAACGTATTCTGTGTAAGGAACAGTTTTTCCTGACGCGCCATCCCGCGCTCGCCGCCCAAGCGCAGGATCGAGGTCTGATAGTCAAAATCCCCGGCTCGGCCATTCCACCTGTCATGCGTCTCACCATGACCGGCGAATGACGCGTGCAGACCGACAATACCCGCCGCCCTGCGCTCTTCCAGCCATGCCGTCAGCTCGTCGCCTTGCCGAATGCGAAGCCCACCAAGATTGAGTATCCGAAACTCGGCCCCGCGTCGCGCCCGCAACCGGGCAACGCCTTTCAAGGTCTCCAGATCGTAATCGAAGGACGGGCCGACAAAAGTTCCGATCTCAAGATCGGGGCGCTCGGATTGCTGCCAATCGTGAAAGCGGTGAACCAACTGCTCGAAGCGGGAGAACGGCAGCGCACTGCGTTTTCTTGATTCGGAGATCAGGCAATACCGGCAGATATGGGCGCACGGCGCGTGACGCAGCGAAAACCGCAAGCCCTTGCCTACGACCTCCCTCGGCATCATTCGCCTCGTCGACCGGAATCGATAGAATGGGGCGGCTCCAGTGGAGCGTCGAGAAATCCGGCAAGCTCATCCATGCGGACAAACACCTGCATGCAGCCGGCTTGCAGCATGGCCTCAGCGTGGCCTGGCGCGCAATGGCTGGCGCCCACGAACCCGACCACCGGGATCTCCGCGGCCCGCGCCGCGGCGACGCCACTCAAACTGTCTTCGATAACCAGGCATTGCTCCGGCGCGAGGCCGTGCTGAGCGGCAGCGTAGAGGAACAAGTCCGGCGCCGGCTTACCCCGCGCGACCATCGCGGCGGTGTAGATGTGCGGATCAAATTGTGGCAGCAGACCGGTCGTCGCGAGTGCGTGGCGGACACGGTCGATGTGACTGTTCGACGCCACGCAGCGCGATAGCTTGAGTGCGGAAAGAAGCGCGGCAACACCATCCACCGGCTTCAGGTCGTAAGTGAAGGCATCGATGACCCGCGCCCGCATGTCTTCAATGAAACCGGCGGGCAACGCACGCCCGAACCCCTGTTCAACGGCGAGGGCCAAGGTCACGGCGCTCTTGCCAACGCCAAACCGCATCGCCTCGTCCACCGTCAGAGCGATCCCCGCTTCGCCGAGACACTCGGCGAAGATGCGCGAGGCAATAATTTCGCTGTCGACCAGCACCCCATCGCAGTCAAAGATCACGAGCGACGGCGAGCTGCGCGCGATGGCGGTTTCCCGCATGAAGACCCAGCCGGTATATCGCTAGACGAACCCGACCACGGCGTGCGGCACATAGGGTTCTTCGAGCGCCGCAATTTCTTCAGCGGACAGCTTGACGGTCACCGCGGCGATCGCGTCGTCGAGATGATGCAACTTGGTGGCCCCGACGATCGGAGCGGTGATCGCCGGCTTTGCCAGGAGCCAAGCGACCGCCACCTGCGCGCGGGGAACCCCGTGCGCGTTGGCAATCTCCGCCACGCGATCGACAACCTTCTTGTCCGCCTCCTCGGTATTGGCGAAGAGCCGGGTCATCGCCTCGTCAGTCTCGGTGCGCATGCTGGTGTAGTCCCAATCGCGGCTAAGCTTGCCGCGCGCCTGCGGGCGCCAGGGGATAACGCCGATGCCCTCAGCCGCGCATAGCGGCAGCATCTCGCGCTCCTCCTCCCGATAGAGCAGGTTGACCAGGTTCTGCATGCTGACAAAGCGGGTCCAGCCGTGTTTTTCGGCAATGCCGAGCGCGCGGGCGAACTGCCAGGCATGCATCGAGGATGCACCGATGTAGCGCGCCTTGCCCGATTTGACGACATCGTGCAGCGCCTCGAGCGTCTCCTCGATCGGGGTGTCGTAATCCCACCGGTGGATTTGATAAAGGTCGACGTAATCCATGCCGAGGCGGAGGAGGCTAGCATCGATCTCGGCGAAGATCGCCTTGCGCGATAGCCCGGCGCCGTTCGGGCCAGGGCGCATGCGGCCATAGACCTTCGTGGCGATGACCACTTCCTCGCGCCGGACGAAATCCTTGATCGCCCGACCGAGAATTTCCTCGCTGTTGCCGAGCGAATAGCGGTTCGCCGTATCGAAAAAATTGATGCCGGTCTCGAGAGCGCGCTTGATGAACGGCCGGCTTTCCGCCTCGCCGAGGCTCCAGGCGTGGTTGCCCTGGCTGCCGCCGCCGTAGCTCATGCAGCCGAGGCAGATGCGCGATACATCGAGGCCGGTGCGCCCGAGCTTGGTGTATTCCATGGCTATCCTCACAGGCGGGACGGCGAGGGCAACGCGAGACAGGCGACGAACTCACCAGTCTTGCCGCTCGCGAAAATCGAACCGTCTTCGCGGCCCCCGATCAGCTCGAGCCGTAGCCCCTTAGACCCGGAAGTGAAGCCTTTCTGTTCAAACTTGGCCAGAGCCGTTGTCCAGGCCATTGTTCTTTGTGGTGCCTGGCCGATACCTCGCTACTTGGCCTCCTCGCCGCCCTGGTCGATGATCGTTACGCGTACCGCCTCCAGCGGATCATCGGCGATCGGCGACACGCATAGCTCGCCATTACGCTTCGGTCCGACGACGCCGCCCTCGAAGAACGAGCCCTCGTAAGCGATCTCCAACCGCTCGCCGAGTTCGGTCGACGGCCGCACCGCAAAGCCGGTCAGCGGCAGGTTGCGGCCCCGCGTCCCGGCGTAATTTCCGTTGCTGACCCAGGCCGTGGCGCGACCCTCCTGGGCAAAAACGCGGAATTCGATCGCGCTCGGCGTCAGCCCATCGCGCGGCCGGATGCTGAGCGCCTCGATCTGACGCCGGCTGCCAGGATTACCCGCCCAGCCGGGCTCGACATAGCGCCGATCGCCAAGCCCCATGATGTGCAGCAGGATTTCGGTGCCAACATCGTTCTCAGGCGGCGCTGCGGGCTCGGGCTCCGGTTCCGGCGGCGGCGGTTCCGGTTCCGGCGGCGGCGCTACGGTGACCACCGGCTCAGGCGGTGGTGGCGGCGGCTCCGGCGTA
>Ga0206907_1066_pt1 | contig 14402 bp, 11 predicted proteins | sample Alteio_BWOrgHeat_80_FD_152951 | JGI IMG/M metagenome (GOLD analysis project Ga0206907, IMG submission 152951) | Enriched cells from forest soil in Barre Woods Harvard Forest LTER site, Petersham, Massachusetts, United States -... | ecosystem: Environmental > Terrestrial > Soil > Temperate forest >...
TAGAAAACTTTTCACAGCATGCGTCAACGCATGCTCATATTCCAAATTTTCATAACTTGTTTTTTGTTCCGCAATAGATCGCTTCATCACATCCAATGGAATATCAGCCGGAAGTGGCAATGAAGGAACCGAGGCCAACAAGCGATCGACCGATTTGTTCTGAGCAATTTTTTCTAAATAGGCATGTCCTTCTTTTCCTTTTTGTTCTATCTCATGCAGAGATAAACCGCTCCATAATGAAATATTTTTGAGTGGCACTTTAGCCAAGTCCTTCAAGACAATCACAAGCCGTTGATGGGGATCTAGCATCTTCAAAAATTGCAAAAAGGTTTCTTGATCATCTCCTAAAATTTGTTTATAGGCTTCTGTTGAATTAGGCAGCCAACGAGGACGAAGTGTTTTACGACGATAAAATAACCGTCTCCATAAAGGAGGAGGTGCGAAAGGGGCATACCAAATGCGCGTAACCCGTTCATAAAACCAAATGCGTGGACTTTGTGTAAGAAGGGTTGATATCTGGGCTCGCGCTTCCAAAAATGCCGCCCGTGTCAGAAGCCACCCTTCTGCTGATGAAGCAGTCAAACGTAACGCCAACGTATAAACGTCTGAACCATAGACTTCCATCAAGGCACCAAAGTCTACGTTTTCTTGGGAATTCATTTGGACTCGTGACTGAGTTGTTTTTTGCAGAAAGTTGCTTGGTCAACCATGGCTTTAGCGAGTTGAACCAATTTATCGAAGGGGTCATTGGATTGAGATTGTTGTTTGAGTTGAATATGCAATTTAAGAAGATCGGCGGAAGTCATATTCAAACTTTTACGCAATAAGGAACATTCATCCTCAAATTGCTCATAACTCTCACTGATGAGTGCCAGCAAATCTTGCCATTCAGGTAAGAGTTGCCCCTTGGGCTTAATCGTCTTTTTAAACTGCTTTTCGAGAAGAGGATGCATATCGATCTTCAAATCTATCGGAGAAATACATCCTTTTCAAGAGATCTTTGTTTTTTAAGGAAGTTGAGCTAAGGCAGGTTGGGACAATGTTTCAACTTCTGTTCCCGGGAAATAAGTGGCGAGAATTTGGCGATACGATTTTCCCTCCTTGGCAAGTTGCATGGCTCCCCACTGACAGAGCCCCACACCGTGGCCCCATCCGCGCCCAATAAAATGATAGTCATCATCCAATCGGATGACTTGGAAGAACGTGCTACGCAACTCATACTGTTTTTGAGAACGATTAAAAGTATCTACAAAAACCCGAGCAGGAATCCATTTTTGTTGATTGCCTTGAACAATAATCTGCTGAGCCCGCCCCGAATGATCCGATCGAATGACTTTGAACGATATCAATGCGTCGCGGCCTTTCAGCCATCCTTGTTTTCGCAGAAAATCTTTCAGATCCTCTTCGGACAATGTCACTGTCCAACGAGAATGAGGGGAAAAGCGACAATGCGCTTGAGGTGAACCATCTTTGTGGGGCTTTAAATAAGGTTTAGGATCAATTTTCCAAACCTCTTGGGGATCAGCTGTGACGCCTCCGCACGTATCGTGAAAAAAAGCAGGAATGGGCGCGCCTTCATAAGCGACATATTCCCCCCGAACCGTGGCCAGCATCTTCCAAATCGCTGAGGGAATCCCTTTCAACCCCCCATAAACCTGACAATGCGGCTGATCACAAAAGTCATAGCCTTCGGCTTCATGACGCCCTTTCATCGCTAGCACATAACTACGGCTTGCCACAATCTGCGCTTTGAGACTTTCTGGATTTTCATTTAAAGAACCTAACTCGGGACCCACCACCCCCACCAAATACTCCTCTAGTAAAATATGGTTCACAATCTGAAGCTCTCCCCCTTCTATCACCCGAATATGAAGAGATCCCCGTGTGACGAAGTCCCCCATTTCTTTTGATTGAAGATGCCAATGAGCCTCTGCGTCTTGAGATTCTAAGAACACTTCATCAAGCAAAACATATTGTTTTATAGAGTCGATAAGAAGAACCTTATTGCCTGGTTTAGAAATGAGAACGATAGGCGCATAAAAGGTTTTATTTTCCACTCGAATACGAGAAGGCTGTTGGATTTCCATACGTTTAATGGAATCTGCAGCCCATAGTCGAATATTAACGTAATAGCCATCCTGTTCAGCCGTATAAGCCTGGACCAGTGCGGGGCATCCTTGCCCAACCAATAGGAATAAGACAAACCATAGTCTCATAGACTAAGAGTACGGCACCCTTCACTATAGAACAATAGACGGGAAGGGCTAATTCACAGGACTGATGGGCCCAGCTAAAAGGTAGGAGAAGATTGGCGCGCTAAGCGGACTTTGTAAAAAGAGACTGGCCTTGGCAGTGGAGATCGTTAGACATTTGTCCCAGAGTCAAAACAAACGGCATAAGAAACAAAGATAACATCGCCGTAAGATGAGATCCTGCCATTATCCCTAAGAACATATAAACCAATAGACACGTACCGCTCCAGAAAGTAGCGAAAACCCGAGAACCCGATTCATGCTTTGTGTCGAAGACGACCGCAGTCAAACCCACTAATCCAAAAGCCATGTTTAGATTTCCCTGATACATCGCCAGGACACCAGAAACAATTCCTATACAAAACAATCCCACTTGTTCTAGGGGAACGACGGTCTTAACTGTTTCTCGGTAAACTAGAGCCTCAGACCATTCGGGATGCGAATGGCGAAGTACTTTAGCGATTTTGTGTTTTAACGCGGCGATCATGAGAGTGGGGCCCTGAGAACGGTCAATACGTTCAACCAATACAGCAGGAACGATTCCAGGATTTATGATTCGCACTGCGTAAGGAGATACGTGAATGGATAGGATAGTCATCATTCGTTCGGAACCTCGTCCCACAGGCAATCGAATATTTAATGGTTCATAAAGAAAGAGAGGCCCATTTTCCCCCAAACTTCCATCTTCATACATGATTTCCCAGGTCTGTGCGTCAAAATCAAGGGTGACGGCGACACCGCGGGTCGGCGTATTGTCCACCCCATTTTGTCCTTCAATATACGTAAAAATAAATATTTCCATTCGAGAAGAATCGGGACTTAGAGAAACCATCAGTTGACCTTCCGGAAGAAGCAGCTCCATCGGGTGAGAAATTCCTTCGAAAGTGCTATACGAGTGATGAGGCAAATCCGAGACACGTGATCGCTGAATTAATATAGTCCTTAAATGGTTCATGGCTAAAGTCAATTGAGCCTGATGATCATTTTGACTCGTACGAATGAGGGGATTAAAGTCTTCGGATCCAAAAATGTCCTCTAACACAACTCTGAGATCATTCAGAAGATTTTCAAGACGCTCAGTAGGATGAATGAGGAGTGCGTCCGCCAAACGATTTTCCAATGCTTCGATTTCATGTCTGTTAAGAGGAAGATCAGAGCCACTTTCCGACATAAATCGCGGATTACGATAAGCAAGAACCCGTCCTACCCTTTTTTCAAATGACGTGAAATTAGCCGCCCATTGGGCTAAAGTCAAAGGTGGCTCTTCAATTCGAATTCTATTCACAACAGTCGCAATATTAATCGCTTCGGGCGTCAGTATAAGAAGAAGCTGTCCATTGTTCTGATGGTAAGCTTGAATTACAGGATCTTGGGTTGCTGCTAAAAGTCTTTGCGTATATTCCAATGGACCTTCAAAAACAACGTGATTGTTGCTCGGATCTATAACTATTACTCTATGACGAGGATAGGAAGATACAAGGGTGGCGAGATTTCTCTCCCTTAACGCTTCACCCAGAGAAAGACTGACATTTTCATTTCCTCTGTTCACCACCATAGACCTTTGACGGGGATAGACGTAGCGCCATCGAAAAACGGCTGCATTCATAATGACTGCTGATTCCTCATTGCCAAGGTGAGTAATCTCGAATGCTCCACTGCTTAAACGTTCAATCTTAAGCACAGGACGATTCTCTCCGGCTTCAAAATCAAACGAGATATATCCATGAGAATTGCTATAGACGATTTGAACTACTCCTGGACTCATATGAACGGAGCCATTGGTTCCCAATAAAACGCGCGACTCAGGAAATCCTCGGATGGGATCGATTGTGAGAGAGTGATACAACCCATCAGCGCTCGGATCGAGCGCAATCACAGCACCCATGTCGGATGCAATTTGGACGTGCATGGGAGCCCCACGCTCAAGTTGCATCGCGTCATAAGAGGCAGAATCAAAAATGTGAATATCAGACGAAGAAGGGGTCGATTGAAAAAATTCGCGATGCATTTGGACATAGTCAATCCATGCATTGACATCATCGACGGGAAATTCGGGCTGGTCCCAACCCTGCCACATATGCCACTGACCGGGATTTGTGAGAGCATAACTCAAGGCCCTCAAAAACCAATCCTGCTCTTGGAAAACAAGATCGTTCAACTTGTTTTCATTCAACTCTAAGTGAAGTTGTCCTGACTCATAATAAGCACGTCCCACTTCATTTTCTGAATGAGACACAATCGAAATAATGATTTCGGGAACGATCGATCCCTGTTGTAATGTAGCCAGTGCAGCATCATAGGAAGACCGCCCTGCGGTATTCGTGTTAGGTCTTGTTTTTAATAGATTATCATACGCCTGTATTAAGGCTTGATTGAGCGGTACGATAAAACGCTGGACTCTCCGCCTCTGAAACAACTGTAGTACCCCAAAGTGGTAATGAATGTGATCATGTGTGAGTCTTTCGGCGCCGGCAGAAACAGGCATTGCGTAATAGCCATAGAGATCAAATCCATCTCCGAGCATCTCTCTGACTTTTTCACGAACTTGCGAGGAAGCGAATATAAAATGGAGATACTCCTCTTCAATTGCTTCCTTCGTTCGACGAGGAAGTAATCCGACCGCTCCTATGATCCGAATCGGAGAACCAAATGCCTCTCGGTGTGATTCATAGTCTTTGAGGCCATTAAGGCTTGGGAAAAGAGGCGTGAGAGTCCCATCCCCTTTTTGCAACATAATCCAGGATTTTCCTTTTTCGAGTACCAGGATCGCACCATCATCCATATGAATTTCAATGCGGGTCCTATTTTCACCAAATCCTTTTTCGATCCATTGAGCTCCAAGTCGGCGATGACCCTCTACGTGCATTTGTTCCATACGACTCGTTGTCATCCAGGGCTTCGGATTTGGACTCGCAATTGTTCCGATGACATGAACTTGTCGCCCTTCGCCAACCACATGAGGACCATCTGCCAATACATAGCGCGTCATTTCATCTGGGCAGGATAAGGCTTTCTCTTGAAACGGAAACATCTGCACGGAATTCGATCGGGCGGAAGAATAATTATTCGCCGAGGCAAGCATTGCAAAGCCGCCAGCCCCCGCATTGGTGGCAAGGCTTACAGTCAAAAAAATAGCGACAAAAGATGTAAGAATATTTTGCATCTAACCTATTCAATGTAAAGGATTGAGATGATGCAAACCATAGGACCGAAGGATAAAAAATTGGATCTAATAGACCCAGAGATTCCAGCAGTGCTTAAAGCATACCTTTGGTTGAAGGAATTCCTTTAACGCGAGGGTTGACTGAAACAGCTTGCGCTAAGGCGCGGGCAAACCCTTTGAATAAGCTTTCGGAGATATGATGCGGAAGCTTCCCATATTTCATCGCCATGTGGAGATTCATTCGAGCGGTCATCGCCACGGATTCAAAGAAATGTTCGACGAGCATGGCATCAAACTTTCCAATCTGAGTTTTAATCCATTTCACTTTAAAAACAAAATAAGGCCGGTTGCAAAGGTCAAGGGCAACATAGCTCAACGTTTCATCCATCGGAAGTAAGAAATTACCGTAGCGGAAAATACCTTTTTTATCCCCCACCGCTTTGGCAATGGCTTCACCTAAGGCAATACCTAAATCTTCGACGAGATGGTGATCGTCAATATGGGTATCCCCTTTGGCTTTGACGGTTAAATCGAAATAGCCATGCTTGGCAATAGCCTCAAGCATGTGGTTCATGAATGGGATGGTGGTTTCAATATCGGATTTCCCGGAACCGTCTAGGTTCAACTTCATGAAGATTTGTGTTTCTTTGGTTTGTCGATTGATCGTTGCGATTCGCTTAATCATAAATAGGGATCTTCTTTTGTTAGATAATTCTGCACATAGTCTTTCACCGATTCTTCCAGAGAACGAAAGGGAGCCGTCCTTTTTACGCCTTTACGCCAATTCATATCGGCCAAGGTGTGATATTGATATTTTTCTTTGAGCGTTTCAGGCATCGGGATATAGTCGATGCGAACCGGTTTATCTAATGCAGCAAAAATGGCTTTAACCAAATCGTTCCAAGTTTGCGTTTGACCGGCACCCAAGTTATAAAGTCCTTTGTATTTAGAATCAGTCATAAAATCGTAAACCACATCCACAGCATCTTTCACATAGAGGAAATCACGAACTTGTTCGCCATCGGCATAATCGGGTCGATAGGATTTAAATAATTTGGCTCGGCCTTCGGATTTAATTTGTTCATAGGCTTTCGCGACGACAGAACGCATCTCTGCTTTGTGATACTCATTGGGTCCATAGATATTGAAAAATTTAATCCCGACCATTTTGTTCAACACATTTTGTCGAAGCGCCCAGAGATCAAAAAGTTGTTTGGAATAGCCGTACATATTAAGGGGCTTGAGTTGCGGCGTGACTTTCAAGTCAGTGGAATATCCTAATTTGCCATCACCATAAGTCGCTGCACTGGAGGCATAAACAAATCGTTTCTTTTTAGCCAATGCCCATTGCGCTATCGTTTTGGTGTATTCGTAATTGTTACGAATTAAATAAGAAGCATCGGTTTCGGTCGTCGAAGAACAGGCTCCAAAATGAACAATGCCATCAATCTTGGGAAATTTATTTTCGAGCAGAAGCGGCAAGAAATCTTCAGCTTCCACATAATCTTGAAATCGTTTTAAGCGAAGGTTCTTCCATTTTTCAGAAGTTCCTAATTCATCCACCACCAATAAATCATCATGTCCTTCCTGATTTAATTTCGCCAGAAGAACACTCCCAATAAACCCTGCGCCACCCGTCACAATCCACATGATTTCAAAAGGGTAGCATAAACCCCTCTCGCGAAAATAGTTCTTGACCAATTCAAAACGGTTGTGGTACTTGTATAGACCTCATGAAGCTCTTTTTACGATTCATTGCGATGTGCACTTTAGGCGCTTTTCTGGGCTTAACCGTTTTGGAATCCGTGCACCACCATCCCCAAGCCAAAGCAGAATCTCAATGTAGTGTTTGTAAAGTAACGCATCAAACGCCCTCGCTGATTTCTCCACAACTTCATCAAGATCCGCACCTTATTGAATTTCAAAACCATACTGTTTTTGTCTCTCAGCCTTACATTCTTTTCGTTTTTGCGTCTCACGGTCTTTCTCCTCCGTCTCTCCTCGGATAACCCTCGCTCCACGCAGTAGGACCGTTCTGTTCGAACGGCGATTATTCCTCTCATCATTGTTTTTATAAGGAGTTATTCATGCATCGTCGCAGCACGTTGGTTGCTATCCTCGCTACTCTTGTTATGACTGTTCCAGGAATAGCGGAGGTCACCGTCGAAGAAGTGAAACAAGCCGTTTTAAAAGAATTACAACATGATCAACCCAAAGCGTCGGCCAATCCCAATGTTTTTAATCCAGCGATGGGATTGGTATTGGACACGGCATTCCAAGACACGTCTTCCGGCCGATCGGAATTCAAATTCCGATCCGCAGAGCTCAATATATCTGCTGCTGTAGATCCCTACGCCAAGATTTTCAGCGTGATTAATGGAACGCCCGACGGTGTTGAAGTGGAAGAAACATTTTTCATGACAACGGCTTTGCCTGGAAATTTGACCGTGCGCGGTGGCCGGATGTTCGCCAACTTCGGACGCCTTCCCCATTGGCATGATCATGAATTACCTTTCGTCGATCGAACCCCGTCATTGGAACGTTTCTTCGACGGGGAAGCGCAAGCCGATGGTATCGAAATCATGCATTTGTTTAAAACCCCTTTCTTCTTGCAAGGAACGGCAGGCGCGTATCGGAAATTGGGAGCTGATAATAATCGCTTAGAGCAAACCGATGGACGAGGAAATGGTCAATCGGCTGGACGTCCATTGAATGCGATGACGTATCTCAGTCGACTCTTTTCGTTTATTCCTTTGGGGGATGATTATGGCGTCGATATTGGTGCAAGCGAAGCCCTGACACCTAAGCAGTATTACATCAATGGGGTTCGTGTGGACAACTTAAACTCCGCTCGTTCAGTCACGGGCATTGATATCACGTTTCGCTATGAACCGTTAGCAAACAATGTCTATCGTAAACTCATTTGGGGAACAGAACTCTTTCGCAATGACGAACGTCGAGAACAAGCTCTCGCGCTTGACAGCAATGGTGACGGAATCGGTGATACCAATACCTATGAACGACGCCATGCATTGGGCGGTTACTCTTACGTGGATTGGCGCTTCGCTCCACAGTGGAGTACCGTGGCTTTTTATGATGCGGTCCAAGACTTTGACACTCGTCAAATCTTAACCACTACCTTTGGCACTAGTCTGGCATTCCATGTATCGGAATTCCAACGCATTCGCCTTCAGCTTTCACAAAAACGTGTGAACGACGGATCGCCCTTGGATAATCAACTCTTCCTGCAATGGTTCGGCACCATCGGCAATCATGTCCATATTTTTAAAGATCGATAAAGGAGAATTCCTATGAAAAATTTAATTGCTTTAAAAAAATCCTTCCCCCTCTGGGGCAAGTCCCGCGTCTGCGCGGGGATGAGGGACATCTTGGGACACAAGCCCCTCTCTGGCCTGCGGCCATCTCCCCCAAAGGGGGAGAGAGTCCTCGCGCTCTCCTTCCTCCTCGCCCTTTTTCTATTCACGCCCTCCCTTTCCTTTGCCATCCTTAAAGTCGTCACCACTACTCCCGACTTGGCCGATATTACTCGCCAAATTGGTGGAGACCATGTGAAAGTAACAAGCCTGGCCAAAGGGACAGAGGACATTCATGCGGTTCCCCAACGTCCTAGCTTCGTGCCGTTGTTGAATCAAGCCGACGCCGTCGTCGCCATTGGAATGGAAGCCGAACATGCCTTCTTGCCTGCTCTTTCGGATGTGGCACAAAATCCTCATATCCTACCAGGTCAACCAGGCTATATTGATGTCAGTGAATTTGTGCATCCCATGGATGTCGCCAGCAATCTTTCGCGGGCGGAAGGAGAATTACATCCTCAGGGAAATCCCCACTACAACAGTGACCCGCGGAATGGGTTGCTAATGGCCGATGCCATTGCTGCGGGACTCTCTCGCTTAGATCCAACCAATGCGGAAACCTATCGAACACGTGAGAGTCATTTTAAAGAAGAACTTTCAGGCAAAATGAAGGAGTGGCAAAACCTCATTCAAAAGACAAAAGGTATTAAAATGATTTCTCACCATCGGGACATGGCTTATTTGGCCGACTATATGGGACTCATCATCGTCGGAGAAGTAGAACCAAAACCCGGAATTGCCCCCTCTCCGAAACATCTCAAGGATTTGGTCGAACGGATGAAAAGTGAAAATGTTCGAATCATCGTCCGTGAAGTGCAATATGCGGAGAAGACCGCGCAATGGTTATCTGACCAAACAGGCGCCAAGATCGCAACGATTGCAACGATGGGAGGCGCATTCCCTGATTCGCAAACATACATTGGTTTTGTCGAGCATAATCTCAAGGCCATTGCAGACGCTGCACAATAGCGATTTGGGAGGGAGGCGTTTATACCCTTTTTCGCCTCCCCCCCACTCTTTTTGCGACCCTACCCGTATAAAATCTTGTTAATTGGAAACACATTTAAAAAGCAGCTTATCTAAATACAGCTGTTTATTCAGCTGATTTTTAAGCCTCTTCATTTCTTATATTAAGACTTAAAAAAACGAAAAATAGCCCTTGCCTGTTTTGAGGCCTCCAGGCAAACCCATTTCATGAATAGCTTAATCGATTTGCTGCGCAAGCTTCTCGAAAGCATGCAGGGCCCCGAAACCAAGCCTGTGCGTGTCATTGTCAAACACGCTTTCTTTCTTTTAGTTCTACCAGGGTTGGTCTTTGCTGGCCTCCGGGAGGGGGAAGACTTAACCTTTAGAGTTCGGTGGGGTGCTATTACCGGGGGCTATGCCTCATTGGCTGTTAGTAATATTGACCTCAAAGAAGGTCGCCCGGCCTATCACTTTGTCTCCAATGCGCGTTCCGCCAAATGGGTGGAAACCATGTATAAGGTAGAAGACCACAATGAAGCCTGGATGGATACCGAAGGTGCCTATTCTTTAGGCTATACCAAAATGATCAAGGAAAAACATTATCACATCGAAGAGCAAGTGGCCTTTGATCCAGTGAATTTAAAATATAAGTCCTCCTCTTTTCGCGTAGACAAGGATTGTCATCGCGAGAAAGAAGGAAACTTGCAAGGAAAAGTGCTTGATGTTTTAAGCAGCCTTTACTATGTCCGCACATTGCCTCTAGAAGTTGGAAAATCCTATGTGATGGATGTTCATACGGATGATAAAAGCTGGCCTTTAGAAATGAAAGTTTTGCGAAAAGAAAGTGTCAGCGTCAAAGCAGGAAAATTTAATTGTATTGTGGTAGAGCCGGTCCTTCGTGAACCGGGAATCTTTATCAGCAAAGGCAAATCCTTAGAAGTTTGGCTTACGGATGATGATCAGAAAATGCCTGTCATGATGCGGGCAGAGATCTTTGTAGGCCATGTCACCGCTGAACTTGTGAAATACTCCGAACCTGCAGCCGACACCATCCACGTAGCACATAAGGGATCAGGCGCCCAGTCAAAGACCTATTTTGATCCCACCAAAGAGCTCGCGGACGATTCCACCGTCGCTAGTCTACAATAAGCATAAATTACTCTTATTAGTTTGAGCACGTGAAGCGTCAGACGCCCAACAAAGACCTAGCAGATATAAGCCGGCTAATATTATTTTTTCTTAAGTTCTTCCGATACATCTTTCAATAGTTGCCGCGAGGCCTCACGCACTTTCGGATCTGGATCTGAAATGCCTGCTTTGCTCAAAACATCTTTTGCGCGGGCCAGCCAATGTGTATCCGATACATACTCAGACATCGCTTGGAGAGAAGCCAAACGCACATTGGCATGCGGATCGGACGACCAATCAACCAATGTTTGTAGCGCTGGCAGGTCTCCCTTCTTATGCAGGATAGTGGCTAATTCCACACGGAATGGCGTTTTAGAATCAGCGATCATTTTCTCAATTGATGGAGAAAAGGAACTGTAATCGCCCGTAGGTTTTCCTTTTTCCCAGTTCATAAGACCTTCGAATAAACCGAGCGCTAGGCGTTGCTCCCCTAAAGAACCTTGTAGAGCATTCTGAAGCTGTGCAGGTGTGGGTTTCCATGTTTGAATAGCTCCCGAAAAAGAATCTCCAACTCCTATAAAAGACATTGAGGGATGCTCTTTTGCCAAACTAAAAAGACGATCAAAAAATCGAGAATTCTTTTCTTCATATGCCTTTAAAACACCATCCCGCCAAAACTTTGCTTTCATGACTAACTCTTTTTCATTGAATACAAGCCACATCCGAATCGCCCAATCACCGGCTTGTGGTAGAAGATTTTCAGCAAAGTAATTACTAAACCCACTCAATAATTCAGGCGATCGATCAAAAAACAGTTGGAAACATTTTTCGATAAAAGGGTAATCCTCTTTCGTCCCTACGGAACTCACATAATGTAAAGCGGATCGAAGAAGCAGATCCGATTTTCCCTCTTTCAAAATGAGCTGCTCGATCTTGTCAATTTGTGTACGGTCTTGAAAAAAAGCCAGGTGATCAAGCGCGGCAGCTCTAACCTCATCGGAAGGATCATTGAGAAATTGGTACAGCGTTGGTAAGAAGGCTTTGATTTTAGTGTCTTTGGTTTTATCATCGGCTCGTGTTTGTGCAGCGGCCAGATGAATTCCCATCACCCGGATTTCTGGCTCTGAACTCTCAAGAGTCAATCGCAAAACATCTGGATTAATCAAAATGCTGGCATCCACATAGGTTTCTGGTTTTTGTGCTTCTGAAGCAATAAAAGTCGCTCCACCGCCGTAATCATGCGAAGCAATGTCATGCACTTGTTTAAGTAAAGGGATCTGATTTTTTTGAATAGTTTTAAATAAAAGACTTAGAATTTTTTTAGAAATATCCTGTGTAGGGGAAACTGTCCATTGCGTAATTAGCGCTTTTACAGATGCTTGAATAGGGGCAGGAAATTGAGGAAGGATCTGAAGATACTTTTTCAATTCGTCGGTTAAAGCAAATCGTATTTTTTCTTGATTCGCTGGAGAACGTTTCCTAGGTTGGGCCCCTTGTCCACCCCATTCTGACAAAATCGGCTTTGATACTTTATTTGTCGATACTGGATGCGTTTGAAAATTATTTCCCTGTTGAGTAATCACATAGGCAGCAACATCGTCCGTCGATGTATAAGTTTCGAAGGTAAAAGCATTATTCAATGACAAAAATAGAATTAAGAGAGTGAGAAAAAAAGACATAGAGAACCCTTTCGAAATTAATTTTTAGAAGATTTTAACTCTGGAATAAGGTAGTTGACACCCCATTCAATCAAATGCTTTTGAAAGTCAGGATCTGGCTTATAGTCAGGATCATCGGGCGATACTTTATGCAGAAAATCAGGATCGACATTTTCTACGAAAGCCAAAGCGCCAAAATAGGCGTTAACTCCGTTGGGTTGAACGAGTATTCCTAAAACCGCTTTGGCCAATTCTTGGGGATTTTGAGAGGAATGGTGTCGTGAGAAATCCCACAAAACAAAGACTGTTTGCTCATCCGGCGTTCCATCCTGATGTTCTAATCGTTCTTTAAAAAAAGTATCTACTTGCTCGGAGGTTATTTTCCCAACCACTTTATTGCCGGTCCTTATTTCAATTTTCTGTTTTACTTTTTCCATTAAAAAACCTTGTAGGGTTTGTGAAGGTGGCAAGTTGGCTTCCAAGGCTGAAATCTGAATAAAAGCCGTTTCCCATTTATTCAAGAAAAGATCACGCACGTAAATTTTAATTTTTTCTTTGATCTCAGGATTTTCATGCATCGCTTGTGCGATAAGTTTAAGTTCTGTCGGAATTTTCCCGGATTTTTGTATCCACGATTTTTGATACTCCTCTGAAAAATAGGGTTGCAACAATGTCGCCAATTCCTTATCGAGTTGCACCAGAGAAGCAATCCTCTTCTGTTGAACAGGAGAAACATGGATCGCCTCACGAACCAAGACGTAATACCCTAAGCTATCCAAGAAATCTGAGCTTAGTGAATCTTTTCCAATTTGAAGAGATCCCTCACCCGAACCCTCTGCGTGAAACAATGGCGTTTGCGTCGGAACCATTTGCAAATTATTAGGTGGTGTTTTTTTCAGCATCATCTCCAAGCGTTCGAATCCTTTTTCAATATCTTCTTTTGAAATCCCAAGTCCGTCGGGAAGGTGTAGTCTTTTCAAAAAGTGGGGCTGAGTTCCGCCTTGCTTGTCTAAAATTTTTCGTATTTTTTCCGCAGCCGTTGAAATATCTGAGACGGGGCTTTGTTGAGAATTAGGTGTCTGATGAATGCTGACATCCCGTGTGTTTTGAAAATCAGCCGGAAGCTCGTTAGGGCTTAAATACTCATAAGGATCCGTCGACGTTGTTGTCGTTACTTTACTTTGAACAAAAGGACAGATGGTAAAAAGAAGAGAACCGGCAATGAAGGAATAACATAGTTTTGGTTTCATAGTGAAATAATATCTTTCACAAAATCATCAGAAGAAGTGGTCTAAAGCCCTTTTTTTAAAGGATAAAAGACCTCTGCTTATTTTGGGGCTTTGGAAGGATATTCTTTTTGTGACTCACTGCATTAGAATTGAGAATGCGTCTTATTCTATCTCTCACCCTTTTGCTGAATTGCCAACAGGCTTTTTCAATAGCGCCCCGCTGTGAAGATTCAAGTTTAACGTTTTCCACTTCTGCACTTGCTGTTCGATCAATCAATCGTCTTTTATTACGAAGCGCACATCTTCCAAAAGGATTGGGATGGTGGCCACAGCTTGCGGATTGGGAACTTGCCGGCGCTCCATTATTTAATCTAAGTGTCGAAAGATCAGGACCAGAAATTTCATCTTCGTCCATTGATTTAAATCCAATTGCAATAGTTCCTATTAATCGAGCATTGCTCGGTCAAGTCCAGGATCTACAAAGCGATACACAAGGCCGCCTCTGGATGCTCGATCCACAAACCCATCAACTTTTTATTTATTTGGAACGTCCGCAACGCTGGCTAAGATCAGATCCTATCCCCCTACCTACAGACCCTTTAGGATTCTCTATTGTGGGATCAAGCGTATTT